>OCZT010003656.1_pt1 | contig 15683 bp, 16 predicted proteins | sample 1539031 | NCBI WGS metagenome assembly OCZT01 (sample SAMEA3539308, study PRJEB22396) | soil metagenome | biome: tundra; feature: field; material: soil | place: USA | collected 2010-05 | depth 0.15 m | reverse complement strand
TGGCCCGCCTCGGTGGTGACGAGTTCGCGATTCTTCTCCCCATTTCTGGATGGGACGAGGCACTAGCGGCCACGCAACGCGTCGGCGCTACGTTGCACGACCCATTCTCGATATACGACATCGCTCTCGACGTCGACGCCAGCATCGGGATCGCCCTCGCCGAACCCGGCGACGACGTCGAGACACTTCTGCGTCACGCCGATATAGCCATGTACGAGGCCAAGGCCGCTCACCACCCATTCGCCCGCTACGAGCCGTCTCGCGACGACAACAATCTCTCCCGTCTCGTCCTCCTCGGAGACCTACGCCGGGCCATCGCCACCGGCGAGTTGTCCTTGTACTACCAGCCCAAGGTCAGCACTGTCACCGGCACGCTGAGCAGTGTCGAAGCCCTCGTCCGCTGGCAGCATCCCACGCTGGGATTGCTACAGCCCGACGAGTTCATCCCGCTCGCTGAGAACACCGCGATAATCCATGCGCTCACGACCGAAGTGCTGCGGCTCGCGCTGAGCCAAGCCCGAAAGTGGGCCGACGCAGGACGCCCGATCCCCATCGCGGTGAACATCTCCGCACGCTCCCTGCTCGACCCCAGATTCCCGGCTCACGTACAGGAACTTCTAGACGCCCATGGCGTCGCGCCCTACCTGCTGAGCCTTGAGCTGACCGAGACAGCCGTAATGGCCGACCGCGACCTCGCCCTCACCGTCCTCCAAGCCCTCGACACCATGCACGTGCCGCTGAGCATCGACGACTTCGGTACCGGTTACTCGTCCATGTCGTACCTCAAGACATTGCCGGTCAATGAGCTGAAGATCGACAGCTCCTTCGTCATGGGCATGGCGAACGACCCCGATAGCGCCGTCATCGTGCGCTCCGCCGTCGACCTGGGGCACAACCTTGGAATGACCGTCGTCGCGGAGGGCGTCCAGGACCGCATTGCCCGAAGTGAACTTGCCGACATGGGCTGCGACCTCGTGCAGGGATACCAGATCTGCCGGCCGGTCCCCGCCAGAGAACTCGAGCTGTGGATCGAGACCCATCTCGTTACCAACTCATCTCCGCCACCGTCTGTCCATGGCCATGAGAAGGTCCCCGGGTGTGGCCAGGTGGAGGTCCCCGGGTGTGGCCAGGTGGAGGTCCCCGGTGATGGCCGGTTAGAAGTCCCCATCCCTCGTTCGTCGTGTCGGACCGGAGCGGGCGGCCCGGGCGGTGGCGGTGGCCGGCGTCGAGGTCAGTCACCCTTCCCGCGGCCCGAAGTCGGCGACGACCACGACGGCAGCTTCGGCTGCGTTCACCGGCTATTTCCGGACGAACGGCGGGCGTGGCCGGGTCAGGTACGTCACGACCTCGAAGGCGTCCGGGATTATCGTCTCGCCGGCCGGCGAGATCAGGACGAGGGGCCGCCTCAGGGCGGGTCATTGCACGGTGTCGGGTACCGACGCCGACGCCGCCCGCGCCCGGGGGAAATGGTCCTCCACCCTCACCGTCACCACGAGCTAAGAGGCCTCGCCACTACGGGACGGTGATGCGCTCCTACGGGACGGTGATGCGCTCCTACGGGACGCTGATGCGCTCCTACGGGACGGTGGCGGTCTCGGTGATCGTGGCCAGCACGGTGGCTCCCACGCTCGCGGTGATGCTCGCGGTCTGGGCGCCCGGCCCCCCCGCTGACGGCATGGTGATGGTCAGCGTGTCGCTGGCGCTCACGCCGGCCGCCAGCGTGAAAGTGGACGGGCTGGAGAGCGTTTGCGTCGCCGGGTGGTTCGGCGCGGTGAACGTCCCGGCCGACAGGGCGATGGTCTCGGATGCGCTGCCCGTATTCGTGACCTGCAGCGAGCATGTCATCTGCGATGGGCGCGCCGCGGTCCAACTAATTGTTGTCAGGCCGGCGCATGTCAGCGTGGCCGTCGGTGCCGTGCTCCACGTGCCGGCCTTCGCGGAAGCGGCGCCTGTCCCGGATGCGTGCCATCCCGCCGCGGCTGATGCTGCCGTGGCGCTGAGCGCGAGGGCGGCCGGTACGGTGGCCAGTGCGAACGTGGCGCGTAGCTTGCGGTTCATGGTCCACCCCTTATGTGCTGGTGCGGTGTTCCTGCCCTTACCCCGGCCGCCCGCTTCATGAGCGGGAGGCCAGAGTCTGGTCAGGATCAGCTGGTACCGGAGGAGAGCAGTACGGTGACCGGGATCGAGAACGCCTGGCTCTGGCACGCCGGCGCTGCGGTGCCGATCATGGTGGCCGTCAGTGTGTAGGACACGGTGCCGCCCGCCGGGATGGTGGCGCCCTGCAGGCCGAGGGCGGCAGTGGTGACGGTTCCTGCCGCGCAGGTCACGTTGACCAGGGCGGATGTGCCAGCCGTGACCGACAGGACCGTGGCCGTGGTGGCGTCATTGTTGGTCACGTTGATGGTGACGGCAGTGGAGGCGCCGGGCGTCAGCGCCGTACCGGAACTGAGCGCGGCGACAACCGGGACGGGTGCGGATGCGGCACCATTGGCGCTCGCGTTCCCGTCGCCCGAGGACAGCCATCCTGCGGCGGCGAATGAGATACCAACACCGACGACGGTGATGGCGGTCATCGAGCTAATAAGAGTGAGATACCGGCGGGTCCTGGTGAAGCGCTTCATGAAGATTTTCCCCCTCGTTTGTGGTGCGTCTTTAGGCAAACTAGAGGGGAAAGGGGCTGATCCTCTGGTCCGGCAAGGGGGATGACCTCACCCAAACTGATGAGCTGAGCGACGTAGATTTCACCTTTCTGTAATTGGCTAATTACTCAAGGTGACGAGATGGGTGAGAACCAGTAGTCCATGTCGGCTCCCTTCGCCGAAGATCCGGGCCCGGGTCGGCGGCTGGATGGACCTGCGCGACGGCATGGCGACGATGTCGCTCGACGGCAGCAGCCATGGAGTTTCGTTGCGTAATCTGGACGCGCGCGGGCTGCGGACCGTTATCTATGTGAACGTCTTCCCCAACATCCTGGTCAGCTTGCACCCGGATTACGTGATGACGCACCGGCTCACCCCGCTGGCGGCGGATCGCACCCGGGTCGAGTGCACCTGGGCCTTCGCGCCGGAATCCGTGGCCGCGCCGGGCTTCGACCCCGGCTACGCGGTCGAGTTCTGGGACATCACCAACCAGCAGGACTGGCGGGCGTGCGAGTCCGTGCAGCGGGGCCTGTCCTCGCCGCACGCGGCGCCGGGCCCGCTGTCCGCCGAGGAGGACGCGGTCTACCAGGTCGTCACCATGATCGCCCGCGGCTACCAGGGCCAGCCCGTCTGGAACACCGGCGCCCCCGCCCGGGTCAGCTGACCTCGGCCAAAGCCGAGCAACGGTCGGCATCCGGTGGCCCAGGTGGCGTTAAGGGTCCGAAGCGGCGGTAGCAGTCTGCGTGGTCCTGGTCCGTGACGTCCTCAATGGCCGCCATGACCTGCTGCGCTTTCGCTGCGATCAGCGGGTCAGGGTCGCTGGCCAGGCGCTCGGCCAGATCCCTGGCTACTGCGGCGGGCTTGACCTCGGCCACGTCCAGAAGGGCCTGTGCTACGGCGTGCCGGTCGTGCAGGTCGGCGCGGGTGGCCAGCGATTCGAAGATCACATACGCGTCGCGCCGGTGCAGGACCAGTTCCTGAACCGCGGCCATGGCCGGTGCCCAGACGAACCAGTCCTCCGTGCTGGGCGAGGCCAGCCTGCCCAGCAGGTCCACGGGGACATCACGTGGTGCCACCGTGGCCCGGTCCCGGAGAAGGTTCGCCGCGCAGGAACGCGCCAGGTACCCGGGATGGGTGGCGAGCGTCTCGACCATCTCGGTCGATACCAGCGCGGGGTCCAGCCTCGACGCCGCTTCCAGGAGCGAAGCCGCGGCGAGCTGGTGAGCGTGATCATCGGACTCCATGATCTCGCCGTGCAACTCGCGGACGATCTGCCGGCGCTGGTCCGCGGCCCGGTCGCGGATCAGCTGGTAGATCCGCCTGCGCGCCTCATCGTGATCGTCGGGCAGGAAGCCGGCGACGAGAGCGTTCGCGTCAGCTGCCGCGTCAGCGGCGACCGGACGCGGTGCCGCGGGCGGGCCCGGCGGCCTGGGCACGAGCCCCCACTGCCGGAGCTGGCTCAGTATGACGTCGGCCGCCACCGCCGGCGCGGCCACGTCCAGGCAGTCGTAGGTCGGGTTGATGTCGCTCGGCAGCAGCACGTCTGGCGACCTCAGGACCTGGCAGCGGTCCCGCAGGTGAGGGCGGGCGCAGGCCAGATGGATCTCGTCGACGATGCTGGCCCGGGGGTACTTCGTGCCGTCGCTGAGCTCATAGTCAGCTGTGCACAGCGCCACGAAGGCGGATGACGCGTCAAGATAACGCTCGGTACTGGCCTCCGCATCACCGCGGATACCGGGCAGCGGCGGCTCGTCGCGCACGATGATGGTGCATAGGCCATGACCGGTCAGCACATCACGAACTGGCCACGCGACCGCAGACTTGAACTTCTCGGAGCAAGACAAGAAGATTGCAACCTGTCCCCGCAGCATTCGAATCCCTCCCTCGCGAATACCCTGCCAGGACACTGCGCTGCATGTCCTCTTAAATGGTCAGGCGGTGCCGTGGTTGGGCAGGGCCTCCGCCCGCAGGGTCAGTAGCGCCTCCGCCGCAGCCAGGCCAGAGCGCTGGGGCCGCGCTTGACCATCTGACTGGCGATGATGGCGCGCTGGATCTCGCTGGTGCCCTCCCAGATCCGTTCTACCCGCAGTTCGCGGTAGAAGCGTTCGGCCACGTTTTCCCGCATGTACCCGCGGCCGCCGAAGACCTGCACGGCGCGGTCGGCGACCCGCCCGGCCATCTCGGAGCTGTAGAGCTTCGCCATTGAGCACTGCGCGTGCGCGGCCTTGACATCGCCGCCGCGGTCGATGTTGCGGGCGGTCTCATATTGCGACCAGCGAATCCGACGCTGCCGACGGTTTCCCACTGTCTTGACTGAATGTTCAGTCTATGCCAGCATCGGGCTCGTGCCAATGCCCTCCGCTGGCCACCCGGACACCGCCGACGCCGTGGTCGTGGGCGGTGGGACCGTGGGTGCCTGGTGTGCCTATTTCCTGCGCCGGGCCGGCCGTCGGGTCGTCGTGCTGGAAAGGGGCATCCTCGGCCAGGGCGCGAGCAGCCGGGCTGCGGGAGTGGTACGCACCCAGGGCGGCACCCCCGAGGCAGTGCGTCTCGGCCAGTGGTCCCGCGATTTCTACCTGAGCCAGCACGACGAGATCGGCATCGACTCGGGCTTCGTCGCCCAGGATATCTGCTGCCGTGCTTCACCGAAGCCGAGGTCGCTGCCGCCCGCGCGCGGATGGCCATGCAGACCGGGCTGGGCGTGCCGGTGCGAGGTGCGCGAGCATGTCGCCTTCCGTGGCCTGTCGCGGGGGGCCAACCGGGTCACTGGTGGAGACGAGCGCGGGGCCGATCGCGGCGGGGCAGGTCGTGCTGACCGGCGGCCCGAAACTCGCCGAGGTGGGCAGGCTGGCTGGCATCCGCATCCCGGTTGGCGGTGCCCGGCATCAGGTCGCCGTGATGCGCGAGCGGCTTGACCGGCTGGTGCCGGTCGTGGCCGGCCTGGGGCTGCGCCGGCTCTGGGCGGCCACCATCGATTACACCCCGGACCACCTGCCGATCATCGGGCCAGCGCTCGGCCCTGAGGGTCCGCTGGACGGTGTCACCGTCGCGTGCGCTGGCCGTGCACATCGTCTCCGGCCGGATGACCGTCACCCCGGACGGCGGCCAGCCGCAGGACATTGGCCCAGGCGACAGCGCCGTGTTCCCGCGCGGCTGGACGGGCGCCTGGCAGATCCGCGAGACCATCCGCAAGCTCTACGTCCTGTTCTGACCGGCAGCCGGGGCCGGCTCTCCGCCGGAGTGTCCTAGGCGGAGCGCCAGGTCCGGGGATCGCAGGCGGCCGCGTACAGGGCTTCGGCCTCCTCGGCGGACAGGACCGGCCGGGCGTGCAGCCACAACCACCAGGTGACCACCCGGGAGGGGAGTACCCGGACCCCGGCAGGATGGTGCCATAACCAGCCGGACAGGCGGGCGTGCCCGTGCATCACCACCAGTGGTTCAACGTTGACCGGCCGTCCTCTCGCCGCCGACAATGCCATGCGTACCCGGCTGGCTTCATGGAGCGCCTTGACCGCGTAGGGCTGCTGGCGGCCCCGGACGAATACCACTGACCGGCCAACTGTCACTCGCGCACCGGGATGGTGCTTGGTGTTGACGGTGAACACGCCGGCCTTGCCGATGAGAAGGTGGTCGACGTCGCCGCCGCGACCGAAATTGACGCCGTGCAGCACGTGCCACCCGCGACGGCGGAGCCGGTCGAGTTTCCGCCCGACCTTCCTCTCCCCGCCCGCGCCGATCCGCCAGGCCAGGTCACGGGTGCGGAGGCCAAGGGCTCGAGCCGTCACCCGCAGCAGCGGATTACGGATCTGCAGCTGCCTGGCCCGCCGGGCCGGGCCCTCTCCTGCCTTCCGGCCCGCGAGGTCATCACCACCCCGTAACTGGGTCGGCTGCCGCGGCGCGCGCGGCCGGTCCGGATGCTCCCGCTCAACCACGCCCCCCAGACTAGGGCGTAGGGGACGATTTGGTGGGCGAGCGGGCTGTGCCGGGTCACGCCGCCGCGCCGCCGGGGGGCGGGCGGACTGCGCCAGGCGACCGTCAGGCGTCAGCGAGCAGCTTCTCCTCTCCGGTCGGTGACAGGCCACGCCGCGGCACGCCCGGGAACAACTCGGCCCCGATCCTGCCCCGGCCGAGCAGGCTCACCTCGGTGCCCGCACGCCGGGCGCATACAGGCCCAGGGCCGCCCCAGGGTGAGCTGGGATACGGCCGGAAGGCCCGACTATGGGTCGTTGCCGGGCGACTCCGGGACCAGGCGGTGCCTGGCGCTGCCGATGCACAGGACCGGGCCGTCCATGTCGGACACGTAGCCATCCCGGTCCGGAGGCAGGCCGCGTAACGCGGCCACAGCGTCGTCGTCGAGCATGACCTCCCCGTCTCCGAGATCCGTGATGAGGCCGCTGACACCCTCCCCATAGAATCCTGCCGTGCTGAGCGGGCCGCGTTCCGGATCAGCCAGCCACCGGGCTTCGGCGCGGCCGACATTTGCCGTGTAGGTACTCATCCTGTCCCTCCTCAGGGTGATGCCTCACGTTGTTGAAAGCGCGGTTCACGGCCTCGGCGTTACATCAACGGGGCAATCTGTCCCGGTGCGATGGGGATTAATGAAATTGCCCTCCCGGCCACGCCGTCGGCGGCATCGGCGGGGGATGACGCCGTTATCGCGCCGCCCGCCGCACGCTGGGCTGCGCGGGAAGCGAGGGAAACCGACCGCCACGGCTCCAGGCCGGGTCGCAGATCAGCGGCGGTTGGGGTAGTTCGCTGAGCCGGCCCCGATGAGTTTGACTGAATGTTCAGTCCAGAAACCTGATACCTTGGCCACAAGGGCGGGCGCCAGACCGGGCAGGCTGGGCGTTCAATGGCGTGAGCCTGAACGCGAGAAGGACTTAGTCTGGACGCCAGATCGGGCCAGAGGCAAGTGCTCGGATCGCTGTAGTCCGCGAGGATGTGGGCATGAGGGAGCAGGCTGGGGACGGCGTCGGCACGGCCGACCAGCGTCGCGAGCAGATGCTGCGCGCGGCGCTGGAAGTGATCCAGGAGCGGGGCTTCCCAGAAACCCGGATCGCCGACGTCGCGGAGCGTGCCGGAACCAGCCCCGCGCTGGTCATCTACTACTTCAAGACCAAGGATCAGCTGCTCACGGAAGCGATCAGGTACTCCGAGGACAACTGGTACGCGGCTGGTACGCGCCGCGTGGCGGCGATCCCGACGGCGGCGGGGCGGATCGAGAAACTGGTCGCCATGAGCTGCCTTCCGGAAGCCGACGCGGAGCTCTCGACCTCGTGGGTGCTCTGGCTCGACCTGTGGGCCCAGTCGGCGCGTCATCCAGAGGTCGCCAGCGTCCGGCAGAAGTCCGACGAGCGGTGGCGGGAGACGATCTGCTCGCTGGTCGTGGCCGGCCAGGAGGCCGGCGAGTTCGGCCAGGTGGATCCCGTTGACTTCGCCGACTCGCTGGCCGCGATGATGGACGGCCTCGCCGTCCAGATCGCGCTCGACGACCCGTCGGTGGACGCGGGCCGCGCCTTCGACCTGAGCATGCGCTACGTGTCCGGGCAGCTGGGGTTCACCTGGACCCGGCAGCCGAGGTCGTTAGCGGGGGAGTGATCCGGTGCCCGGTGGACACATCCAGCTGGTCTCGCTGACCAAGCGCTTCTCGGAAGTCGCCGTGGACGCGATCGACCTGACGGTGGAAAGCGGCGAGTTCTTCTCCCTGCTCGGCTCGTCGGGCTGCGGCAAGACGACCACCCTGCGGCTGATCGCCGGCTCGAGCAGCCCACCGCCGGGCGGATCCTGCTCGACGGCGTCGACATGTCCGATGTCCCGCCGCACAAGCGCAACGTCAACACGGTGTTCCAGAATTACGCCCTGTTGCCGTTTCTCTCCGTCTTCGACAACGTGGCATTCGGCCTGCGCCACCGCGGGATCTCCAAGACAGAGATCTCCGGCCGGGTGCACGAGGCACTCGACCTGGTCAGGCTGCGCGCCTACGGGCTCACGAACTTAACTGATAACGAAAGCTCACCGGCCTGGTGTGGTTAGCCGCCGTCGGCGGCTAGGCGGTATCCGGCCCCGCGCACCGTCTGGAGTGCCTGACGGCCGAACGGGGTGTCGATCTTGCGCCGCAGGTAGCCCGCGTACACCTCGACCACGTTGAGGCCGACGCTGTCGTAGGTGTCCCACACGTGCTCGAGCAGCTGAGATTTGGACACCACCTGGCCTGCCCGGCGGATCAGGTACTCCAGCAGGGAGAACTCGCGGGCGGTCAGCGCGATCTCGGTCTGCCCGCGGCGCACCCGGCGGCTCGCCGGGTCCAGCGACAGGTCACCGGCCAGCAACTCAACGGGCCGGGGGACTGCCCCGCGGCGGAGCAGGGCGCGGAGCCTGGCGGCCAGCACGACGTAGGAGAACGGTTTGGTGAGGTAGTCGTCGGCGCCGAGGTCAAGCCCGTCAGCCTGGTCGTACTCGCCGTCCTTGGCGGACAGGATCAGGATGGGCACCCAGTTCTTCTCGGCGCGCAACTGCTGGCACACCCGGTAGCCGGAGATCTTCGGCAGCATCAGGTCGAGGACCACCGCGTCGTAGTCGCCCTCCCGGGCCGAGTGCAGCCCATCCTCGCCGTCATAGGCGATATCGACGGCGAAGCCCTCGGCTGACAGGCCCCGGCGGACGGCGGCAGCGAGCCTCCGTTCGTCCTCCACCACGAGCACCCGCACAGCCATGCCTCCCTCGTGCCCGGTGAACCCTGTGTCCCCGCCCAGTGTTACTCACAGGATGACCACAGGAGCCATGCGGCATGATGGGCAATACCTGCCAGATCCACCGGAAGGGGACGCAGGCCGGGCTTGATCGGCCTGGTCAGTCCCCATCCGCCCCCCCGCTGACAGCTGAGTGAGGTGCGATGAATCCGTTGCTGAAAATCTCCCGCCGTGCCCGGTGGGCGGTGCCAGCCGGCGTAGTGGCCGTCACCGCCGGAGTCACCGCTGGTTCCATGATCAGCGTTGCCCAGGCCGCCCCGGAGCTGCCGGCCCGCAGCGCGGCGCAACTGCTCGCCGCGGTCGCCGGGCACTCCAGCCCGCCGCCGGCGCTGACCGGTACCGTGGTGGAGACCGCGGCGCTCGGCGTCCCCCAGCTGCCGGGCGCGGGCAACCCCAACTCCATCACCGCACTACTGGCCGGCTCGCACACCATTAAAGTCTGGTACGCCGACCCGACTCACATCAGGCTGGCTATTCCGGTGTCGATGAGCGAGACCGACGTGATCCGCAACGGGTCGACCTTGTGGCTCTGGCAGAGCCAGTCGAACACGGTGACCCGGAAGCAGCTGCCGGCCAAGGCCAGCAAGGCAGAGCCGGCCGCCCCCATCCCGGTGCAGACGCCGCTGACCCCGCAGCAGGCGGCCCAGCAGGTGCTCGCGGCCGTCGGGCCGACCACCACAGTCAGCGTGGACCCGGCTGTGACAGTGGCCGGGCAGGCTGCCTACGAGCTTGTCCTCGCGCCAAAGAGCAGCAGCTCGCTGGTCGGCAAGGTGACTGTGGCGCTGGACGGGCAGCACTCGGATGTGCCGCTCCGGGTTCAGGTGTTCGCCCGCGGGGCGAGCACGCCGGCCTTCCAGGTCGGCTACACCTTGGTCGCCTTCGTCAAGCCGGCCGCGGCCAACTTCAACTTCACCCCGCCCGCCGGAGCCAAGGTCACCACTGACCTCGCGGGGACCGCACTCGGCCAGTTCGGCCACGACGGCTCCACCCCGGTCCAGCGCTCCGCCTCGGCCCAGAAGAAGGTGCTGCGGCTGAGGGTGCGGGGTGCGAAGGTGCAGCCGGGGGCGGTGCAGTCGGTGACGATACCGCTGGTGAAGGGGCATGTGGCGAAGGCCGCGCCAGGCGAGCAGACGGTGCTCGGCAAGGACTGGCTGTCGGTGGCCGTGCTCCCGGCCAGCGCGGTGTCCGGGATCTCGGGCGCGGGCAACGCGGCGAGCGTGGCGGGCCAGGCAGCACAGGGCGCGGCCGGCGGCTCGGCGGCCGTGTCTGGCAGCGGTGAGGATGCGGCGATCCTCGCGGCCCTGCTCAGGTCGGCCACCCCGGTGCGCGGTGCCTGGGGCAGCGGCAAGCTGCTGCATACTGGCCTGGTGTCGATCCTGATGACCGACAGCGGCAAGGTGCTGATCGGTGCGGTCACTCCCTCGGTCCTGTACAGCGACGCGGCTCAGGTCAAGTGAGCGATGCGGCGGCGGTCAGCACGACCGGGCTGACCAAGCGGTTCCGGGGCGGCCAGCTCGCGGTGGACGACCTGGCCATGGTGGTACCGCGCGGCTCGGTCTACGGGTTCCTGGGGCCGAACGGCTCCGGTAAGACCACCACCATCCGGATGCTGCTTGGCCTGGTGTTCCCGACCCGGGGCAGTCACCAGCTACTCGGCATACCCATGCCCAACGGATCAGCGCGGGTACTCCCGAAGGTCGGGTCACTCGTGGAAGGCCCGGCGTTCTACCCCCAGTTGTCCGGGCCTGCCAACCTGGCCCGGATCGACGCCACCGACCGGACCGCCGACCCGGGCACGGCACGGGAGCGGATTGACGCTGCCTTGGAGCGGGTTGGCCTGCTCGCCGCCAGGAAGAAGCATTACCGCGCGTACTCGCTCGGCATGAAACAGCGTCTCGCGATCGCCGCCAGCCTGCTCCAGCCGCGCGAGCTGATCATCCTGGACGAGCCCACCAACGGCCTGGACCCGCAGGGCACCCGGGAGGTGCGCGGTCTCATCCGTGAGATCGCGACCGGCGGCATCACGGTGCTCATCTCCTCGCACCTCCTGGCGGAGGTCGAGCAGATCTGCAGCCACGTCGGCGTCATGCGCACCGGCCGGCTTGTATTCCAGGGCACCCTGGACGAACTGCGGGCCCGGGGATCCACTCGCGTCGAGGTGCGCACGACGGAGGTGGAGCGGACAGCCGAGATTCTCGCCAAGCTCGGACTGGCCGACATACGCAGCGACGCTGATGGGGTCAGCGCGCAGCTAGCAGACCAGGCGCCCGAACGCATCTGCCGGGAGCTCGTCTACGCGGACATTCCGGTTGCCGGGCTGGGCGCCCAGCGGCCCAATCTGGAGGAGCTGTTCGTCGGGCTCACCGGGGAGGGGTTCGATGTCGACGGCTGAGATCACGGCCGCCCCGGAGAGCGGCACAGGCATGCAGGCCAGTGCCCGGCCCGCTGCCGTCCGGTCCTGGTTGCGGCTGCTGGGCTCCGAGCTGCGCCTGGTCTTCCGGCGGCTGCGCAATCTCGCGCTGCTCGCTGTGCTGGTGGCGCTCCCGCTGCTTCTCGGCATCGCGCTGTGGGCGGCCACGCCGCACGGCGGCGGCGGGGGGCCGGACGCGTCTTTCGTGGACCAGCTCGCGGGGAACGGGGTATTCCTGTCGTTCATCGCGCTGACCATCATGATCACGCTGGTCCTGCCGCTGGTCATAGCGGTGGTGTCGGGTGACTCGATCGCGGGCGAGGCAGGCTACGGCACGCTGCGCTACCTGCTCACGGTGCCCGCCGGGCGCGGCAGGCTGCTGTCGGTCAAGTACGCCACGGTGGTGTTGTTCGGCCTGGCGTCGTGCCTGGTGGTGTCGGTGGTCTCGTTGATCGTCGGAGTGGCCTTGTTCCCGGTGGGGCCGGTGACGCTGCTGTCCGGCACCACCGTGTCACTGGCTGACGGGCTGCTCAGGCTGCTGTTCGTCACGCTGTACGTGGCCGCGGGGATGGCCGCGATCGGCGCGATCGGGCTGGCGATCTCGACGCTGACCGAGCATGCCATCGGCGCGATCGCGGCCATCCTGATCGTGGCGGTGGCCAGTGAGGTGGCCGACAATGTGCCGCAGTTCGCGGCGGTGCACCCGTACCTGCCGACGCACTGGTGGATGTCGTTCGACTCGCTGCTCCGCTCGCCCATCGCGACCGGGGACCTGCTGCACGGGCTGCTGTCGTTCGCGGTGTACATAGTGATCTTCTGCTCGATCGCCTGGGCCCGGTTTACCTCGGCGGACGTCACCAGCTGAGCCGCCGGTATCGTGGTTGGCCTGCACTGAGTCGCGGCCAGGCGGCTCACCCAGAAATCATCGAGGAGACGAATGCCTCAGCCGAGGTTGGTCAGCCACGCCCTGAGACTGGTCAGGGTGGACTTCGCGCCGGCCCGCCGCCCGCCGCCCGCGCTGCGGGTCGTCGCGCCGACGGTCCTGGCCTCGGCACCCCGGTCCTGATCGCGCGGATCCTGACCATGCGGGGCCGGTGGCCCAGCGGCCGTCGATGACCATGGCGCCCACGCTCAATACGGCCCGGATGCTCCGGTTGTCGGCTTCTGCTTTCATAGTGCTCGCGGCTGAGCCGTCCTTCGTCCTCATCGACACCGCGGTGGTGGGACATCTCGGACCGCTGCCGCTGGGGGCGCTCGGCATCGGCGGGACGCTCCTGTCGCTGGTCGCGATGATCGGCGCGTTCCTCGACTACGGCACGACCGGCCGGGCGGCCCGCTGGTACGGCGCCGGGCAGCGCGACCGGGCGGTCGAGGAGGGGACCACCGCGTCGGTGCTCGCCCTGGTGCTGGGTGCGGCGGCCGTCGGCGCCGGTGAGCTGTTCGCCGGGCCACTGCTGCGGCTGCTGGCGGGCGGCCGCGGCCCGGTGGCCAGCGCCGCGGAGACGTGGTTTCGCATCGCGGTGCTCGGGGTGCCCGGAATCCTGCTGGTCCTCGCGGGCAACGGCTGGATGCGCGGCGTCCAGGACACCCGCCGCCCGGTCCGGATCGTGCTCATCGCCAACGCCCTGTCGGCGGCGGCGTCACCGATCCTCGTCTACCCGCTGGGACTCGGCCTGGCCGGGTCAGCGGTGGCCAACGTCACCGCGCAGGTCGTCGCCGGGCTGCTCTTCGTGCGGGCGGCCCACGGCGAGCGCCGCCGGTGGCGCCCGCAGTGGGCCGTCCTGCGGGGTCAGCTCTCGGTGGGCCGGGAACTCCTGCTGCGCGAGGCAGGCTTCCAGGCCGCGTTCCTCACCGCGGCGGCTGTCGCGGCCCGGATGGGCACCGCCCAGGTGGCCGCACACCAGATCGGGCTGGAGTTGTGGGAGTTCACCGCGCTCCTGCTCGACTCCTTCGCCATCGCCGCACAGTCGCTGGTCGGAGCGGCGCTGGGGAGCGGTGATGCACGCGATGCCCGCCGCACCGCCTGGCAGGTCGCTCGGTATGGACTGGGCGCTGGGATCGTGTTCAGCGTGCTGCTGGCGGCCGGCTGGTGGCTGATCCCGGCCGCGTTCACGTCCTCCGCCGAGGTGCAGCACCAGGCCCACCTGCTATGGCCGTACTTCATCGGCCTGCAGCCGGCCGCGGGCGTTGTCTTCGCCCTGGACGGCGTGCTCATCGGGGCCGGCGATGTCGGCTTCCTGCGAACGGTGACACTCGTCGCCGCGGTCGGAGTATTCGTGCCCATCACGCTCGCCGCGCTGCACTGGCACTGGGGCATCGGCGGGGTATGGGCCGGGCTGGCCGGCTTCATCGGCGCCCGGCTGATCGGCATGCTGGCGCGCACCGCCCGTGGCCGGTGGGCCGTGACCGGGACCGGGACCGGGACCGGGACTGCGGCCGGGGCTACCTGAATCACCACAGGTTCTGCTGGGCGGCGATGGGATCGCCGGCGTACTCGTGCATCGCGTCCAGGTTGTCGTTGGCGGGATGGGACGCCGCCGCGGGACCTTCGGCGAAGGCCCGCAGCACGTTCGCGGTCGCCTTGGCGACGAACGCCCGCGCGGCGACGTCGATGCCGTACTCGCCGCCGCCGTCGATCGCCTGCACCCAGCGCATCGTGCCGCTGTTGAACACGCCCGCCCCGCTCGAGTGGGTGTAGTAGGCAGAATCGGCGAAGCTGTTGATGCCCCGGCAGGTCAGCGGGGAATGGGCGAGCACCTGGATCGGCCGCTGGACTGGTATCTCCGGGTTGACCCTGTCGTACTCGGCGCCGACCAGGCCGGGGAACCTTGTCCCCGCCGCGACGCCGGTGCCTGCGAAGATCCAGCTGTCCGGAGTGGCCACCACGTAGTCGGCGGTGGTCGGGTTGGACTCGTACAGCGTCCCGGTCAGGGAGGATTCCGGCTCCGGGGACGGCGGCTCGCGCCAGTCGGTGGTGACGAGCGCGTTGTCCTTGCCGTACATCGGGTCTTCCAGATAGCTCGTCCGGTAACAGATGACGAGCCGGTCCGGCCCCACCCCGGTGGCAGCGAGCCGGGTCCGCCGGAACATCGCGTTAGCGCCGAGGAACGCCAGGTTGACCCCGGCGTCTCGGGCGGCGGTCACAGACGCGCGCTCCGGCGGTGACCAGTACTCGTCGTGCCCGAGTGAGACGAGCGCGCTCGCCCCGTCCAGCAGGTGCGGGTCGGCTGCGATGTCCATGCTGGTCACGTACGCGAGCGGCAGGCCCATGCGCTCGGCAAGCTGGATCGCGCCGCGCTCATAGACGAGGAAGAGCGGCGCGCCGTTCTTATCGAAGGGCCGGTCGAGGCTGACCGCGAGAGACCGGTTGTCATAGTCGGCCTCGCCCCCGGGCCCGTTGTACAGGTCGTAGCCACCCCACATGTTGTACGCCTGCCAGGTCGCGGCCCCATTCTTGATCACCACCTTGCCCGCGGTGCTCGCCGACCGCACGGTCACCGGCACGTAGCGCTGCGCTCCCGAGTCCGCGTCCAGCCGGAGCAGATAGGAGCCGCCGGGCCAGTCGTCCGCCGTCACGGTCAGCGACGGCTCCCACTCCGTCTGGACCGTTCTCGTGGCGCCGATGAGGGCAGGTTCGGGCTGGCGGTGCCCGGGCACGCGGCCAGACTGCCAGACCTTGCGGGCGCCCGCCCCGCCGTACCAGCCCATCCGGAACGCCGTAACGCGGAACCCGGGCGACGTGGTCGAGACGAACAGCGGGAACGATTCCCCGGTCGTCACGCTGGCCCGGCCCGCATATCCCTCGATGTCATGCTGTGCGCCCAGATGCGTGATCGGCCAGCCCGGATCCCCGGGCAGCGCGTTCCCCAGCACCGGCGCGGCGCG
>OCZT010003655.1_pt1 | contig 15684 bp, 26 predicted proteins | sample 1539031 | NCBI WGS metagenome assembly OCZT01 (sample SAMEA3539308, study PRJEB22396) | soil metagenome | biome: tundra; feature: field; material: soil | place: USA | collected 2010-05 | depth 0.15 m | reverse complement strand
CGGTGACCACGACGTAGTTGCGCTCGCCAATCGCCTTTTTGACTTCGCCCAATCGGAGCCGCGCATCTTGCTGGGTCAGGTGAAGCGCGTGGCTCTTTGAACTGTCAACGCCGGGCTCAAACCCGCGGCATCGCAATCCACTGAACTCGGCGAGTTCGAGGTCGCGTCCAAACCGTTCCGCCGCCGCGACATGATTGATATCCAATCCCATGCGACGCAGCGTGGCGCCGCGCACCTCGACCGTTGGCTTTGTGATATGCGTAATTTCTTGGGATCGATCTTCGTAATCGATCTCTTCCTCAAATATTCCACCCTTCTCCGCCGCTACCTTGGCGCGACGCCTCTTCTCTGTTTCGGGCAGATGCTTGTCTGTCTTCGGGACGTAATGAGCCGCGACCTTGCGATCATGCATGGCGACGAGCCGCGCCATCTCCTCGATGGAAAGGCTGTCGACGTGGTTTTCTGTTGTGCCCTTTGGAAGAGAGAGGATAGCTTTTTCGCGATCGCTTAAGCCGGATGGTCGTTTACGAATGGAACGAATGGAATGATCTACACTGATATCAATTTGAGGTGATGGTGATGCTGATTCCAAAGACATTGAATTCCTTCCTGAGGAAATTTGGGAATTATACCGTTGGCTCCCGTCAACGCTCCTTTCAATCTTGGTTTTACGTTTAGCGGCACCATGACGATTCTCGGCTGCCGCAAAAATTTGTAGGTCAGAACATTCGCTTATTTACGAGATCAAAGAGAGTTAAAAGGTCCTTTATATTTCATCATGTCAGCGACCTACCCCTTGTTCGGGAACATTACAAGGGGTTGGTGACTTAGTATAATCGCTCTTTAATCGGGGGCTTTCTCTACTCCGGTAATTATTGGGGCGGCAAGTCCCTTACCCTATCCCGCGAGTGTGTGGCTCATCTTGGTTTTGCGTCTAATTCCAGTTCTACTATTTCAGTTTCAGCAATATCGTCTGGATCGCCTGACATCATTGCGGCCTCTGCGAGTTCCTTGCTGGAATATGCACCGGTCGGAAAATCGCAGCCATCAAAATCACTGGTTGGAACTAATATCCATACTTTCATGGCATCATTTCCTCTGCTCATCCCGCGCACTTGAGGCTCGGTCGCCCTACGCGTTTATCTCCTCGAGTCTTGTGGATTGGCCTGACCACTTGAATCTTCGTCGTTCCAACGATTGCCCACGCCGCCGCTTTAGGCTGATGGCTTCAATGATGTTCCTGCAATTCTCGATATCCTTCAGCCATGCGTCGTGACCTTTTTCATCGCTATGCCGCGGTTCGCGCTGCTTGAGCCATAGGTCACGCCGCCACAACGCGACGATGCCGTCAGCGTCTTGTTCAATCGAGCCGCCACCAAAGAAATCTGCGACGCGCGGCATCGGATCTTCCCTATCCTGACTCGATCTCGTGCGTTGGGCCATGCAAATAACTGGAACCTTCAATTCTTTGGCCAGACTCTTCAGGCTTCCTGTCACATATTCGGTGCGCTCAAACTGATCGCGAACCTTGCCGTCGGCTTGTACCAAACGAAGGTGATCGACAAGCATCATGCCGAGACCAGAACTATTTTTCATCGCCAACGATCTGGCCCTGATCTGCGCCATCTTGAGGCGGGGCCGATCGTCAATGAATAGTTTGCTGCTTTCGAGTTTTCGCTGCGCCGTTACCATTTTGTCGAACGCGTTGAAGTCGAACGCCCCCTCTTCGATCTCGGAAACGGATAACCCGCTTTCAGCCGCGAGAAGGCGGCGCCCCATGTCTTCGTCCTGCATCTCGAGCTGAAAGAAAAGCACGTTGACGCGCTGAGCGGCGCGCATCGCTATTTGGGTGGCACACGCGCTCTTGCCGTCGCCCTGGGACCCGCCAACGAATATCAAATCTCCCGGCATAAACCTGCCGCAAATCTCATCCAGCGATGGAAGTCCTGTATCAAATCCCGGGACAAACTCCTCATCCCGATAAGCATCTCCGGCCCGACCCACAACGCGCTGCAGGATTTCCTTCAACTCTTTGGCGGGCTGGACCTCTGAACCTTGCGACACGTCGGATATCTTAATCGCGGCATCGGCGATGACGTCGGCCGCTGCCTTGGATCCGGAAAGTGCCTCGCTCTCAATGGCCTTGGCCATCTCGATCAGGCGGCGCCTCGCCCATGTCTCTACAACACCATCCACATAGTCGAGGGGCGACCCGCCATCCTCCGAATTGGCGAGCAGCACTGAGAGATAGGCTGGCATCGACTTGCCGCCGTCGTCCTCTTCGGGCAGGCGCGAACTGACCAGAGCTAGGCTGAGCCGCTTGCCCTCGGTGCAGATGTCGCGAACCGCACTATAGATTTGCTGGTGGATGCTGTTCGAGAAATGATCGGGGCGCAGTAGATTACTGACCTGCCAGAACGCAGTCTCGGATTTCAGCAGGCCGCCGAGCAGGTGTTTCTCTGCTACGAGATTGGTAAGTGGGGCGCTCTTGGTTCTCACCACGGCTCCTCAGTTAGATAGGACGTATTGATAAGGGAATTATCGCCCGAACGGGCAAACAAAATCGCAATGTTCGGTTCCGGCCTGCGAGCATTGACCGTGACTGTCCATGCCGCAGTTCATTTCCGCTTCAGCCATTGCGTCCAATTCTTCCTCGATGCAATGATCTCCGTTGTCGTTAGCGCATGTCGCGCAGATTTTACCTCCATCGGCCGCCTCCTTTTCCGATAGGTTTGTGTTGCAGTAGATGCAATTCATTTTCCGTCACCGCGCTAGTGGATTGATGACTTGAACTTGACGAAGAAGATCGTCGTTGCGCTTACGTAACCGTTTGCTCTCGTCGAGAGCTTTAGTCAGCCGTTCCTCATATTGAGCGGCTATCTTGATCCACTCATCGCGTTCTTCTTCGGCACCCATGTTTCCTGCCCTTTTATTGCTCGGGAGCCGAAGGTATCGGCGTCCAATGCGTGTGATAGCTGGGCCAGCCGCCGATAAGGCAGCGCATAAGCTTGTCAACGCCAAAGGCCCTGACACTCACTTCGACGACCTGCCCAAGATCGGCGGGGCCGCCGAGATAAGGCGGCTCGTCGATGGGGAATTTCCACCAAAGAACCGGCCCCATATCCTCGTGATATTCACTGATCGGGTGCGCTTTCATGGTCGCCCACCATCATAGCCGTCGCGATCGTCGCGCCATTTGTCTTGACCTTCGTCGCGGTATCGATTGAGAAACTTTCGATTGCCGCATTTGAGGCAAGTGACCGTCATGGTGTCGTAACCTTGCGATTGCTCGCAGTCGTAGCTCCCACAGTTTTCACAGGCATCCATGTTTCTTCCTCTCTTACGAGTTTGCGATCTCGAGCAGCACGTCACCATGACAGGGCTGCCCTTCTTTGCAGAAGCATGCGAGGTTTTTGCCGCGAAGCTGAGCCCTGATCTCTTTGTATTCCGGGGGAGGCCCTGCATAGCTCCTACAGCCAATGTCACCAGCGAGCCATTTTTTGAAGTCGGCCACGGCATCGGCGTGGCAATAACCCATAAAAATTCCGATTTTATAGGGATTTCCCCACCTCCCGGGCCGCGTGACGCTCACTGCCTCTAGTCCATTCAACGCGCGGGAGACATGTTGTAGTTGAAACCCTTTTGTTCTTTTCCGTCGAATGCGCACCGGTTTCATGGCGCATACCCAGAGTGTTCAATGGAGTGGCAGTTGGCACAAAGTAGATCAAAGATTTCGCGTAGTTTCTCTGCTGGCATCTTTGCCATCTTCTGGTGATATGACCACCCTTGTTCAGAGCGCTGTTTAGCCCCTCCACCACTCTTATGATGGACTTGCAAAGTGCGGTAGTCGGAAAAGCCGCAACGTATGCACGCATTGCCGAGTGCAGCAAGAATCGATTGCTTGCGCTTGTGATAGGCCCGCTTATCAGAGGCTTTTTTCGCTTGAGGGGTAGTCGTTCGGTAGACCGTGCCAGCGGCCCGCGCGGTCGCTCTGCGGGCCTTGCGATATATATTGTTCAACGCCATTCTGTTTTTGTGCCTAGCGGCGTGCCGGGGTTCTGGACATCCATGTAGCGGCTTAGTGTCAGCCAGACCTTGGCAGGAAATACATCTCCGCGAACCAGAGTGCCCGATAGACCAATTGGTCCGTTTTCTTTGAACGCGGATCTGCACAATCATCGCGACGGCTTCCCGGCTTCCCAATGTCGGCTCTGGACAAACAGGACTGGCTGACCGGCAATCGTTCTTTTCGTCTCATAGAGCGAACATGACTCGGTATCCTGCACCGTGCGCGGGTCAACCTCCCAACCATCCTTGTCGTCGCCTTTCTTTATTACCCACGGCGGCAACTTGAATAGGCAAAGCCCATGACCATCGCCGGGTTGGCGAGCATCGAAGTGATGGCATGAGCCACACTGTCCGGGGTCCGCGCTCTGATATTTGTTTAGCTCTACAGCCACTTCAAAATCCTCCTCTAATGTTTACGGTTTGCGGATGCAAAGGCTTTGCTGACGGCGTCCTCGGCAATGCGGCCAGCGTGACGGATGATCGCCTGCTGAATATCAATGGCGAGCGCCTTGCGCCGCTCCACTGATTTACCGGCAAGGTGCTCGTCGGCAATCTTAATGGCATCTGCCGCCTCTGCCAGAGGCCGCGCGGGATCGTCGATGCCGCCGTCGCCTTGACGGCGCATATTTCCTTCACGATCCGAATAAGTTGTCTCAGTCATAAACGGTGCCCCTAGTTAGCTAATCCCAAAGTGGAAAGCAGTCTATTTGAAGCATAACCATCACAAACACATGGCGGGTCTTCGCCACTCTTGCTGGTCTTGTATTGACATCCATTCCAAGGATGTTCGCTGTCGAAGATCGAGTTGCGATCTGGATTGGCACAGTACGGGCACGGTGGAGGAGTGCCTTTTAAGGATTTCAAATATTGTGTTAGCCAATGCCACATCGCTAGAACCATAATTCAACGCAAAACATCGGCAGCGGACAAATATATAGGATGCGCTTTCGCCTATCCCAGAATGCGCCGACCCAAAAATCGTACCAGTAAAGTCCACACCGGATGTTTTTCACGCCGTGCTCCTAGTTGTCTGTGCGTTCTTGGCGGATCTCATGTCTTAGCCGCCATCTCAATCTCAATGGCGTGGGTTAAGTGCCATTTCCCGCTCGCGCGTGGATATTGTTTGACAAGACATGGAACGATGATGTTTGACCAGTCGTCGAGCGAGCACCATCCCGTTCCGTTATTCATGCAGTTGATATCGAAAATGCCGATGCTGCTGCGGCCGGTCTCAGCGCCGATCCAGTGAGTGTAGCGATAGCGCACGCGCATCGGAACGCCCGGATTGGTCCACGGTCCTTCCCATTGCACGCGGACAAGCCCGTAATTCGGCCAAATCGCTCCGATTTTCTTCCACGGCCGTCCGATACTGCGCAGCGCGTCATTCATCAAGGTTGGGTTGGTGTAGCGCTTACTCTCAAAGCCGCCCATGTGAGGGCGCACCGCATCGAGCGTCATGCCCATGATAGCGGCAAGTGCACCGGGGCCGCAGTTGCAGCCCCATTCGTCATATGCGTAGTCAGCCTCGGCGGCGGTAAATCTAGTGGTTATCACGCGGCATTCTCCGCCGCAACGCAGCTTTTCAATACGTCAGCAAAATCTCGGCCCGGCACAAATGGGAGTTCCTGGATCACCGCCTTCACTCCGAACGCCTTGACCTTGTCGCGCAATCGAAGCGCCGCTCTCAACCCGGGCGGGGTCCAGTCGGTTTCCATCTCGCCATCTTTGTTTCGGCGAGGCAGATCTGCGTCAGCGTAGATCGACAACCGTTCCACCTCGAGCGGGAGGTCTAGGCCCATCATTCCAGACGTGCTGAGCGTGGCCCAAACCGGGAATCGGTAGTTCTCGATCTGCCATGCCGAGATGGCCGTTTCGATTCCTTCAGCCGCCCCGATTTTTGTTCCGGACCCACCAATTCGAACAGCGCCGCCGCCAGCCGGACCCAAGCCGAGTTTGGCGTTGGGAAGAAGCTTTGATTTAGTTTTGCCATCCGCACTCAAATAAATGCGCCAAATGGCAGTTATGGCTTCCCCAACATCGTCGACACGGGCCACGAGGCAGGGATGATTGCCTAGGGAGGGGTCAATGTCGTATAGCAGCGACTTGGCAAACCCGAGACAATCGGGCCATCCCATTGGCGGCACGGCGATGCCGCGCGCCCGTAGATAGATTTCTGCCAAGGTCCCGGCGATTGGTTTACAGCCAGCCCATATCTCGGCTGCGGTCGCGGCTTTGCGGGCGACGCGCTGTGCCTCTTCTCGGTCGCGATCTGTGGCATCACGGTCGCGTGCCCGTCGCTTAAGCTCGGCCTCGGCCTTTTGCTCTGCGCTCAGTGGCTTTGATCGGCCGCGCGGAGGCGGTCGCCCCGTCAATTGCTCACAAGCCTGAGTGAATGAAAGCCCAGCGACGTGCATGCAAAGAGAGATGGCGTCATGGCCGCCCTTATCACCGCGGCGGCAGTTCCAGACGTGTTTTGTGAGGTTGATCGCGAACGAGTCTTTGCCCCCGTCCACTACGCAAGCTCCGACATGCTCGGAACCGGAGCGCTTGAGCACAGCGCCATTCTCTACCGCGACGGAAAGCATGTCCCGCGTCTTGGCCTCTTCGACCCACTGCTCGAATGCGGCGTCTGCAATCATCGCAGCACCGGAGCATCGGCACGCCACAGCGCGTCACGGGCGCGCAACTCTGTGCAACACTCCCGGCGCAACTCATCGATGGCGAGATCACGAATCGCCCTGATCATAGTCAGACGCGACGGCTTCTTGCCAACCAACACCTTGAGACGCAGACACATCGCAGCGAGTTCGTTCGCCCACATGATTTCCAACAACATATCGACGGCTGGTTCGCGCGGCGCGGATTCGTGGAGGACTTCAAGTTTGACCTCCTCAACGTCGAGGCCTTGGCTATGACGTCCTTCAATGCCGTCGCCGGTAATTACGCCAACCGATGGAAGTAGGTGGTGAATAAGCATGGCGTCGTCTCGGTGTTTTTTTGCCACAACCATCCAGACTTCGGGCACTGAAAGTTGATACATGCCGACTTGATGGAGCAGCCGGGTCGTGTCGTCGTACGCACCTTTTATTTCGACAGCTACGATGTGATTGGGATCGATCGCCACGACATCGGCGCGGACCTGACGTGCGCCCATCACCATCTCATGCACGATGCGAGCGGCTGGCCATCGCTCGCGACAAAACGCTTCCAACGCGTTGCGCAGACCTAGTTCGGACCGCGACGCGTGGCCGTGGCGCTGCGCGGCTTGTCCCGCGGTCATGAAGGAAGGTGAACTGGGCTTGAGCAATGTCACGGCACTTTGACCTCGGTGAGCAGATCCATCACGAAACCAAAAGCGGTTTGTGGCTTGCTACTGCCGTATCGGCTGAGGCCCGCGGCTACGACTTGAGGCGGGGCCCCATATTGGAATGCAATACTGGCCGCAACCGATGCGTCTTGTCCCATTGCGATAATCTCGGAACCCGGCTTTGTGCTGGAAAGAAAAACCTCCCCGATTGCGCCATCCGGGTAGCGCCCAACAGATGCGGTCCAATCCGTCCCCTCGTGGTTAAAAGTTATATTCTCGCACTCCCGGCGCTGCGGCAGGGCTTTCCGATATCCGCGTTTAGGCGCAACGGCCTTTTCCTCTGGAACAGTTCCGACCAAGGCGCGCCACGCGTTGTGAAGCCGCGATATCAGACCCGGCAAAGCAACCGGGTGTTCTTTTGGTTTCGGTGTAGTCACTATTTATTTCCCTATCGTCGGTCGCGCTGCCGGGGCGGCGCAGCGGCGAGCAAACTGTGGCCAGAACAATATGGCCTGTGCCCAAGCAGGTCAGCCCCGTCGCCTCCGCAGTAATAAAAGCCGGGATCCTGTGGATCGCCAAAGGGCCATCTGCAAGAATTATTGCGCAATTGATAGATTGACTTCCTTTGTTCAACCGGAACGTCAAACGCGATGCGCTCAACGTATTCCTCGGCGACGACGAGTTGGCCGACGAACCCCGAGGTATCAGGCTTCCTAAAATCTAGGCCCTTTAACTTCTTCTTTGGAGCGGATTTGGGCTGCGCCTCTCTGGCAATACGCGCCAGCGTTGCCTGGGCCTTGTATCCGTTCTCTCGCTGCAGACCGAGGCGGTGTATCTTGCCGCACACCGCACCGCGCGACTTGGCCCCCAATTCCTTTCTAATATCGCCAGCGCTCATCCCCTTGGCAAAATGCTCCTTTAGTTTTGCAACATTCTCGTCATTCCAAAACGAGTCCTGGTGGTGCTGCGGCGCGACGTAGCGGTGACGACGGACCCCCTTGATCAGGCCGACAGTCTCTTGACTCACTTCCATTTTCTCACCCGTGGCATTTTCTTGCATCTAGTTCCTCTTGCCTGTGTCGGCACCGACATTGGTGTAGACGATCTCCGCAATAGATTGTTTCGTCCGTAGCCCGTCGATGGCGATCTGCGTCATCATGCCGCCCATTGCCCCGGTCAGAGTTACTGTCGCTCCTCCCAACTCTGCGAGCTTCACCGTTAGCTTCGCGACATGGCGCAACGCGAGCCACAGAAGGATGATGGCAACGGTCTGAACGGCGACGGCTATGGTTAGAAAAGTAATCATCGGCGCATCCAAAAGAGGGCGACGAGGAACAGCGCGATCAGAATCGCCGGGCCATGCGTGCGAAGCCGGTCAGAACAGATCGAATGGCCCCGTTTTGTCATGCCGCCACCAGTTTCCATTATGAAGTCACCCGGTCCGAAATACCTTGCGGTGGCTGCTCCCCATGCTGAAGCCTGGGGCTTCCCGGACTTCAACATAGGGTTCCTCCTACGAGCGAACGCAGCCCCGTTCGGAGAATATTGCGTGCGGCATTTTGATCGCGGTCGTGAACAGTTTTGCAATCGTCGCACTGCCAAATTCTCTTAGACAAATCTGCGATACCTTTCGGCCTCGACGCGGGCAATGCGCCACACGCAGAACAGACTTGGGTAGTGTAGTTCTCAGAGACTTCAATCGTTGATCCGCCATTCCTGATGGACTTGTAACGGAGCATTGTTTTGAAGCCCGACCACGCGGCATCGAGAACGCTCTTTGCCATCGTGGTCTGAGTAAGTTTCGACGGGCTGACATCACCAACGACGATCAGCCCAAATTCCTTGGTTAGCTTCGCGCTCGCCTTGTGAAGAAAATCCTTGCGTCGATTGGCTGTCTTGGCGTGAATTGCCTTGACCCGCATGGTCTTGCTGGCGCGCTGCGCCTTCGCGAGATATGTCTCGCTCTTACGATAGAACTGCGGGGCCTCAATCTTCTCACCGTCCGACATGGTAGCGAGCGAGTGCAAACCTAGATCAACTCCAACGCGGGTATTCGGCGCGCTGGCTGCTTCCTCAATCTCGATCGGGCAATTGAGATACCAGCGGCCACGAGAGTCCTGATTAAAACTGCCCGCACCGATCTTGATACCAGCCTCCATATCACGCAGATGCATCGTCTCGTATCGCACCTTGCGGAATATAAACTCCTCGCCGTCGAATGTGACCTGTGCGGTATTGAATGGAACCCACCCTAGAGACTTCCTGCCGCGCCAGCGCAGCCACGCTTTGTGGTGGGTCTGCCGGGCATCGACGTAGGCTTTGCAAACACGTTGGACGGTGTGCCCGTGTATGTTCAATTCCTTGCTGCAATGGGCAGTGAGTTTCATAAGATCGAATGCCGAAAGCCAACGATCCCAGCGGAGCACATGCCGTTGCGCATCGTTGCAGTAGTTCCAAATAAAATTCACGGCTCGCGACTGCCGATTAAGTTCGGCGGCGTGCTTATCTCTGAGCCTGAATTTGTAAGTGAGTTTCACAGGTCTATTCAGCCACAGTCGTCTCGAAGAAGAACGGCGCGCGTACGCCAGCACTAAAGGTCTCGGCACATTCGAGGGCTTCTTTCACGCGCGCACCGGGGTCGGTCCATGTGCGCGTCGAACGAAGAGAGCCGAGCGCGATCAGGTCCCCACAGCCGCAGGCGTCAAAACCGTGCGACGATTCTCCGACCTGGAAATCATCCGAAATGTGGAAAAGACGGCCAGAATAGCCGACCAAAAACGTCCCGCCTTCCTCTGTGTTCTCTTTAACGCGAGCAAATCCCCCATCTTTCATCCGCGCGCGGGCCGCATCGATAAAGTCGGTAACCATATAGGCCATGACATCGATGCCGACGCGTCGCTTGGGCGGGTTGAAATTGAAGGCGAGCAACTGTCCCATACGAAACGACGACGTGAATCCCATCACGAAGTCGCCGTTGCGGAAAACCTTCCTGTCATTCCGGACTACGAGCGAAAGCTGACCCGTCCTCACACTCGCACTATCGCCGCCGATGTAGACCGTCCCGTTCTCTACGAGTCCGACAATGCAGGTCATGGCGTCCTCTTAGATTTTGGTCGGAACAAATCTTCTGCGTGCCCAGCCAGTCGCGGGTTCAACACGGCCAATAAATGGACAGCGAGGAGGCAGGATTCGGCTTGATCTGGTCCGGTCACTGGAATGCCGCGCAACCCACAAATTCGCTTCGCTTCGTTCTTCAACCAGGTGCGACGCTGGCTATAGCTCAGGCCCTTCGCGGGTCGACCGACACCGGTCGTGGAGCGCCATGTCTGAGACGCCACATAGAGACACGGGATATTCTTGCGAGCGCATATCGTGGCGGCGCCGAACGCCAAACCGTGTAGGAAATGCGTGACGTCAAACTGGGTGCCGCCCACAGTTTCGGTTTTGAATGCTTGCCCCGCCCAATTTGAACCGCCCTTTTCGGGCGTTAGTTTTTGTCGCGACGATGACCCAGGGAGTGGCTGTTCGATGGCCGCATGGCTCGGTCGGTGCTCGCCGAGTAACGCGACGATGTGGTTCTCGAGCCAGACCCCTACTCTGCCGGCGTACTCGGCATTGATTGAGCCAGCCTTCAACTCGAAGGGCTTCTTAATCGGACACAACCATACCCCGCTCTCCCAACGCTCCCCGTCGGTCGCGGCATAGCCCGTGGCAGATTTGGAAATATCGAAGGCCGCGACGATCAATGTGTCGTCCTCTTATTTCTTTAATGCGTTGCGGGCGATTTCCCATGCGTCGCCAAGATCGTGCAACCCGTTCAATGCCAAGATTTCACGCAGCGCGGATTCTAGGTTGCGCGCCCTGCCGTGCTCACGGTTCCTCGCGCTTCGCATGCGACAGTGATCGCGCCCCTTGTTCTCGAGGGACTTTTGAGCAAACGATTTTCCGTAGAAAAGCATTATGTATGTTTTCGTTTCTTGACTTTCGAACGCTTCCGCGTGCGTCGTGAAATTTCAACTTGGTCTGTAATCAAAACTCGATACATTGCAGCCAAGGGCCAATCTCTTTTGAATCCAACGTAATCGGGGATGCGACAAGAAATCCAATCGGGTTCCATCGCTGTGATGTTCTTCTTCCCACTCTTCTTTGCCATCGTCGTTATTTTATTTCACGTTTAGCCGCCGCCTCCTTCCTCGCAAGCCATTCTAAAAAACTTCGCTCCTGCGCTATGCGCTCATTCATCCACCGCGCCGCCAAACTGGCGCGCGTAGCAACGGGCAACGAATTCCATGCCCTCAAAGCCGGTCGAGCATCCATGAGAAGGTCGCTCATAAACTTAGCGTGACCTGCGGATCTCCAATCTTTAAATCCCACCACAAAGGTATTGGGCAAGGCGGGGCCGGCGTGATCTCCTTCACACACTTCTTGATCTTGGCCCATTGATCCCAGTTCGGAGGAACCTTCATGTCCTCGGTAAAGCCCTTGAACCAAGCCTGAAATTCAGAAAGGTGCATCTTTGTTTTCCTCACTCAGTCATCGTCAAATCTGGTTTCATCGGCTGGCGGAGATTCACCCTCAATCAGTTCTGACTTGGCTTCTACCGGTGCCATGGCTAGCACCGCATCGCGCTCTGCCCGGCCAGTCCAGAACTTGCCGAGCCATGCCTGCCCAGCCGCTGTTCCTAGATCGTGGGGATTGTCTGTTTCGCTCTGCCCTAGTCGACCCGCACTGAGTCCGTCGAGTCCTGCCACTTCGTCGATCGGGGCGAGGTGACTTTCGACCGTAAATAAATCTAACTGCGCCTGCGTTACGCCGTGGCGAAGGATCCGTAAGTATTTCGTGACGGCGGCGTTTTCCACCAGCCAAGACTCGGCATCGCCATCCCTCACAATCTGCAACGCTCGCTTCGCCGCCTTCATGTGAAGACCGTGCTGATCGCATTGCTTACAAATATTGCGATAGGTCCCGGTACTCGAATTGAATTCGTTCTGGCCGTCGCGAAGTCTCGATAGGTCTACCGCGACTACGGCATCGTCTTCGACATGAGGTTCATTCTGGCCGTGATCTGTGGATTCGGTCTTCATCGCAACTTCGGTGCTCATTACGTTCTCCTGCTATGCCGCAACTGCGGCTGGAAATTCATTGTGTTCGCGTCCGTCGAGTTTTCTACCGGCGCGTTTCTTTCCGACGCGGTAGAGAAATTCAGAACTGTCGCCGCCATATCCGCTTGAGCGCGCACCATCTGATTTCATGCAGATAAATTTATCGTCGGCACGATCTCGCCAGTTATGCGGCAATTCCGGAATGGCGCTGGCGTCATAGTCGGCATCGTCGACCCATGTGAATTCGCCGCGTTGCTTGAAGAAAAACGGTACACCTGCGGCGGCACATTGATCGCGAAGACCTTGCGCCCATTGCGGGTGCATCGGCCGTGCATTAGGACCGCTCTCGCCGCCTGCGATGACCCAATTCAAACCCGGCCATTTTCTCCCGCTCGGGCTTGTGGTCGGACGCAAAAGAGAAAAGCCGCCGCGCTCTAAATCAATCGGCCCGAGCAATGGCTCTGCTGAAATGAATCTTACTGCCGCTGGCGTTTGTAGCAAAAGCGGAATGCGCTCATCGGCCTCCTTCTGGCGTTCGCATGAGACGCCGAGCCAGACATTGGGGAGAGGCCATGCGCGAAGCAAAAGGATTGAAGTATTTTGATAATCAAGATTAATTCCCATATCCATCGCAGTTTCCGTCAAAACAACCTGCGGACTCAATTGCATGTTGCCGTCTGGCGTGTGGCGCTTCGAAAGTTCGGTCACATAGGTCAGCATCCGCTCCGCACGCTTCGTCAGCACTTGAAACTTATGCTGCGGACAAAGAGCCATGACTGCGAACACAATATCGATCACACTGTCCGGAATGGCTTCGTGGAATAGATCGGACATGGAGTTGACAAACACCATGCGCGGCTTTTTCCAACTCAGTGGCTTAATGATTTGGCCCCAATTCGATTGCTCGACCTTGCCTGTCCAGACTACGTTGCCATTCACCTTCTTGGTCATTCCGGCGTAGATAGGAGAACCCATGGCTTCAAGCCGCGCTGCCATCTTCATGGCGTAACAGTTCTTGCAGCCAGGAGAGACGATCGAGCATCCGGCCACCGGATTCCAAGTGGCATCGGTCCATTCTATTTTGCTGTTCTCAGCCATTTCACAATTTCTGTTTTGTCCTGTTTCGTACATGCTCCGCCGCCGCGCCACATTCGCGGGCTTGGAAATCGATCTCGTTTAATAGTTGGACGACGTTTATGCAGTTGCGAACTTCGTAACCCTTGGTCGCCGCCCATTTTCTAATTTCGCCTTCGCGGTGATCAACCATGTCGCGCCACCGGTAGCGACGCCGCCGCTATGCATGCCTCACAACTCCATCGGATATAAAGCGGGCGGGTCTGATCAGGGTGCGTCGCCACAACGGCGGTCGATCCGCATGCGCAAGGTTCTTGATAGCCACGGCGCTTGAGAAGACCGGAGGTGCGCTCCAGTTCTTTCCTGCGATGTGACGTCGTGCCACGGGGGTTTACTTTGCGCCACTCGTTAACGTACTCGGTCTGACACGTTGTGCAGTAGGATTGCTCTGGTCGGGCCGGAGCAGATTTGCAGCGGTAGCAGAGTCTGGTCTGGTCAGTCATTCCTCCACCTCGCGAGAGCTGGCCGTGCAAACTCTGCACGCGGCGCGTACATCTTGCGCGGTATTTGTCGCTCACCAACCCATGTGCGTTGCCATAGATACCAACAGTGATTTTGGGACGGCCCAGACTTCTTCTTGCCGGTGCCTTTGCACGGCATACATCGAACACCAGAAACCGATCCGGTCCCGTCACACTTCTTGCAAGTAACTTCCTCGTCAAACCATTTGATACGCTTGGTCAGTGTGATCTGCCCTGCAAACGTTGGACAGTCTGCGAAGAATCTCGCACGCGTCTTGGCTGCGTCGAAGTCGGCTGGAAGCAATAGTGCGAGGAAGCCGTAGTCTGCGGTACGCCGTAAGCCGTGCTCTATAAAAAGCTCAGCTAACCTGCCGCGGTCACCGTAAGGTGGGTTGGTGCAAATTCCATCGTAATGGGTCAAGGCGGGGTTCTGGCCAGACACAAAATCGAGTTCTTCTTTGATCCCGTGATAGCCATGGTTTTTGATATCAGTAGCGTACGCATATCTCACACCAGCCGCTACAAGCGCCTCGCACATGATGCCCGTTCCACAAGCCGGTTCCCAAATACCCTTGCCCTTCAAATCAACATGCTCGGCAAGTGCATCAATACACCACGAAGGGGTCGGGTAGTGTTCAAGATCCCTGCGGACGTAGCCTGAGACGCGCTGTGACATCTACGGCCCCACCGGAAGTTCAGGCTTAATAATTTCGTCTGCCAGTCCTGCGAAGAGTGTGTATGTTGCACGCCGCCCGTGACGCATGATTAGATAATTGCGCGCCGCTGCTATGATGGCTCCCGCGTCGATCATCGCCGCACGATCTCCGTTGGCAACACAGGCAAGCGACAATTGTGCCGCGGTGCGGTCAATGACCATCTTCATGCGCTCGTCGTCAGTCATGCCAGCACCGCCGCGAGTTCAGCGCGCATCTGCTCGAGTTCAGCTTCAAAGATAATATCTGTGGCCGCGCGTTTTAGAACGCTGCGGAAAGCGGCAAGTATAGTAGAGTGATCATACCCACCGAAGCTGCGCCCAATTTCAGACAACGACTTATGCGTAATCTCTCGAGTTAGTAACATCGCTACCTGTCGTGGTCTGACGGCTTTGTCGCGCCGATCTCGCTCCAATAATTTGTCCCGCGTCATGCCGTAGTGCCGCGCCACGTACTGCTGAATCGTCGAGAAATTGTTGAACCCGCGCGGTTTCCGGATGACCGCCTGTATCGGCGCAACCTCTTCAATAACCGGGAGTGGTTCTACAACCGGTTCGGGTTCTGGCGATGCCTCAACTGGGGCGGGCGGCACGTACCGATTAAACTTCGGCGCCCCGTAGAATTTGAGATGAAAAGCCCTGGCCCGATCAGTGATTTCACGCAACGTTCCGGTTTCCGGCATGGCGTCATAGCAAAAGTCGACCATTCACAACCCCTTCGGTTCTTTTTTGCGATAGTCGGTGAACCGATCCGGATATTTCGCCGGCTGCGTAATCCACGCGCCATCGCCGATCACCTCTGGATGCTCGCTGATCGGCCCAAGGATTCGGATATACCGCTTCTGTCGCTCATTGTGTGTGTAGGCGAGTGCGGCGATCACAAGCGCAAACGCGATAACA
>OCZT010003654.1_pt1 | contig 15685 bp, 13 predicted proteins | sample 1539031 | NCBI WGS metagenome assembly OCZT01 (sample SAMEA3539308, study PRJEB22396) | soil metagenome | biome: tundra; feature: field; material: soil | place: USA | collected 2010-05 | depth 0.15 m | reverse complement strand
ACCGCCAATACCGGCGGGCCTCAGCCGCGAGAAGCACGTTGCCCGCTTAAGTCTGAAGAGCCACTTTGGTGCCTTTCGCCTCCCGGCCCGCCCAGTGCAGGCCGATCGGGACAGCCCATCGGGTTACGGCCCGCCCGACCAGAGCGAGTTCGTGTTGCGACCGATCGCCCCTCCCGACCCCAGGTCAGGACCGGCAGGGGCCAGCAACCGACCACCCGTCAGGACCGCAGCCAGCCGCCACGGCGAGCACGACCCACCCAAGCGGCGGGCCATCACAGCGGCCAACGCTCCGAGCATCTCCACCACCGCTGCGACCGGACCAGCCGTCGCAGCCGGGACCGCGAACTCCACGCCCAGCTGCGCAGCGGCTGCCGCAAGGACGGCAAGGACCCGCTCAGCGACTCTCGCGATCCGGCGCAACCAGCCCCGCACCGTGCAGGACGGCACCTTGAGCAACACCGCGATCGAGCGGTGCCCGGCCGCGCTGGCCTTGGCCAACAACCCCGCTCCGATCACCGTCACTGCGTCCGCCCGACGCAGCAACACACTCGCCGGCAGCAACACCTGCGTCCGCCCGCACCCCCGACACCGACCCCTGCGCGGAAGTAACCGACCCGCCCCACGAACGATCCGCTCCCGCGCCGAGCCCCACGGCCCGAGCACGGCCCCGCAGCGGACCACAGGGCAGCCCAACAGCCCTGCGCACAAGTCGTGCTCGACCGCCGCGCCGTTCAGACCTACCGTCATCACCAGGTGCACTCCAATGCACCAAGACGGCCCTTCCGTGTCACCAAGACATGCGGGAGGGCCGTCGCCTACTTCAGGACATCCTCACCCTGACGTCGCACACGACGAACAGCAAGACCCCGACCGAACAAACCCCCAACCACCAGCAAGATCAGCCCACGATGACGCAGTCATCCTCAGCCAGCCCGGCGGTCAACACTGGGCGCGCGGTGAGAACGTTGGTACCGCTGCAACTACGGCTGGATGCGGTCCTACTCCTCAAGACTGCGCAGCTTGGGATCGACCAAGAGTTTAGGCCCATTGCTGGCGGACTCAGGAAGCCACCCGTTGAGAGCTTGGGCAACGTCCTCGAGGCGAATGGTGGCTGCAACGAGCGCATATGGATCGACAGCGCCCGATTCATATGCCGCAATGGCGGGTTGAAGACCCAGCGATCCGCCGAGAATGCCCACCGCAGTCACGTCCTTGCGCGCAAGAAAGCGAGAATCGACGGGGCTCGGGGCGTTCGAGATACCAACGAAGACTGCACGCCCACCGGGCTCGACGAGGTCTACGGCAAGCTGAGGCATTGACGGCGAATCCGTCGCGTCGATGACTGCATCCCAGACGAGTGAAGGCAGCTCGTCCCGCTGCCACACCCCATGCACGCCGAAGGTGCGGGCGCGTTCGAGCGACTTGGCGCGACGGCCGAGGACGTGCACCTCACTACCGCCCGCAAGCGCAAACTGAGCGCACAGCAGCCCGATCGTGCCCGGTCCAAGCACGAGGACGCGCGATCCCTTCGTCGCACCAGTGGCAGCAACAGCGCGGTAAGCGTTTCCACCCGGCTCCACGAGAGCGCCCATCTGGTCAGTGACCGCCTCGGGTAGGCGATGAAGGGCGGATACGGGAACCAGCAATTGTTCCGCCAGAGCGCCCGGCCATCCGCGTCGCACGCCGATTTCGTAGCGCTCCTCGCAGACATAATGGCGACCGTCGAGGCAGCGCTGGCAATGCCCGCAGCCGAGCATCGTGTCGCCGGTGACGCGCCGACCCAGCCACACCTGATCCACCCCGTCACCGAGGGAGCTAACCGTGCCACTCCACTCGTGCCCGAGGCGAAGCGGATAGTTGCTGCGGGCATGGCGGATGCGGGCCATGTCACCGTGGAACAGCGAAACGTCAGTACCACAAATGCCGACATACGCCACATCCACGACAACTTGGCCGCGCTCCGGTCTTGGCCACGGGACGTCCTCGACGCTGCCGACACCGGCACTTGTGACCAGAAAGGCTCTCATTTGGTGGCATCCTCCGATGATGGCGCCGAGGACGCCCTTGATGACGGTCGGTGTCATACGAGGGCGCCCTCGACGAGATATGGCACTCCTATTTAACGGTGAATCCCTGACCGTTTCCGTAGCTGATGATCGTCCTCTGCCAAGCGGCGAGACCCGACGCGATGCCACTCTTGTTCGCAAAGGCCCGGCCAACTGTGTCGCCATAGATGCTATTCGCGTAGAGCGTGAACGGGAGGTACTGCCACCCTGGAAGCACAGCCTTGGACGAGTCCTTGAAAACCTTGTTGATCTCTTGGTCGCCGAAGTACGAGACCGGCTTGTTGATCCAGCCGCTCGATTCCAGCACGCCCGTCTGGCTCGGGAACCCTCCCTCTTCCACCCATATCTTGTTCGCCCCGGGGTTGGTGCTGAACCACTGCGCGAAGCCGATCGCGGCCAGCTTGTTGTTGCTCGCCGTCAGCACGGCCATCGTCGATCCGCCGTGTTCAGCGCTCGCCGTCACGTCGGCCGAGTATTGTGGGATCGGAGCGACACGCCATTTGCCGGAAGCCGTGGGAACGTGGTTTATGAGTGAACCTGCCCCCCAGCCTCCTGCGATCCACGTGGCATACTTACCGTTCGCGAGACCGCTCAACCAGTCCGGCGACCATATTGCAGCTTTCGTGTCGACCAGGCCCGCGTGGACGAGTTGGCTCCACATGTCCGCCCACTTCGTGCTGCCCTTGTCGCCGAGATTCACGGAGATCTTCGATCCTGAGACCGTGTAAGGCGTACCACCCGCCTGCCAAATCATTGAGTTAGTGAACGAGGCGTCGCCCGAGTCCGCCGCAATGAACTTGGACGGGTCGGCCGTGTGAAGCTTCTTCGCGTCGGCGAGGTACTCGTCCCAGGTTTTCGGAACCGTAAGGCCGTACTGGGCGAAGACATCCTGACGGTAGAACATCGCGAGCGGGCCCGAGTCTTGCGGCATGCCGTAAAGCGCGTCGCCGACGTGGGCCTGCGACCAGGTGGACTTCGTGAACTTGTCGGCGATCGATGAAACCCCGTATTTGTTGAGGTCGACGAGCGACTTGCCGAGTGCGAATTGCGGCAGCACCATGTATTCGAGCTGAGCAACGTCCGGAATTCCCGAACTCGCTTTGATCACGTTCTGCAGCTTGGTGTATTCGGTGGCGTTGCTTCCTACGTTAAGAAGCTTAACCTTCACCTTCGGGTACGCCTTCTCGAACGCCGCCACCACATCCTTAGTCTGCGGGGCCCACCCCCAGAAGGTGATGGTCGTGTCCTTCTGAAGCGCGGCTGCTATGTCGGATTGCGTCGCCGACGACGCTCCACCGCCCGTGGGTGACCCTCCACCGCTGGACGAGCACGCTGTCGTTGCGAATGCAACAGTCACTCCGACGGCGATTGCAATCTTGACGAGTCGTTGACGTCTCGCGGCGCACTTATCAATCATGAAGATTTCCTTTCACTTCGTTGTAATTCGTGTGGTGCGACGATCGACAAGGCGAAGCGCTGGGTGCCTCATGTACACACATCTGTAAAGTCATCCCTTGATGCTCCCCGCGGCGAGCCCAGACTGCCAATAGCGCTGCATTATCAAAAACATGATGACGATTGGCACGATGGTCAACAGGGACCCGGTAATAATCAGGTTGTAGATAACGTGCCCTCCGGGCGACCTTGCCTGCTCGTTCCAGTTATTGAGACCGACCGTGAGCGGGAACCAGCTCGGATCACTGAGCATGATGAGCGGCAGGAAGTAGTTGTTCCACGTCGCGACGAACGTGAAAAGCAGTACCGTGACGAACCCGGGCATGAGCAGCCGCAGCGTGATACTGCGGAAAATGCGGAACTCGCCGGCGCCGTCGATACGAGCCGCCTCAAGCAACTCGACTGGTAATGCATCGGCCGCGAAAGTCCAGATGAGGTAGAGGCCGAATGGGCTGATTAGTGAGGGAATGATCACTGCCCACGGGCTGTTCGTGATCCCAAGTGCGCTGAACATGAGGAAGGTTGGCACCGCCAGGGCAGTTCCAGGAATAGCGATCGTTCCGAGGATCATGGCGAAGACGGCACGCTTGCCGGGAAAAGTGAAGATCGCGAGGCCATAGCCAGCGAGAGTCGCGAGAACCGTGGCGCCACCGGCGCCGACGATGACATAGAGAAGCGTATTGAGCAGCCAGCGGCCGAACTCGCCACCGCCGTAGGTAAAAGTCCCGACGATGTTGTCCCATAGGGCGAAGTGGCCGGAGAACGACAGGCCGAATGTCGAGAAGAGTGAGGCCTGTGTCTTCGTAGAGTTGATCACAAGCCAGACGAGCGGAATCAGGCTGTAGACGAGCATGACGCACATCACCGCCGTTAGCAGGACTGACCTGCGCGGTGTTCTGGTCGTCTTCCGCAGCTGGTTCTTCGATATCGCCCGGGCGCGCTTGGATTTTCCAATTCGCATGTCGTGTTCGGCCGTTTTGTTCTGCGTGTTGCCGGACATCACCTGTTCTCCCTTCGCACGCCGATCACCTGTACCGCGTAAGCCACGACCATCGTGATGAATCCCATGACGATTGCGATTGCGGCCGCGTAGTTGAACTGCTGGCCAGAGAAAGACAGGTTGTATGCATACATGTTCGGTGTGAAGTTCGAGCTGATCGTGTTCGGCGCGAGGGTCTTGAGCACGTTCGGCTCGTTGAAGAGCTGGAAGCTGCCGATCACAGAGAAGATGAGCGCGACAACGAATGCCGGTCGCATAGCCGGGAGTTTGATGCTGCGGATGACCTGGAAAGTTCCGGCACCGTCGATCTCGGCCGCCTCGTACAGGTCTTTTGGTACAATACGCAGAGCCGAATACAATATGAGCATGTTGTAGCCGACGAACTCCCACGTACTGATGTTCCCCAACGCTATCAGCACGAAATTGCTCGAGAGCGGGTCAGGGATCCTAATGCCCAGGAACGAATTGAGATTGCCAACCAGACCAAAATCCGTTCCGTACATGAACCCCCACATGAGTGCGGCGATCACAGAAGGCACGGCGTAAGGGAGGAATAGGGAAATGCGGAACAGCGCTGAGAAGTACAGTCGGGCGCTATCGATCGCAATCGCGGCGATGGTGGAGAGCGCCAACATGATCGGCACCTGCACGAGGAGGAACAACGTGACCCGCCACAATGCGGCGTAGAACTGTGGGTCTAGCAGGGCAGTTGTGTAGTTGGTGAGGCCTGCGAACGAGTTACCGCCGACGAGCTTGTCTTGGAACACGCTCAGGTAGATGGCGTAGATCACTGGAGCAACGAGCGCGAACAGAAAGACGACCATGAATGGTGCCAGAAATCCCCAGCCGATCCACCTCCGTCGATTCTTGCGCGGGGAGGGCGCGAACTGAGCGGGGTGGAGGCGAGAACCGAGAGCGGGAACGGTAACCATTTAGATCTAACTCTCGTCGCGAATATCAGCGATGCGCGTCGCAATACGCCATGACGGGATTACGCCAGCGTCATCCAGTCGTGTAAGTCGATTCATTGCACTATCTCCTTCTTCATCGAAGGGCACTATCTCCTTCTTCATCGAAGGAAAGTGACTAAGTAACCCATATGGCGACTCTTCGATCTTGGTGGGGCTATCGCCCGACACTTGCTGGCGCGCGGCGTGATTGGCGGGTGCCGCGCAACCCCAGGGGGGCGACGAGGCCGCAGGCCCGGCAGGCGACGTCCTTGGCCAACCGGTTGGTGCCCTCGGTTCTGGAGTTGGTGATCCCAGTGGTCAGGAGCGCCTCGTTCGCTGGCCACCAGGGCTTGGTGGTGGGCGAGCCGGATCGCTTCGGGAATATCGAATATCGCAGTCCGCCCACCACGGGTAGAAGCGGTGTAGGTGGGCCCGGATCTGGCCGCGTTGCCCGCCGGCTTTGGCCAGGGCGAACAGGTCGGCGTAGCTCTTCTTTGCTGGTGTAGGCGCTGAGTAGTTCCCCGATCGGGTCGGCGTCCACGGGCCCGTCCACATCCGGGCAAAAGCGTTTTTGGACTGTCCTTCCCGGCCGGTGAGCAGTGGCCGCCGGTTGGTCCACTCGGGTTCGATCTCGGGTCCTGGTCGGCGCCGGGTGTTGCGGGTGAGGCGGCGGCGGACGTCGGTGACCAAGGTGTTCGGGAGCTGGACCATGTGGAAGTGGTCGAGGACGACCACCGCGTCCGGCAGCGCGTGCCGCACGGCGCCGGCGTAGGCCGCGGCGGGTCGATCGGCACGTCCGTGATGGCGACCCGGTATGCGGGGCTGGGGGCGTTCAACCAGGCGACCACGTCGGCCGCGCGCCAGCCCACGGTCTGCCCGAGCTGGCCCTGGCGGCCGGACGGGTCCACGAACCCGCTGTGCCACCGGTCGCTGCGCACCCACCGGCGGGGGTCGGGGTCGCGGTGCCAGCGGGGTTTGCCGCGGTGGGTCTCATCGATCCCGAGGACAACCACCGGTTCGGGCTCGGTCACCACTTTGTAGGCGTAGGCAACCACGGCCCGGTGCATGGTGGGCCAGGACGCGTGGTGTTTGGCGGCGACCTCGGCCACCGACCGGTTGTCATCGCCCACCTTGGCAGCCATGATCGCCCCGCACCAGGCGGTGACGCGGGCACCGGCGAGGACCTGCTCGACCTGCTCGGTGAACGACCTGCGTGGACATCGCCCATGGACGCAGCGGAACTGCCGCTTGTCCCACACCAGAGGAATCGCATTGCTCCCGTTGGGAATGTCTACAGGATAGGTACATCGCCAGCCCTTGATGGAGTGCGAGGACGAGCCGCAGTACGGGCACGCCGAAGCCGCCCCATCAGTGACCACGGGCCACCACCCTCGTCCCGTCGGGCTCCCGCTCGACAGCTGCACTGCGAGACAGGGTAGGTCCATCGACAACGTCGTACCTTTCTCCATAACTCGTGGCCCTTCGTCTCACTGCAGGGCCAGACCCAGGTAGGCCCAGCGACAACGTCGTACCGTTCTCCATAGCTCGTGGCCCTTCGCCTCGCTTCGTCAGCAAGTGTCGATAGATCACGAGCCCGGTCAGCGGAGGCCCACCGACCCGAGCCGTACCAAGATCGAAGAGCCACCATAGCGTCTAAATGTTGTAAATCCAACACCCAATGTGTGATCTCCAACATTTTAGTGTATGCTCCACCAGTGAGTGACTGATAACTTTGTGCCGCGGCAGGGCATGAGTGTCTAACACCCGGCGTGATCGACCTATCACGACGCGGCGCGGTGGTGGTTCTTACGACGGGAGAGCGCAGGTGGGTAAACTAGACGTGATCTGCGTCGGCTCCGCCACGTTTGACACGATCGCGTCGGTGCCGCGAATACCAAGCGATGACGAGCGCATTATGGCAACGACGTTCATGAGCGCGGGAGGGGGGCCTGCTGCGACCGCGGCCGTCGCACTCGCTCGCCTCGGCGCAAGGGTGGGGTTCTGCGGCGTCGTGGGGGATGACGCCGCGGGGGAGTTCGTACGGGAGGCCCTGATCCGTGAAGGGGTTGTCTGCGACTGGCTCACCACATCGCCACTGATGAGCACGACACAAAGCTGTATCCTGGCATCCGAAACGACAGCCGGACGCACTATCGTCACCGGCGTCGCTCCCGAGCCAGACTCCGAGAGCATTCCCATTGGGCTCTCAACATGGCTCCATACCGACCAGACCGGCTACGTGGCTACCAAGCGAGCACTTCGAGGATCCGCGTCGGCGCCCCTGCTGAGCCTTGATGGGGGAAATCCGATGATCGCCCCTGATCTGGTCGGCGTTGAAATCTATGCACCCTCGGTTCCGGCTCTTCTCAGACGCTATCCTTCGGTGGCGACGTTGGTGGACGCGATGGAAGCTGCCGTGGCCGACGGCGCGCGTTACGTAGTCGCAACTGATGGTCCGCGGGGCATTCATGTCCTTCGCGAGGACAACTACGACTACGTGGAAGCTTTCGACCTGCCTGTGACATCGACACTCGGCGCAGGCGACGTATTCCACGGTGCCTTGCTCGCGGCTCTGCTCAATGGATGCGATCTCCTCGGTGCTGTGCGCGAAGCCAATGCGGTCGCGGCGCTCTCGTGCCGCGCGCTCGATGGTCGATCGGCAATCCCAGATCGCTCCGAACTGAGGGCGTTCCTCTCGTCCGTAGGCGGTGGACGGAGATCTGAAGCCGTGTCGAAAGTGAGGGGAGAGTCAATATGCCTAACTCAAACAGGATTTTGGAGCGTCAAATGCCCAACTCAAACATGACCTTGGAGCGTCAACTCACTTCTGTGGTGACGCCGGAAGGCGGATTCGCGATCGTTGCGCTCGACCAGCGAGAATCCCTCCGAGAGATGTTCCCGCCGAAAGCGGGTGGCGATCTGGTCGACGATGCCGCGCTACGGGCCTTCAAGGCCTCCGCAGCCAAGATTCTGACACCACATGCCTCTGGGGTCTTGCTCGACCGCCCTTATGCGGTGACGAACGCCGAACCGCCGACGATGATCGCCGATGGATGTGGGCTGATCCTGGCTGCCGACAAGCTCCACAGTGTTCGCGGCGCCGGCGTCTTGTCGAGCTCTCTCGACACCGACGTGAACTTGGATTTCATCAGGGCGACCGGAGCCGCGGCTATCAAACTGCTAGTCATCTGGCGCCGCGGCATCGACCACGATCGCGTTAGACTCGTGGAGCGATTTCTTGAACTCGCCGAGGCAGCAGGAGTCGCGAGCTTCATCGAAGGCATCGTGCGACCGGCACTTGGTGAAGAATGGCGCAGCGCGGCGGAGAGACACGCAGCCATTATCGAGGCCGCTACCGACCTCTCCCGCGGAGCGGGTGTCTACAAGGCGGAGGTTCCGGGGTACGTTCGCGGTGATCTCTCCCGCGTTCGTGAGCACGCGAAGTCGCTGACCGAAGTCGTTGATGGGCCATGGGTCGTTCTCTCCAGTGGCGTGTATGAGCCCGACTTCGCTGATGCGGTGACCGAAAGCTGCGCAGGCGGAGCACGTGGATTCCTGGCGGGGAGGGCCATCTGGGCCGACACGGTGTCGGACCCGGATCCTGAATCCGCCCTTGCCACGAGGTCAGTGGAAAGGCTACGGCGCCTTCTGGAGATAGTGAAGCGCTCCCGCGAGGGCGTTGGTGCCGGGGAAAGGAGCTAAACGTGAGCGGGACCCACGCACAATTCGCCTATTCGTCGGCACCTGATAGGCGCGATCGCCTGGTGCAATTCGTCGGCGAACAGGGCTTCTGCACGATCCTCGAGTTGTCGCAACTTTTTGGAGTATCCGAAATGACGATTCGCCGCGATGTCGCGCGAATCGTCACCCAAGGCCGGTTGCGCGGATTCCATGGCGGTGTGGGTTCCTTGTCGCCGTTGGATCTGCTCGGCGTGGACTATCGTGCTCGCGACCTCAGCATGAGCGAAGCCAAGCGTGCGATCGCGGCTAGAGCGCGTGAAGGCGTGACACCAAGGTCCGTCATCGCCCTTGACGCCGGAACTACCGGCGCCCAGTTGGCGGCCATCCTCCCTTCGGACCAGCACCTCACGGTCATCTCTCCGTCGCTTCCGGTCGTGTCCAGTCTTTCGACCAATGCGGGCGTGGAAATCATATGCCTCGGCGGTGTGCTCCACCCCGAGTCCCTGTCGTTTTCCGGGCCGTCGACGCTCGCAGCGATCTCGAACCTACACATCGAAACGCTTTTTCTCGCCGCAAGTGGGCTCAATGTCCGCGGAGTGTTCTGTGGCAACGGTTTCGACGCCATTACCAAGCGTGCGCTCATCGACGTCTCCGATACTGTCGTTCTGATCGCGGACTCTTCCAAGTTCACTACGTCCGCCATGGTGCGCACGTGCGAGTGGGATGCAATCGACCGCCTCATCGTTGACAACGGCTTACGCAACGTGGACGAGCAGATGCTCGCCCAGTACGACATGGACATCGACAAAGTCGCAGTTGAACCAGCAGCCGCAGCCGGCGGCCTCGAATTGGCACGGTGAGTCCGGTGACACACGCGCGCATCGCCGTCATAGCCGGCGATGGAATCGGTCAGGAAGTCATGCCCGCAGCCATCGAGTGCATCGAGGCACTGAGTTCGCTACACGATCTCGATCTGGAGTGGGACGAACTCCCGTGGGGGTCCGACTATTACCATGCCCACGGCCGAATGATGCCAACCGACGGAATCGACCGATTGTCGGCGCACGATGCGATTTTCCTCGGAGCCGTGGGAACGCCCGATATTCCCGACACCGAGACCCTTTGGGGACTGCTGATTCCGATTCGCCGGGACTTCGAGCAGTACGTCAACGTGCGCCCGGCTCGGTCGCTACCTGGCGTGCCCTCGGTGCTCAAGGATGATCGTGCTGTCGACCTAATTATCGTGCGCGAAAATAGCGAAGGCGAATACTCCGAAATAGGTGGGCGCTACTTCCGCGGGCTGCCAACAGAGGCGGCCGTGCAGGAGTCCATCTTCACACGTGTCGGGATCGCGCGCGTGGGGACGTACGCGGCCAACCTCGCCGCAAAGCGTCGTCACCAACTGACTTCAGCCACGAAGAGCAACGGCATCATCCACACCATGCCGTTCTGGGACCAAGTCATCGCCGAAACCGTGGCCGACCATTCCGGCATCAAGCTCCAAAGCGTGCTCGTCGACGCCCTAGCTGCCGCGCTCGTTCTGCACCCGTGGGCGTTCGACGTCATCGTTGCTTCGAACCTGCTGGGCGATATCCTCTCGGATCTTGCCAGCGCGGTCACCGGGTCGATCGGAGTGGCTCCGAGCGCCAACCTCAATCCCGAAGGACGGCATCCGTCCATGTTCGAGCCTGTGCACGGATCCGCTCCCGACATCGCCGGAAAAGGTATCGCGAATCCGATTGGTCAGATCTGGAGCGGCGCCATGATGCTCGAACATCTCGGGAACCCGGCAGCCGCCGCGCACCTCATCGCAGCGTTTGAGCTTTCGCTGACCATGGGTGTGCGGACCGGTGACCTCGGTGGCACAGCCACGACGAAGGACTTCGTCGCATCGGTGCTCGGCAATGTCGCCGCGCTGGCGGACGAGTACACGCCCGCTTGATCGATACGTGAAAGAAAAGGGAGACGACGATGCGCAATCAAATGGGTGCGGCTCTCCTAACTGACGTATCGATGCTGTTTGGGACTTCAAGTGAGAGGTAGGCGGCTGACCAGATCGTCACGGCGATAACCACGAGGTTGTCGCTGGCGAGGTACGGACAGGGACATGGCGGCACGGACACGACTGACGAGGTCGGATCGGCGACCGTCTAGGCGATGCGGGAACAAGCATGAACGGGAGTGAGAAGCAGATGAGCACAGTGCGAGTTGGCGTGGCCGGGTACGGCGTCATCGGTATGCGACTGGCCGAAGGTGTCGTGCGGCAGGAGGACATGGAGCTAGTCGGCGTGGCGGACATCGCTCCCACGCTGCCAGTGCGATCCCTCGCTGAGCGTGGTATGCCCTATCCCTTGTTCACCGCTGCCGATGACGCGGCCGAGCGACTCGAACAAGCCCGCATTCCGGTCTCAGGGTCGTTCGACGAACTCATCGCAAGCGTGGACATCATGCTGGATGCCGCTCCCGGCGGCGTGGGAGCCAAGAACAAGACGCATTACGTGCAGGCGGGCGTCAAGGCCATCTTCCAGGGCGGGGAGAACTCTGAGGTCGCGGACGTCTTCTTCCACGGCTACGGCAACTACGAGAAGGGGGTGGGCAGGGATTACTTGAAGTTGACGTCCTGCAACACCACCGGACTCGTCCGGGTCATCGACTGCCTCGACCGGGCGGCGGGAATCACCCGCACCGCGATCACCATCATCCGCCGGGTGGCCGATCCGGGCGACACGCACCGTGGCCTGGTCGACTCCTTGATGCTGGAAGCGATCCCGAACCACCAGGCCGTCGACCTGATGCACATCATGCCGCACATCTCGGCGACCGGACTGCTGGTGCACGCCCCGGTGACCCACGGTCACATCATCACCGTGCTGGCCACCCCGCGTACCCCAATGAGCAAGCAGGAGATCGTGGACGCGTTCGCGGCGCACCCTCGCATCCGGGTGGTGCGGATCGCCGACGGCTTCAACACGAACACCTCGCTGTTCAACTACGCCCGCTACCTCGGCCATCCGCGGGGCGACCTGTACGAGGTGGCGGTCTTCGAGGAGACGATCGGGCACTCCGATGACGACATCATGTTCGCCGTCCACATCCCGCAGGAGTCCGTGGTCATCCCTGAGACGATGGACGGTATCCGGGCCGCCCTGTCTTTGCAGACTGACCAGGCCGAGGCAGTCGGTCTCACCAACAAGTTCCTCGGCATGGCCTGAGAAGGTGACGGGCGCTGTGCGGATCGACGCGATCGACGACTTCGACGTCACCGGGAAGACCGTCCTGGTACGGGTTGACATCAACTCGCCCATCGATCCCGGGACGGGTCGGATCGCGAACGAGAACCGCCTCGACAAGAGCCTGCCGACGCTGGCGGACCTGGCCGACGCCAGCGCCCGCGTGGTGGTCATCGCTCATCAGGGGGACACGCTCGACTACCACAACCTGGTGTCGCTGGCCGAGCACGCCGACAAGCTGTCGGCCAAGCTCGGCCGTCCGGTGGCGTTCCTGGACGACGTGGCCGGCCCGGCGGCCCGCGCCGCCGTCCGGGCGCTCGGGAACGGCGAACTGCTGCTCCTGGAGAACCTGCGGTTCCTTACCGAAGAGGTGTCCACCTTCGAGAACGCGGTGAAGCTGACTGCCGCCCAGATGACCCGAACCTATCTGCTGCGTAACCTGGCGCCGCTAGTCGACCTCTACGTCAACGATGCCTTCGCTGCAGCTCACCGCAATGCGCCGTCGATGGTGGCGTTCCAGGAGCTGTTGCCTTCGGCTGGTGGCAGGCTGCTGGTCCGGGAAGTTGCCGCACTGGAGGCCGTTGCCGGATCCCCGAAACGGCCGTGCGTATACGCGCTGGGTGGACTGAAGATCTCCGATGCGTTCGGGATGATGGAGCAGGTGCTGCGTGAGGGCACCGCCGACACCATCCTCACAAGCGGCATCACCGGCAACGTGATGCTCGTGGCAGACGGCGTCGACCTCGGGGCGCCCAGCATGCAGTTCCTGCGAGATCGCTCTCTAGACGCTTTCGTCGAACCAGCGCAGCGCCTGCTGACCAGCTACCGCGACCACATCCGGCTGCCGCTCGACGTCGCGGTGGACATCGACGGCCGGCGGATCGAGTTCGCCGTCGACAAGCTGCCGGCGGACCGGCTCATCGTGGACATCGGGTCGGCGACGATCAACAGCTACCTCGAGGTCATCGAGGCCGCCGAAACGATCTTCGTCAATGGCCCGGCCGGGGTGTACGAGAACTGCGTGAGCGAGCACGGCACCCGCACCTTGTGGGAGGCCATCGCCAAGACGAAAGCGACGTCTGTCATCGGCGGCGGCGACACCGTCGCGAGCGCGGCACGGTTCATCAGCCTCGATGACCTGAACTTCGTCAGCACTGGTGGGGGGGCGCTGATCAGGTTCCTCAGCGGTCAGCGGCTCCCGCTCCTCGAGGCTATGGAGCGAGCCGCCGTGCGGAGGGCCCAGGTGCTGTCACCGGCCTGATCGGGCCGGTGACAGCCGGCTTCCGCGTGGCGCACCGAACGGCGGGCGCCGCATTCGAAATGAATCACCCTTCTGTGGAGGTAGAACGACATGCCTGAGATGGCGCCGGCGGTGCCGAAGTGGACCGACGCCGGGGTATGCCATCCGATCCCGGAATGGCGATGGACGTGGTTGTACTCGGTGAAGAATCCCTCACAGAACACTGGGGATCCGGTAAGGGGGTTCAGCGCCGCAGGAGTCAGAATCTCCCTATCGCAGCACAGCAGCATCGACTCCGGTTTCGTGTCAGGGCTCCTTGATCGAGCGTGGTGATCCGCGGAGCGGCTCCGCAGCGGCAGCCGGATGGCATGACCGGATCGCGGCGACCACGGCCGGGCGTCCACACGTCTGGGCGCAGGTTCGTGACGCCAGGCTTGACCGCCTCATCGTGACGCACCTTGCCGTCGGAGTCCGTGACCGCCCGCATCACCTTGCGGCGCACCACATCCGGGCTGTCGAGCATGCGCAACACCCCGCCGGCTTCGTCGGGGTCGGACTTGCTCATCTTGGCTGTCGGGGTCAGCAGGTCTCGCACCCGCCCGGCGGTCGTCGCACGATGGAGTTCGGGCACAACAAATGTCTGACCGTAGCTGTGGTTGAACCGGATCGCCAGGTCACGGGCCAGTTCCACGTGCTGGTCCTGGTCGCCGCCAACCGGGACCCGGTGGGCGCCGTAGAGCAGGATGTCGGCGGCCATGAGGCAGGGGTAGGTGAAGAGCGAACCCCGGGTCATCGGCTTGCCCCGTCCCTTCTCCTTGTACTGCACCATGCGGGAGAGCTCGCCAACATAGACCGTGCACTCCAACAGATAGGCCAGCTGGGCGTGGGCGGGCACGGCAGACTGGATGAAGACCGACTCCTCCGGCGGACCAGCGGCCAGCAGCAACAGCGCAGTCTCGCGCGTTAGAGCCATGAGCCGTCTGGGGTCGTGCCGAGTCGTCATGGCGTGAAGGTCAGCCACAAAGTAGAACCCGGGCTCATCGGTCCGTTCGGCAAAGCGACGCAGTGCCCCGAGGTAGTTGCCAAGGGTCAGATGGCCGCGGCTCCTGTTCCGAAAGTCGATGAGGAGTACGACCCCCTGGTGGGATACCGAGAGAGACTGGGGGAAGCGGTGCCCGCGCCGGATCTGAACGAGTTGGTGGTTTCTGTCCCTGATACCACCCAGATCGGCTGGCGTTGCAGTCAGGATCCTCAGCACCCACCCTGGAAGGCGACCAAGGCGCAAACGGCCAGGGGACGACCTTGCCCGACGTGCATGGTCGAGGCGGGTCTGGCCACCGACGCCTGGCACCCCACGGACACAGGGCGAGGCAAATTCTGGCTTGACGCTCATAACCACGCAATGCTGTGGGACATGGGCGGATGTTGAGTGACTGACTTGAGCAGAGTCACGATCTCCATGCGAAGGTCGCCTGCCAGGCGTCCATCAGCCCGCCGAAGGCTGAGGCACAATCAGCCACGGCCCGACCGCATGGCGGAACCTGACGGACCGCCTGCGGTCCGGTGGCCAACGGGCCGATGCCGACCGAAGGCGGCCGTTGATCTCGTAACATGCCCACGCCAAATCACGGGGTCCAGAACTCATGACATAACTGTGGGTGATTTCAGGAGAGCCCACAATGGAATGATCCGGCGCCGTAGCGGGATCCTTGGGTTCTTACGGTGATGGTCCGGGTGGCGTGCCAGGTGAATGCCATGCTCCGCCAATGAGGCCTTCGCCGATGACCTTTGTTCGCGGTCGTGGACGTCCGCTTCGACGAAGGTCCGCCATTGGTCCTGATCCGTTAGGGCTCACGCGAGAATTAGCTGTGTTTGGGCGTGAATTGTCTCTAGTCTTCTGCTATGGCGGAGATCACGGATGCTGTGGCAGTGGCCAGGAAGTCGGCGGGATTCGGTGCGGCGTTTGCTGCCGCGTTGGCGGGGGTGTTAGCAGAGGCGGCGCCTATTTTGGATGAGCGGGCGCGGCGGGTGTTAGCCGGCGCGGGGGCTCGCCAGCTCGGCCG
>OCZT010003652.1_pt1 | contig 15687 bp, 11 predicted proteins | sample 1539031 | NCBI WGS metagenome assembly OCZT01 (sample SAMEA3539308, study PRJEB22396) | soil metagenome | biome: tundra; feature: field; material: soil | place: USA | collected 2010-05 | depth 0.15 m | reverse complement strand
CCTCGACCAAGAACCAATCGGGTGAGCGCGACCCGCAGATGCACCAGACCAAGAAGGGGAACCAGTGGTACTTCGTCTCTCAAATCCGAGTCACGACACCTAATTTCATCTAATCACCAACCGCCCCTTATATATCTCAGGCGCTTTTCACCGCTCCCTGCGCTAAGAGTGCGCCGATTGCCGATGGGCTGTAGCCCGCCTCGCGCAACACTTCAATGGTATGTTCGCCAAGCGTCGGCGCATGGCGGGGTGTCTCTGGCGTCGAATCAGACCATTCAGTCGGGATCGCCAACGTGGTTATCGGCCCTTCGGAAGGATGCTCACTCTTCTGGAAATAGCCGATCGCTGCAAGATGCTCGTCACCGAGTACGTCGTCGATTGAATACATCCGAGCCGCCGGAATATCTGCTTGCTCGAAGAGATTGAGCCATTCCCGTGTTGTGCGCGTGGAGATTACACCACTCAGATAACCATATACTTCATCGATGTGTCTCAGGCGGGCTCCTTGCGATGCGAAACGCACATCCTTCTGGAAAGTTTCGGACTCGCCAATTGCACCAAAGAAATTCCTCCATTGCTTGTCCGTATAGACAAGCGTACAGATATAGCCGTCCTTGGTCCTATAGGGTCGTCGGTCGCGGGTAAGGCTCCGCTGATAGCCCGCCGCCCCTTCAGGCGGATCAAATAGCTTGCCGGAAAGATGCTCACCGAGCACGATCGAAAGCATCCCCTCAAACATTGGCACGTCCACACGCTGACCGCGCCCAGTGCGCTGGCGGTGAAATAATGCGCTGGTAATGGCCAGCGCAAGTTGCAGGCCTACCGTTCGGTCGGCCAGAATCATCGGGGCATAGCGTGGCTCTACGGCGCCAGCCTGCTGTACGAGCCAAGGAATGCCCACCATGCCTTGGATTAGATCGTCGTAGGCCGGCCGAGCTGCATATGGCCCACGCTGGCTGAAACCGAATGCGCCGACGTAAATTATTTTGGGGTTCGCCGCAATTAGATTCTCATACGCGAGACCAAGCCGCACCATCGCTTTGGGCCGGATGTTGTAGACAAGAACGTCAGCAGTCTTCGCAAGATCAAGCAGCACCTCGCGACCGGCGGTGGTCTTCAGGTCGATTACCACCGAGCGCTTGCTACGATTTGTCGTAAGGTAGAGATGGCCCATGCGGGCATGTCGCATGGGCCCGGAGAGTCGCATGACATCTCCTTCGGGCGGCTCTATCTTAATTACATCGGCACCGTAGTCGCCGAGCAGCTGGGTTGCATACCCGTTCACTTCGGTGGACTTAATCAGAGATTCCCTAATGTTGTTATCCGTCGACACTCTCGATTAGGATCGATGCTCCGGCTCGGCGATTGTCTCGGATGCCATACTGCTGGCGACAGACTCAAGTCGTCCGATCAATTGACGCATCATGACTGCGACGGCGATTTGGCTCACGCGGCGTGAATGGTGTAGTCCACTCGCTGCTTTGCATTCGACTGTTCAGCGCTTCCACGAACCGCTCTGCCAGTTCAGAGGCCGGAGAAAATCGAGCGAACGTCACATAGGTTTTTACGGTGATTAGCGGAGTGAACCGCCGGATGGCGAGCCGTTCCTTGAACACCGCGGCCATGTATGGATTTACGACACCAAGCCCGAGACCCTGCGCAGCGAAAGCGCAGATAGTCGCATAATAAATCGTTTCAATCGCCGGTGAAATTGTCAGCCCCATATCCGCGAGCACCTTTCGCAACTCCGCTTCGAGAGCATCGCCATGCTCGAGACTGATCAGCGGATGGCGCTGCAGATCGGAAGCGTCGATTACCGCTCGGGCTGCCAACGCGTGATCCAATGACATGACGCAGACCGCCTCGCTACTGTGTACAACTTGGCTCAGGAATTCGCTGCCGTCGAGCAAATTGTTCGTTACTGCAACGTCGTACATGCCTTGGCGCAGGCCTTCGCGAATCGCCCGACTTCCGAGGGTTTGAACGTTCGAATGCACATTCGGCCACGCCTTGGTGAAAACCTCCAGCACCTGCGGCAGCACCCCGAGCGCCAACGCCGGTGTGCAAGCGATGCGAAATACACCAACGCCCGAAGAGCGAAGCGCTGCCACGGTCTGCTCGATCCGCTCAATGCCCTGAAATTGTAACTGGATCGTCTCGAACAGCATTCGACCCTCTTGCGTTACGCGAAGCCGTCCTCGATCGTTGATGAAAAGCTTGAGTCCGGTGGCGCTTTGTGCTTGTGCGAGCAACCGGCTTATCGATGGTTGGGTGGTATGCAGCATCCGCGCGGCGGCGACCGTCGTGCCCGAGAGCACGACAGCGCGAAACGCGTTGAGCTGGTGAAAGGTGAGAGTACGGGACAAAGTAGCCGAGAGTATATCACCAGCGTATATATTAGCGACCAAATAGCATTGGTGCGAATAGGAGCCGATTCATATACTGGGGCCATAAGCCGCACACAATGTGGAGGCACCCCATGCGCTTTCCCCGTATCTTTGCAACCTGCCTTTTACTCGCCTTTGGCGTCCTGCCGGCCACTACGGCGTTGGGTCAAGAGGCAATCCCGCAAGGCACGATGAAGATCATTGCCCCGTTTTCACCCGGCGGGGCCGCAGACGTGCTGGCGCGCGTGATCGCGCCTCGGCTTAGCCGCGCATATGACAAACCTGTGGTGGTCGAGAACCGTCCTGGCATGGGCGGCAACATAGGCGCCGATGCCGTGGCCAAGGCCAAGCCCGACGGCCTCACCTTGCTATTAGGCACGGTCGGCATCCATGCCGCTTATTCCGTCTACAGCAAAATGACCTACAGCCCGTCGACGGAATTGCAGCCAGTGATCGTGCTCGGGGAAGTGCCTTGCGTGATTGTAGTTCACCCCAGCCGTCCGATCCACAGCCTCGATGATCTTCTCAAGTACGCGAAGGCCAACCCGGGAAAGCTGACCTTCGGTTCCGCCGGAAATGGTTCTTCGACACACATGGTCGGCGAACTCTTCCAACAAGCGGCCGGGATCAAACTGAGCCACGTTCCCTACCGCGGAAGTTCCGCTGCTATGAACGATCTGATGGGAGGTCAGATCGACATGATGTTCGAACTCATCACCACTGCCGCGCCGATCGTACAGTCCGGCAGGATCCGAGCGCTAGCCGTAACGAGCAAAGTACGCAGCCCATCGCTACCGGACGTGCCCACTGTCTCCGAGCTCGCCATCCCTGGCTTCGAGGGCACGGGCTGGTTCACGGTTGCTACTGCCGCGGGCGTCCCAAAAGATATTGTGAATCGATTGAATCGCGATATTAACGCAATCCTTAAAGCGCCAGAACTGCAGGAAACGTGGAAGCGGCTGGCCCTGTCGGTAATGGGCGCGTCTCCCGAAGACGCCAAGAACTACTTTGACTCGGAAACGATCAAGTGGAGCAAGGTGATCAAAGCGGCGAATATTCGGGCCGACTGATGCCGCGGACAGACTTAGATGCTTGACGGTATTACCCTCGAACTGCTTTGGCGCCGGCTCATATCGGTCGTCGATGAGGCGGCCGCATCGCTCGTGCGTACGTCCTTCTCTTCGATCGTCCGCGATTCAAACGACTTTGCTTGTGTGATCACCGATGCCAAAGGACGTTCCATAGCTCAAGCGTCGAACAGCATCCCATCATTCATCGGTACGGCGCCACGGACAATTCGACACTTCCTCGAAGTGTATCCACCGGATACCCTGCACGAGGGGGATATCCTCATCACCAACGACTGCTGGCTCGGTACAGGTCACCTCCCGGACATCACTGTCGCCAAGCCGATATATCTTAAAGGACAACTGGTCGCGTTCGCCGGCTCAGTTGCGCACGCGCCAGACATTGGCGGAAGGGTACGCTCTGCGGATGCCACTTCAGTCTACGAAGAAGGACTTCAAATTCCTCCGATGAAGGTCATGGAGCGCGGCAAGATGGACAGGACGCTCGAGCGCATCCTGCGGAAGAACGTGCGCGTCCCGGACCAGGTGATCGGCGACCTGTACGCACAGTTCACCGGCCTGTCGCTCATCGAGCGCCAGATAATCAGCCTCATGGATGGGCATGGTCTGGAATCACTCGATGAACTATCAGGGGAACTGCGCAGCCGAAGCGAGCTGGCGATGCGAAAGGCAATCCGTGGCGTGCCGGACGGCACCTACCATGCCGAGGCGATCAGCGATGGTATCGACGCGCCGATCCGGCTTAAGATGGCATTGACCGTGGCGGGGGAGGAGATTTACGTGGACTTTGCAGGCTCGGACTCCCAAGTGCAGCGGTCGATCAACGTGTGCCTTGCCTACACCACGGCCTATACTTCTTATGGCATCAAGGCCGTCCTTTGCCCCGATGTTCCAAACAATGACGGCGCGCTCGAGCCTATTCATATAGCGGCGCCATCAGGGTCCATCCTAAATTCGCTGCCGCCGGCTGCTGGCGGTGCGCGTGCCCTGATCGGACATTTCCTGCCGGCGATGGTGGTGAGTGCATTGGCCAAGGTCGTGCCGGAGCGCGTCATTGCTGGCGCGGGCTCGCCGTTGTGGTGCGTCAACATGGCCGGCGTGCGTCCAGACGGACGTGGCTTCGCAAACCTCTTCTTCTTGAACGGAGGCTACGGGGCAAGCGCACATCAGGACGGGGTAAACGTACTGTCTTGGCCAAGCAACATCTCGTCTACTCCTGTCGAAGTCATCGAGCAATTGGCGCCGCTGAAGGTGCATTTTCGCCAGTTCCGTGCATTTGCCGAAGCTAATGGCGCCCTGCGCGGCGGTACCGGGCAGGAAATGCTTCTCGAGAGCCTCTCGCCGATCCCCGCCACAATGTCATTCATGGCTGAGCGGACCCGACCGGAGTCGGCAGCGCCCGGACTCAACGGAGGACTGCCGGGAGCACCTGGCGAAATTCAGATCGATGGCAAACCGGTCAATCCCAAAGCCCAGCACATGATCCACCTCGGTACGAAGGTTCTGTTGAGAACACCGGGTGGGGGCGGCTACGGCGACGTCAATCACCGTTCCCAAGACCTTATTGAGAAAGATCGTGCAAGTGGGTATCTAGTATGACCACAAACTCTTTCTCTCTTGGCATCGACATCGGCGGCACCTTCACGGACATAGTCCTCTACAGCCATGAGGACGCGCGGGTTTTCAGTCACAAGGAGTTGACAACGCCCGACGAACCCACCGACGGAGCGATCCGTGGAATCAATATTCTGCTGGCGCGTGAACACATTCTAGGCGACACGATCTCTCGCGTGATCCATGCCACGACGCTGTTCACCAATGCGCTAATCCAGCGCCGTGGCGTAAAGACCGGCATCATCACCACAGCTGGCTTTCGCGACACGTTGGAAATGCGGCGCGAGTACAAGTACGATCTGTACGACCTGTTCATCGAGATGCCCAAGACCCTGATCCCGCGCGAAGCTCGCCTGGAAGTCAAAGAGCGCATGCGTGCTGACGGTAAAATTGACACACCATTGGATGAGCCTGACGTCGTCGCAGCAGGCCGCAAGCTGGTGGAACAGGGCGTCGAGTCCGTGGCCGTCGTGTTTTTGCACTCCTACGCGAATGCGGACCACGAACGCCGCGCCCGCGACATTCTTCAAAAGAACTTTCCCCAGCTATACGTGTCGATCTCAAGCGAGGTGGCGCCGCAGATCCGCGAATACGAGCGCACGTCAACGACGGCTGCCAACGCCTATGTTGGGCCGATTGCCGATCGTTACTTGGAAAGTCTGGAAGCGCGACTCAGGACGCTGGGTATCACCTGCCCGCTGCTGATGATGCTGTCCAACGGCGGCCTCACGCACGTCGGCGAAGCTCGGCGCTTCCCAATCCAGCTGCTGGAGTCGGGCCCTGCGGCTGGCGCCATCGCAGCCGCCTACTTCAGCAAGCGCTCCGGCATCTCAGACGTACTGGCGTTCGACATGGGCGGCACCACCGCCAAACTGAGTATCGTCGAAGCCAATCAACCGCTGATCGCTCATCACTTTGAAGCGGGCCGAGAAAAGCGTTTTGCACCCGGTAGTGGCCTCCCGATCAACATCTCGACAGTGGAATTGATTGAGATCGGCGCGGGCGGCGGCAGTATCGCTCATCTGGACAGCATGATCCTGCTGAAGGTTGGCCCGCATAGCGCAAGCTCGAAACCCGGCCCGGCCTGTTACGGACTGGGAGGCACGAAACCGACCGTGACTGACGCTGACCTTCTACTCGGACACCTCGATGCTGAGACGTTCGCCGGCGGCACCATGAAGCTTAGCCGCGATTCCGCTGTCGAGGCAGTTGCACAGATCGCGAGCGGTTTGGAGTTGAATACCGAGAAAGTGGCGGATGGCATTGTCGCGGTGGTCAACGAGAACATGGCTGCAGCCGCACGCGTGCACGTTGCCGAGCGCGGCCACGATGCGCCCCACTTTGCGCTGCTGGTGACTGGCGGTGGCGGTCCGCTGCATGGTTGCGACGTAGCTCGACGGCTAGGAATCAATCGCGTCATCTGCCCGCCGGGCGCTGGTGTCGCCTCGGCACTGGGATTGCTGATCGCCCCAGCCCGCGTAGATCGCTCGGCCACAATCGCTCGCCGTATGAGTGATATCTCTCCGGCTGAACTCGAAGCGGTTTTCAAGAACCTCGAAGACGACGCTGCACACGTAATAGAGGATACGCTGACGCCGGGCGCCACGTATATTTTTGAGCGAGCCGCGGACATTCGTTTTGTCGGCCAAGGCTTCGAGATCGTAACCAGACTGCCGCAGGGGCCGTTTGACGACGAGACGCCAGCCAAAATCAAGGCTGAGTTCGCCGTTGCCTATGACCGCGTCTTCGGCCAGGTTCCTCCAGTCGATAACATCGAGTTGATCAACCTGCGCCTCACCGCCATCGAGAACCTGGTCGACCGCCCCTTGAACCTGGGCGGTACCGGCAAGCAGGTCTGGAAGCTCGGTAGCGGAAAACGCAATGTCTGGAACGAAGCGAAGGGCATGTGGCAAGACCTCAAGGTGCTCGCACGTGGCGCGCTGAAGGAGGGGGAGGAACTTGTCGGCCCGATCATCGTTGAGGACGCGTCGTCAACATTAGTAATTCCAGAAGGCGCTAAGGCGCAGTGTGATTCGTCGGGCAACCTTATCGTGGATCTGACCAGCGCAGAGCAGAGCACGGAACGGACGCGCCGCGTAGAAGCCGCTGTGGTTTAGCTGTAATCAGGCAACCGATGACGCGTTTTCGTCAGTCTTGATCGAAACGCTTGCAGGACAACGGCGCGAGCCCAATCTACCACCGTCAACTTGGCGAACTAGCGCACACGACAAATGACTTCCGCTCAGCAATCATTCCCCTGCCGTCGCGTAGGCGCAGGCGATCAGCATCATTTCTTTGGCTATTACAACAAGTCCAATTGGGACTGCAGCGGAAGGTATCTGCTGGCCAATCAGGTTTCCATGATGGACGCCCCCCTGACACCGGACATGGTGGCACGTGTAGGCTACTTTGATCTCGAAAATGGCGACACATTCACCGTCGTTGGCGAGACAACTGCCTGGAACTGGCAAATGGGGTGCCAACTGCAGTGGCTGGACGGAGTTCCGGGACGCAAGGTGATCTACAACGTTCGAACCGAGAGTAGCTCGACGCGCTATCCCGGTTTCGGATCCGTTATCTGCGATGTTGACACTGGGGAAACCCAGTCTCTGCCGATGCCTGTCTACGTTGTGGCGCCAAACAGTTCATATGCGCTTTGTGTCGACTACAGTAGACTGTATGTCACACACGAGACCATTGGCTACAGCGAGTCCACACCGCCCAGGGCATTTGCGAAGTATCCGAGCGGCGATGGGATCTACCGAATGGACCTGCGAAGCGGCGAGAGCGAATTGGTCGTAAGTTACCAGGCGCTGCGCGACTTTCATCCCCGAGAATCGATGGACGAAGCGATCCATTGGGTCAGCCACATCGAGATCAATCCTTCGTCAAATCGGGTGCTATTCCTCCATCGCTGGACGGAGCGCGTGAAGGACGAGACATGCTTTCTGCATCGCCTGATCACCATGAATCCGGACGGGTCCGATATGCGTCTGCTGGAATGTTCGGATCATCCTCTGCCGCAGTTGCGGGCCGATTTCGATCCAACCGAAGTGGGCACTTTCGACTATGAAAAATCGGAATACCAGATCTCGCATCCACTGTGGCAAAACGATAAACATATCATCGTCTGGGGACCGCATTCTGGAAGCATCCATTATCACCTGTACACCGATGACGAAAACGGCACTGTCGAGGTGGTAGGCGATGGCGTGCTGACCGAGAACGGTCATATGACCTTCTTCCCCGTCAATTTGAGATGGTTGCTCAGCGATACCTATCCAGACTCCGTAACCAACAAGCGCGCGCTGTTCTTGTTCGACATGGAGAACGGAACGCGCATTGACGTAGGCCACTTCTATACCGATCCGAATCTAAAAAAGGAGAATCGCTGCGACCTTCATCCCCGCTGGAGAAGAGACGGGGAAATGATATGCATTGATTCAGTGCATGAATCGGAACGGCAACTGTACATCGTGGATGTGTCCTCAATCTGACAGACGATCGTCAGCTTCGCGGATTCGTACCGGGAAGAGCGATGCGGAAGTGAAGTTCGCGCTCGGCGGTAATGAGGGCCTATGGATCACTTCGGGGCGAATGTGACGGTTCCAGATTGTTGAAAGCGGACGTTGGCGTCGCTCTCTGACGGGCAAAGCTTGTCAGAATACGAATGACTACGGTGGTCGATGAGCAGAGGTCCCGGACGGGACCTGCTGAATAACAGCTGCCTCCTTAAGCCGCCTTTACCCTCGCTGTTTCTGACCTTCGCTAATAAGAATTAGCGCAGGTTAGAAACAGCGGACATAAGAGCGGCGTCGCTCGGGTAGGAAATCTCAGAAGCTTGATTGTTGTGTGCGTACTGACACATAATTCGCTGATCGGTTGTAAGGGGCTAGAGAGCAGTGTACCTATCTGCGCGTGCTGACCGACGAAGCATCGATTATGGTGGGCGAGTACGGCTCGCGACTTTGCGCTCTGGAGGGTTTCGAAGGGCATCAAAAGCAGGCGAACCTGCGGGTGCGGCGCTTTGCGACCGCCTGACGATGAAAAACCGCTCGGGAAGCTTCAAAGGAAGGCTCACTGTCGAAAGTTGCGATATTTCGATATTAACCACACGGTTAATTCAGCGCAAGATCGGCTGTCGCGAGTTCATGATCTGTCTGGCTCTGAAGCACGACTGTTCACACGTAACTCGGATTACCCGTTCCGCGCAGTTATCGGTACCCACATTCCTTTTCCCAGAGAGCCCACTAGACCTGATACTTGAGGCTATTCCACCGGGATACAAGACATTGCGCCGAGTTGGGCAATCCGACTCGCGCGACTACGGGCTGTTTTCGATCAGTTGAAAATGGTTCTTAAGAGAATTGTGCCCGCGCCGTTGAGGCGCTTCGCGGTCTCATTATCGCTCAGGGCGCGCGCCTGAGTATCGAGCTGAGCGAAGGTGATATCGGGTCGGAGAAATTGTTCGGCTTCGTGCAGTGATTTGAGCTTTTCGTAGGGTGTCATCATCAGCTTGTAGGGATGGCGCTTGCGCTGGCGGCCCTTGGCGACGACGATCGTTTCGGCGAACAGGCATAGGCGGTGGAAATTGACGCAGGGTTTAAGGTGATCGTGGCAGAACGCATTGACCAAGCTCGCGTTCCTTGACCCTATTAGCGAAGCGGCCTAAAGTGCGTCAGTCCGTTCTGGACAGCCATTCGAAGGAACGGCCGCGCTGGCGCGCACCGACGATTTGACACATCGTCTCCGCCAAGGCGCGGGCGACTCTTCGGCTCGATTAAGCGATTGACTGGAGGAGTTCGCTATGACTTTCGATTTCATCATCATCGGCGCCGGTCACAATGGTCTCGCCTGCGCCGCGTATCTTGCAAAGTCGGGCGCCACAGTTCTGGTCCTCGAGCGCAGCGTGCAGGTGGGCGGCGGGTGCAGCACTATGGAATTGGCACTGCCAGGATTCAAACACAATATCTGCTCCGTCGTTCACACCCACATTCCCACTAGCCCCGTCTACCGCGACCTGGAGCTTGAGCGTCACGGCGTCAGGTACGTTTACCCGGAGCATCTCCGCGGCACCATCTTCCCCGACCACAAGAGCATCGTGATGCATCGGGACCCGGAAAAGATGGCCGATGAACTGGGCAAGTTCTCAGCCACGGACGCGCGGACGTTCAGGAGGCTGGTTGAAGACTACGGCGAGTTCATCGATTTGACCTACCTTCCATTGATGTATTCGCCGCCGCTGCCGCCCTCGACGCAGAGCGCCGAACTGGAGAAGTCCGAGGAGGGGAGAACGATGCTCCAGTGGCAGGCGAGCACGCCGGTGAAACTTCTCGACGAGTTGTTCGAGAGCGAGGAGGTAAAGGTCCACTTCCTGTCCAGAATGACTGTGCTCGGTTTCGCCCCCGATCAATTCGGGCAGGGATGGATCTGCCTCTTCCGCATCCTGAAAGCCGAGGCACCGATCTGCGTGGGCGGCTCGCAACAGCTGGCGCTGGGGCTGAGACGTGTCGTAGAAGCGCACGGAGGCGTCGTTCAGACAGACGCCGAGGTGAAGCGAATCCTGCTGCGCGGCAATAGGGCCGTAGGGATTGAACTAAAGGATGGGACGCGGACCGAAGCCGGGAAGGCCGTGGTAACTAACCTCGAACCGAGGAAGAGCTTTCTGGGATTGGTTGGAGAAGAGTTCTTGCCGAGCTCCTTCGCCACTCGCGTCAAAAACTATCATTCAAACGGGCGCTCGCTTTTCGTCCTGCACCTGGCGCTGTCCGAGCCGCCGCGATACCGGGCCGGCGCTGACAACCCGCCAGTGAACCTCGCATTCAGCCAGGAAATGTTCGGGGGAAGCGTCGCGGATCAGGTGCGCGCGTACCAGGAAATCGCGATGGGCAGGCCTCCCCGGAAAGAGATGCTGCAAATCACCCTGCCAACGCTGTTCGATCCCTCCCAGGCTCCCGCAGGCAAGCACACAGCGGTCGTCTGGCAGTACGCGCCGTATCGGGTGGAAGCCGGAGGGGCGGCCGGATGGAAAAGCATCAGAGATGAATACGCCGCGCATCTCCTGGACCTCTGGCGGTCCTACGCACCGAACATTACGAAGGACAAAATCCTCGCCATGACGATTCAGGATCCCACCGACACCGAGCGCCACAACGACAACTTCGTGAATGGGGTCGATGTCGTGGGAGACATGACGCCCGACCAGATGGGATATTTCAGACCCTTTGCCGGCTGGTCCAGCTACAGAACACCGGTCGAAGGGCTCTACATGTGCGGCGGCTTCTGCCATCCCGGCGGAGGCGTGCATGCCGGCGCGGGTCACAACGCCGCCGCCACGATCGTGGACGATTACAAGCTGAAGAAGTGGTGGGACTGATGCCTCAACGCGAGGCGAAGTTCTCTGTCAGTGCCCCGCCGGATGAAGTGTGGACGTTTATTCGCGACTTCCAATCCCTGTGCACCTGTATTCCCGGAATTGAGCGAATCAAGCTTCTCGACGATAAGACTGCCGAGCTCACGGTGAAGGAAAAAGTTGGCATCGTGCCCTTGATCATCACCCTGACCGCGCAGATCGATTCGGAGGAGCCGCCGCGCCGGCTTCATGCGACCGCGAGGGCGGAACATTTGACCATGGAAATTGATGTCACGTTGCGCGATACCGATTCCGGAACCGAGATGACGAGCCTGTTCAAGGTGAAGGGCGAAGGGCAACTCAAGGCGGTCGTCGACAGCTTGTTCGAGAAAAGAGCGAGCGAGCGCACCGCACAGTTCGCCGATTGTCTTGAGAAACACTTCGGTGGCGTTTCGTCGACAGACGCTTTGGCGCAAGCTCCTGCCGGCCCCGACGTGGCATCCGACCGGGTCGGACGACTCAGCCGCTGGCTCACCCGGCTCTGGCTGCGTCTTCTAGGGAATTTCACGTCCCGGGGGAAATAAGTTCAGGCAAACCCGCGCAGGATGCCCAGGTAGCGGGGAACGAATCGCCACCGCTATGGTCTTTTTTAGCAAGTCAGATATCCGGATCAACGGCGGGTCTCGATGACATTGCGGACATTGACGGATCGAAGTGCCAGCGACAGCTTCGAGGAGCGGGCGTTCGTGACCATCTATTTGCCCGCCCTCTCTGCTTTCGCAACCCTACGCAACCACGCAAAAAGTCTCACCGCCTCCGTTTCGACGGTAACCGTGGTTAGCGCAGGTCAGAAAACGTGGCTAATTGACGGTTTTCGCTCCCTGAGCTACCGGTTGAAGACCCCGGCACGCATAGGCGGAGGCTCGGCCACAAACGCGATTTACGGCGCGCAGATGAGTGCATCGACAAAAACCGCTGCGAATGTCTGCTTCCAGAAACGGCGAACTGACGGTTTCGAAACACTGCGGACTATGGCGACCAGATCCACCAACGTCGCTAATGCAGCGGTTGCAGCCATTCGAGCTTGGCCGTCAATCAGCCAGAACCGGTCTCTGATGCGTGACCGCAATAGCGGACAGTGGAGACTAGATTGGGGCGTGCCCCGGTGGATGTTTTGTTGAGGCCAGTTAGTGGCCAATTCGCGTCCGCCGCGAGTACCCGATTAGTCCGAAGGGTTAGCTCGGTAGCCGCCTGCCGCGCAACGTTAATCGCTCAGCTTCAGACGCGCATGAAACCTTCGAGTTCCGAGGCGGCCCAGCCGATCGCTTTGTCGATCGACTCGGTGCGAACAGTTTTTCCGGCTTGCAAACGAGGCTTTGGATTGAACTGAGACGATCCCTTGTTAGGCAGCTCGCCGCCAATACCGGAAAGCGATGACATGGGATATCAATCGGATATGTTGTTGAGCAGAGTAGCACTGTTATCAAGCATAATGACCCGATGTCTATGCAGAGCGCTTGTCAAGCGGGCCTGCCGTTTAGTAACTAATTAGAACCGTGTCTTAGAAGGAGATTGACGTGAAACCAAAGATCGCTTGGTCCGTGCTTCGAGTCGCCACGCAGGCGGCCACGGTAGTCGCCTTGCTGGTAATGCCTGCGCTCGCACGAGAGGCCGCGATTCCTACGGAAACGCTTCGAGTCGCCGGATTGCGGGCGCCCGCGGAGATTCGCGTCGACCGCTGGGGCGTGCCCCACATCTACGCGCGGAGCGAGGCTGACGTGTTTTTCGCGCAGGGCTTCAATGCCGCGCGGGACCGCCTGTTTCAGATCGACCTGTGGCGCCGCCGCGGCCTCGGGCAGCTCGCCGAAGTGTTCGGGCCGGAATTCGTGGACCAGGACCGCGCGGCGCGCCTGTTCCTGTATCGCGGCGACATGGATCGCGAGTGGCGAATCTACAGCTCCCGCAACACGCGCGAGGCGGAGCCGGTCACGCAGCGCTTCGTCGAGGGCATCAATGCCTACGTCGATTGGTTGCAGGCGAATCTGGGCCGGATGCCGTGGGAGTTCACCTTCCTCAAGTATCAACCCGCGAAGTGGACGGCCGATGATGTGATCCGGATCCGTTCCCACGGCCTCACGCGCAACCTCGCTTCGGAAGTAGCGCGCGCCAACACCCTGTGCAAGGCGAAGGACGTCGATGCGGACCAGGTTCGCTTCGGCCTCACCAACGACTGGAAGGCGCAGGTTCCCGAGGGGCTCGATCCCTGCCTGCCCGCGGACATCCTGAAAGTGTTCCAGCTCGCCACCCAGGGTGTGCGGGTCACCAGGTCGGAGGCGAAGGCGGCGCAGGCCTCGATCAGCGTCGAGCCCGTGCAACTGGCGGCGCTCGAGGAAGAGGCTGCGGAAGGCAGTAACAGCTGGGTGGTCGGCCGCGCGAAGTCGGCGACGGGGCGCCCGATCATGGCGAACGACCCGCACCGCGCCTACTCTGCGCCCAGCCTGCGCTACCTCGTGCATCTGTCGGCCCCAGGCTTGGACGTGATCGGGGCGGGGGAGCCGGCGCTCCCGGGCATCTCTCTGGGCCACAACGGCGCCATCGCCTTCGGCCTCACTATCTTCAATATCGATCAGGAAGACCTTTACGTCTACGAACTGAACCCCGCCGACGCGACGCAGTACAAGTACAAGGACGGCTGGGAGTCGTTCCGCGTGGTGACGGAGACGATCGCCGTGAAAGGCGCCCCGGCGAAGACGGTGGAACTCACCTTTGCGCGCCACGGGCCGGTGATCCACATCGATTCGGCCAAGGGCCGCGCCTACGCGGTGCGCTCCGGCTGGCTCGAGCCCGGCATGAGCCCGTACTTTGGCTCCCTGGAGTACATGCGCGCGAAGGACTTCAACGCGTTCCGCAAGGCGCTCGTGAATTGGGGCGCGCCAACCTTGAACCAGGTATACGCAGACGCGAAAGGAAACATCGGCTGGATACCGAGCGGGCTCGCGCCGAAGCGCCCGAACTGGGACGGCCTCCTGCCGGTGCCGGGCGACGGCCGCTACGAATGGGCTGGTTTCTGGCGCGGCGACCAGATGCCCGCGATCTACAATCCGGAGAAAGGCTGGATCGCGACGGCCAACGCCTACAACATTCCCGAGGGATATCCGGCGAAGGAGCGCAAACTTGGGTTCGAGTGGACCAACCCCTCGCGCTACCAGCGGCTACAGGAGGTGCTGGGTGCTTTACCTAAGATCTCCCTCGAGGATTCGGAGCGACTCCAGAACGATATCCTCTCAATCCCGGCGCGTCGGCTTGTTGCGCTCCTCGCGCCCCTCTCCTCCGAAGACGAGAAGACGAAACGCGCGCTCGCCTTCCTGCGCGGGTGGAACGCGCGGATACATGCGGATTCAGCGCAAGCCGCGCTGGAGGAGATTTGGCAGCTTCGCCATCTACGCAAGGGTTTCCGCGAGGCGGTGCTGAAGCCCGAGGCCGCAGCGGCGCTGTCCACCACTGACATGAACGTGATGCTCATGGGTCTGGAGAAACCCGAGACCCGTTTCGGCGACGACGCCTCCGCGAAGCGCGACCAGCTCCTTCTCACGACGCTCAAATCGGCGTGGGAGGAAATGGAGAAGCTGCAAGGAACCGATCCCGCGATGTGGCAGTGGGGCAAGTTCCACTATAACCTGAACGAGCACCCGTTCGCCCACGCCGTCGATGACGCAATGCGCGCTCGTATCGATGTGGGGCCCGTCGCGAAGAACGGCAGCGAATACACCCCCAATCAGTCCCTCGCCCGCACGACTGACTTCCGGCAGATGAACGGGCCGACGGTGCGCCTCGTGGTGGACGTCGGCAAGTGGGACAACTCGCGCGCCGTGAATCACCCTGGCCAGTCTGGCGATCCAGACAGCCTGCACTACCGCGATCTCGCGCCGCTTTGGCGCGATGGCCACTACTTTCCGCTCGCGTACACGCGCAAGGCGGTTGAGGGCGTGACCGAGCATGTGATCCGCCTGTTACCGGCTCAGTGATTCGACATATAGGTTCCAACCTGCTCGGTGTACCGGCTCCGCTTGTTGCGGGCCGGTGACCCTTGACGTTAAGGTCTGCTCCGACAGAGCGTCTGCTTTTGATTACTCGATCGTCCGCAGTGGGTCGGCTGGCGCCGTTAGCCCGAAAAAAATCAGGGGCAGCTTTCAGTCTGAAGCGGGCATAGCGGGTTCATTATGGCAGCGGTCGGTTGTGGTCGATA
>OCZT010003651.1_pt1 | contig 15688 bp, 15 predicted proteins | sample 1539031 | NCBI WGS metagenome assembly OCZT01 (sample SAMEA3539308, study PRJEB22396) | soil metagenome | biome: tundra; feature: field; material: soil | place: USA | collected 2010-05 | depth 0.15 m | reverse complement strand
TGTTCTGGTTCGTGGGTCTGCTGCCGGATCTGGCTACCTTGCGCGACCGCGCGCGCAACCGCATGGCTCGCGGCGTTTACGGCATTCTGGCGATGGGGTGGCGCGGTTCGGCGCGGCACTGGTCCAATCACGAAATGGCTTCGCTGCTGCTGGCCGGACTGGCCACGCCGCTGGTGCTCTCGGTGCATACGGTGGTCAGCTTCGACTTCACGGTGGCCATCGTGCCCGGCTGGCACAGCACATTCTTCCCTCCCTATTTCGTGGCGGGCGCCATTTACTCCGGATTTGCCATGGTGCTGGTGCTGGCTATCCCGCTGCGTTGGGTCTACGGCCTGCAAGGTCTGATCACCGACAAGCATCTGCAAAACTCCGCGAAGGTCATGCTGGCGACCGGCTTGATCGTGGGCTACGCCTATATCCTGGAAACGTTCACGGCTTGGTATAGCGGCAACGTCTACGAGAGCGCTGCCATCTGGCACCGCATGACCGGGCCGTACGCCTCCGTCTACTGGTGCCTCATCACCTGTAATATCGTGGCCCCGCAGATGCTCTGGTTCAAGCGTGTGCGCAGCAATCCGATTTTCCTCTTTATCGCTTCGCTGGTAGTGCTGGTAGGCATGTGGCTGGAGCGCTTCGTCATCATCGTGTCCAGCCTGGCGCAGGATTACCTGGTATCTTCCTGGCGCGTCTTCCATCCCACGCGTTGGGACTGGGCGACATACGTGGGCACTATCGGACTGTTCACGTTCCTGTTCTTCCTGTTCATCCGGCTGCTGCCGATGATCTCGATCTTCGAAGTGCGCACGCTGCTGCCGCAAGCCAAAGTCAAGGAGGAGACCGAAGGATGAAGCCTCCGATTTACGGCGTGATGGCGGAGTTCGACAACCCGACGTCCCTGGTGAATGCCGCCCGCGAGGCGCGCGCCCGCGGCTACCGTAAGCTGGATGCCTATTCGCCATTCCCCATCGAAGCCTTGACCGAGGCGCTGCATCTGCCGAAAAGCAAGCTGCCGCTGATCGTCCTGATCGGCGGAATTCTGGGTGGGCTGACCGGCTACCTGATGCAGTATTACGTGACCGTGATCTACTTCCCGATCAATATCGCCGGGCGTCCGCTGCATAGCTGGCCGATGTACATCGTCATCGCCTTCGAGCTGACCATATTGTTCGCCGCGCTGTCGGCGGTTTTCGGCCTGCTGGCGGTGTGCGGCCTGCCTATGCCGTATCACCCTACTTTCAACGTGCCGCGATTTGCGCTGGCTTCGCGCAACCGGTTTTTCTTATGCATTGAAGCTGCCGATCCGTTGTTCGACCGCAAGGCCACCGAGGAGTTCTTGGAGAGTCTGGATGCGCGGGAGGTCTCCGAAGTTGCGCACTAACAGGCCATCCTTGGTGGGCAGTTTTCCCAATATGAGGAATGCTGCGCAATTTGTGGGGCAGACCTCCAGGTCTGCGCGGGTCCTCCAGGACCCGCTCCTCGCACGGCTGGACCAGCCATATCCGAGCACGAACAGGCCGGCGTGGACGTCGGCCGCAGGACTGGAGTCCTGCCTCACCGATAAAAGCAGCTTGCTCAAAGTGAGAAGACTAAGTGGCATTGGGCAGCTCTTTTGTAATATAGCAATGTTAGTGCCCACCCTTTTCGCCGCCGCCCTGCTCACCGGCTGCCGGCAGGACATGCAGGATCAGCCCAAGTACATCCCGCTGCGTCCCAGTTCGTTCTTCGCCGACGGCCGTTCCGAGCGTCCGCTGGTGGAAGGCACCGTGGCGCGCGGACACCTGAACGACGACACCGCGTTCTACACGGGAAAAGTTGACGGCAAACCGATTGACGCGATCCCCTTCCCCATCACGCGCGCGGTGTTAGACCGCGGGCAGGAGCGTTTCAACATCTACTGCGCGCCCTGCCACGATCGCTTGGGCACCGGCAACGGCATGATTGTCCGGCGCGGATTCAGTCATCCGCCGCCGCCGTCCTACCACATCGACCGGCTGCGTCAGGTTCCCGTGGGCTACCTTTTCGATGTCATCGCCAACGGGCTGGGCGCCATGCCGGATTACGCGGCCCAGATCGAGCCTCGCGACCGCTGGGCCATTGTGGCGTACGTGCGCGTGCTGCAATACAGCCAGCATGCTCCCGTGGACGACGTGCCGCCGGAGGCGCGCGCCGAACTGACCAAGGGAGGAACGAAGTAATGCCGGCCGCGGCTCACCAACGTTCTTTCGCCATCCCGCCGGATCTGGCCGCCGATATGCGCGGCTGGCGGACGCGCTTCCTGGCCATCGGCGCTGGGGCTCTGATCCTCAGCGTCATCGGCGGCTTCTTCAATGCCGATCAGTTTTACCGCTCCTATATCTGGTGCTACATGTTTTTCATCGGCGTGCCGCTGGGAGCCACCGCGCTGCTGATGTTGCAATACCTCACCGGAGGCGCGTGGGGTATGGTCATCCGGCGCCCGTGCGAAGCGGCATCGCGCACGCTGCCGCTGCTGGCGATTCTGTTCATCCCCATCGTCATCGGCATGCCGCACCTGTATCAGTGGTCGCACCCGGATATCGTGGCGCACGACCGCATTCTGCAACACAAGCAGGTTTACCTGAACGTGCCCTTCTTCCTGATCCGGGCAGGGCTGTATTTCGTGGGCTGGATGCTGATCGGGCGCCTCTTATACAAGTGGTCGGGCGATCAGGATCGCGGCGACGCGCGCGCCGCCGGCCGCCTGGCTGCGATCAGCGGTCCGGGCCTGATTTTCTATGGATTCAGCGTGACCTTCATGGCCATCGATTGGATTCTGTCGATCAATCCGCACTGGTTTTCCACGATCTTCGGTTTGCTCTTTATTGCCGGCGAAGGCCTGTCGGCGGTAGCGTTCCTCATTTGCCTGCTGGTGATCCTCAGCAACCGGCCGCCGCTCTCCGATGTCCTGACGCACCGTCATCTGCACGACGTGGGCAAGCTGCTGCTGGCCTTCGTGATGGTGTGGGCGTACTTTTCGTTCTCGCAGTTGTTGGTGATTTGGTCCGGCAATCTGCCGGAAGAAATCCCGTGGTACGTGAAGCGCTTCGCCGGAGGATGGCAGTACATCGGGGTGGCGCTGGTGCTGCTGCAATTCGCGTTACCCTTCGCGCTGCTGCTTTCGCGGGACCTCAAACGCAATTTCAAGCTGCTACGCGCGGTGGCGGTCGTCGTCATCGTGATGCGCTTCGTGGATCTTTACTGGATGGTTGCGCCGGACTTCAATAAGGCGCAGTTTACGGTGAGCTGGATGGATTTCCTGCTGCCCATCGGGCTGGGTGGAATCTGGCTGGCGGCGTTTTTGTGGCAACTCGAACTGCGCCCGCTAATGCCGCTCGGAGATCCGCATCTGGAGGAGGCTCTGGAACATGGCCGGGAATAACGCCCACTCGGGCGATGAGCCGCGCAATCCGCATGTCCATCATGAGCCGGGGGACGTCAATGCCCTGGCTCTGACGAAGTTCGGGTTGTCGATGGCGGCCCTGATCGTCGTCTTCTTGTTTGGTTTGTGGGGCATGTTTGAGTATCTGAAGAACCGTGAGGCGGAGTTGGGCCTGCCGCTGTCGCCGGCGGCTCTTGTGAATGCCCAGAAGCACCCGCCCGACCCTCAACTGCAGCCTCATCCTGCGCGGGATATGCGGGATATGCGCGCCGCCGAGGATAAAATTCTGCATCAGTATGCCTGGGTCGATCCGGATAAAGGAATTGTGCGGATACCGGTTGAGCGGGCGATGGATTTGATCGCGCAACGGGGTTTGCCCGCCGCGCCCGCCGGAAAAACCAAATGAAGTTGCTGTTCACAGTGAGGCAAGCTAAAAAACCAATGCCGCATAGTTGTCCCAACACCGTGGGGCAGACCTCCAGGTCTGCGCGGGTCCTCCAGGACCCGCTCTTCATCCCACTTCCGCGCGTCGCGATTCTCGCCATCCTTGCCGTAGCCGCCGCTTGGGCGCAACCGGCCCAGCCCGCGCCCGCCCAGCCATCGGCCATGCGCGACCCCAATTCCAAGCCTGCCCCGCTGCCGGCAGGCCTGCAGGGCGTAACCATCGAACAGAATTTGAACCACCAGATACCGCTCGATCTCGTCTTTCGCGATGAGTTCGGCCGCGGGCTGCCGCTTTCCACTTACTTCAACGGGCACAAGCCGGTGCTGCTGGCCCTGGTTTACTACACCTGCCCCATGCTTTGTAACCTTGTCCTGACCGGCATGGAGAGCAGCCTAAGGGCGATCTCACTCGATCCCGGCCGCGATTTCGAAGTGGTAGCCGTGAGCTTCGATCCGCACGACACGCCCGAGATCGCGGCAGCCAAGCGAGCCAACTACTTGCAACGGTACCGCCGCCCCAACACCGCCAACGGCTGGCATTTCCTGACCGGAGACGAAGCCTCCATCAAGGCGCTGACTGCGGCCGTCGGCTTCCGCTATAAGCTCGATCCAGCCACGGGACAATACGCGCATGCCAGCGCTATCATGATCCTCACGCCCGAAGGCAAACTCTCGCGGTATTTCTACGGCGTGGAATACGCGCCACGCGACGTGCGCCTGGGATTGGTGGAGGCGTCCCAAAACAAGATCGGCTCGCCGGTGGACCAGATCCTGCTGTTCTGTTACCACTACGATCCGGCAACCGGCAAATACGGCGCCATCGCCATGAACATGGTGCGTTTCGCCGGCGCCACTTTCGTTCTGATTTGCGGCACATTTCTGTTCGTCGCGTGGCGCCGCGACTGGCGTAGAGATCGCCGTGCTTTGAGGCAAACTAGATAACTTCATGGGCTCTGAATTACCTCTATTTCCGGTCCAGGCATCCAGCGTGGCTGTCAGTGTGGACCATCTGCTCTACTTCCTGCTGGCCGTGGCTGTGTTCTTCTCGGTGGGGATTTTTCTCACCATCTTCTACTTCGCGGTCCGCTACCGGCGGCGTTCCGAGTCGGAATTGCCGGTTCCGGCGCATGGCGCCATGAGTCTGGAGATTCTCTGGAGCGTCATCCCGTTCGGTCTCACCATGATCATGTTCGTATGGGGGGCCCGCGTGTTCTTTACGATCTCCCGCCCGCCCGATGACGCGCAACAAATATACGTCATCGGCAAACAGTGGATGTGGAAGCTGCAGCACATGGAAGGACAGCGCGAGATTAACGAGCTGCATATCCCGGTGGGCCAGGCCGTAAAACTTACCATGACGTCGGAAGACGTGATCCACGACTTCTTTGTCCCCGCCTTCCGCACGAAGGCCGATGTGCTGCCGGGACGTTATACGACGATCTGGTTCAAGCCGACTAAGACCGGTAAGTACCACTTATTCTGCTCCCAGTATTGTGGCACCAACCATTACGCCATGGTCGGCTGGGTTTATGTCATGGAACCGCAGGACTATCAGGCATGGCTGAGCGGCGGCACGTCCGGCTCGCTGGCGTCCAGCGGAGAAAAGTTGTTCCAGGGCCTGGCTTGCGCGAACTGCCATCACCTGAATGACCCGCCGGGGAGGGGACCGAACCTCCGCAACCTTTATGGCAGCGAAGTGGAACTCACCGGCGGCGCGCATGTCAAATTCGATGAGGAATATATCCGCGAGTCGATTTTGAACCCGTCGGCGAAGATCGTGGCGGGCTATCAGCCGATCATGCCAACGTTCCAGGGACTGGTTACGGAGGAGAATGTGCTGCAACTGATCGAGTACATCAAGTCACTGACGCCGAAACCGGCCCCGCCGCCGGCTGGCGCCGCCGCAGCCACGTCCCGGCAGAAATCCACCAAACGATAAGACTATGATTACCGCAGCGGAACACGAGCGCGAGAATTACCTCAACGCGAGTCACGGCATCAAGTCCTGGCTGCTCACCAAGGACCACAAGCGCATCGCTCTGTTATATCTGCATACGATCACGTTTTTCTTCTTTCTGGGCGGCATTTTCGCCACCCTGATCCGGCTCGAGCTGCTGACACCCAAGGGCGACCTGGTGTCGGCGGACACTTACGCCAAGCTGTTCACGCTGCACGGCGTGATCATGATCTTTTTCTTCCTGATACCCTCGATTCCGGCTACCCTTGGAAACTTTTTCCTGCCCATGATGATAGGGGCCAAGGATCTGGCTTTTCCAAGAATCAATCTGCTGAGCTGGTATCTGCTGGTAATCGGCGGCTGTTTTGCTATGTACGCTATGCTGGCCGGCGGTGTGGATACCGGGTGGACTTTCTACGTGCCGTACAGCACCAATTACTCCAATACCTACGTGATCGCCACCGGCCTGGGCATCTTCATCGCGGGATTTTCATCGATTCTCACCGGGCTGAACTTCATCGTGACCGTGCACCGCATGCGTGCTCCGGGCATGACCTGGTTCCGCTTGCCGCTGTTTGTGTGGTCGAATTATGCGACCGCCCTCATTCAAGTGCTTGGCACTCCGGTGATCGCCATCACGCTGGTTCTACTGATCGGCGAGCGGACGCTCCACATTGGAATTTTCGATCCCGCGCGGGGCGGCGATCCGGTGCTGTTTCAACACCTGTTCTGGTTCTATTCGCATCCCGCGGTCTATATCATGGTACTGCCGGCCATGGGAATCATTAGCGAGTTGGTCTCCGTGTTCTCCAAGAAGCCGGTGTTCGGGTATAAGGTGGTGGCGTTTTCCAGCGTGGCGATCGCGGTGCTCGGCTTTCTGGTTTGGGGCCATCACATGTTCGTGTCCGGCCAATCCGTTTACGCCGGCCTGGTGTTCTCTTTCCTCAGTTATTTCGTGGCCATCCCGTCGGCCATCAAAGTGTTCAACTGGACCGCCACGCTCCATAAGGGATCCATATCCTACGCGACGCCCATGCTGTACGCCTTCGGGTTTATCGGCCTGTTCACCGTCGGCGGACTGACAGGCTTGTTCGTGGCGTGCCTGGGTGTGAACGTTCACGTTCACGATACTTACTTCGTGATTGCCCACTTCCATTACATTATGGTGGGGGGCACCCTGATGGCCTATCTGGGCGGCCTCCACTATTGGTGGCCCAAGATGTCCGGCCGCATGTATCCGGAGGGTTGGGCGAAGCTCTCCGCCCTGGTCATCTATTTGGGCTTCAATCTGACCTTTTTCCCGCAGTTCATTCTCGGTTACCTGGGCATGCCGCGGCGCTACTGGACCTATCCGGATGAGTTTCAGGTGCTGCATGTCATGTCTACCGCGGGCGCGTCCGTGCTGGCGATAGGGTATGTGATGCCGCTGATCTACTTTATGTGGTCGTTGCGGTATGGACCCATCGCCCCGGCGAATCCGTGGGGTGCGACCGGACTGGAATGGCAGACGGCTTCGCCGCCGCCCGCTCACAATTTCGACGAAACTCCGATAGTCACGACGGAGGCTTACGATTACGCCGCGCTGGCCGCGATGGAGGAGGCCAAAGTTGGATAGCCACACGGAAGCCCTCGCGCTACGGGAGCAGTTTGAAACGCCCGCGCAGCAGAAGGAAATCTCCACGCTGGGGATGTGGATCTTCCTGGTGACTGAGATCATGTTCTTCGGCGGCCTGTTTCTGGCTTATGCGATCTACCGGAGAGAGTTTGCGGGTGTGTTCGCGCTGGCCAGTAACACGTTGGACGTAGTGATCGGCGCGGCCAACACGGCGGTCCTGCTATGCAGCAGTTACACGATGGTGCTCGCCGTGCGCGCGGCTCAAATAGGCAGCCGCAAGGCGCTGATCGTGTTTCTGATCCTGACCATCCTGTTGGGCGGAGTCTTTCTGGGTGTCAAGGCCTATGAGTGGAACCAGAAATTCGAGGAACATCATGTGCCGGGTCCGACATTCCATCTGGACAAGACTACCGAGCAAGGGCCGGCTCAACTGTTCTTCTCGCTATACTTCACCATGACCGGGCTGCACGCGCTGCACATGGTGGTCGGAGAGGGTCTGATGTTGTTTCTGTTGTGGCACGCGTACAAGGGCAAATATACTCCGTCATATTACACGCCGGTGGATGTAGGCGGGCTCTACTGGCACTTTGTCGATGTCGTCTGGATCTTTTTGTTCCCACTGCTGTATCTCATAGCCCGTCACCAACACTAACATGCATGAACACGTCGATTCGATCAAGACCTACACGTTGGTTTTTCTGTCGCTGCTAATTCTGACTGCGGCTACGACAGTGGTGGCCACCATTGACCTGGGGCCGTTCAACGTCGTCATGGCGCTGTTGATCGCGGTGGTGAAGATGATGCTGGTGGCGCTGTATTTCATGCACCTGCGCCACAGCACCATCCTGACCAAGGTGGTGGTGGGCGGCGGGATGCTGTGGCTGGGGATTCTGCTGGTGCTCAGCCTGAGCGACTTCGTCACGCGCGGCTGGCTGCCGGTGCCGGGGAAGTAGCGGCCCCGACCTGCTAAAATCGAACTGAATACCCCCGGCACGGGCGCGTAGCTCAGGCGGATAGAGCATCTGCCTTCTAAGCAGAGGGTCGCCGGTTCGAGTCCGGCCGCGCCTACCAGCTAACCCACGTATTATTAGTTCTTTACGGGAGATTCAAACTCAGTCGGGCGCGCCGCCGTTTCGTCACTGTGCCCATTTTTGTGCCTACCCTGTGCCTCTTGTGCGCGCTGGGCGCGCTCCATCGCCGCGCGTCCCGTGTCCAGGTTCGGGTGAACATAGCGCCGGGTAGTGACGAAGCTGCTGTGTCCCGCAAAGTACGCCAGCGAGTATGGGTCCATGTGATCCGCCCATCTGGTGAGGCAAGTGTGCCGGAAGGTGTAGATCGGAAGATGTTCAAGTCCGGCGAGCGCACACGCCTTGCGGTGGCGCTTCTTGAGGGTGGATGGTTCGATGTGTCCGCTCTTGGTGGGTGCGGGGAAGATCCATTCCGAAGTCGCGACGGTTCGCCGCATCTCAAGAATCGCATCGACCCGCTTCGGCAACGGAAGCGACCTGCGCGCGTTTCCAGTCTTGCCGAACGGGACAAGCAGCGCGCCGTCCCGGCAGTGCTCCCATCTAAGCCGGTAACACTCCTCTGGCCGGAGGCCACAATCGAGCAGAATGGTCGATACGTCCCGCAAGAGAAAGGGATCTTCCGGTTCGGTGGGGCGGTCTCCCCGCGCGGTTGCCCGAATACCCGTAAGCGCCCGCTGGTAGGCTTCCAGGATACTCTCACCGATCGCTTGCGCCGCCTTCAGGTACGCCGCCTCTTCGTTGGGGTTCAAGACGCGTTCGCGTTGCCGTTCGCCCGGCAACAATGAGACGCGAGGCGCCGGGCGCTCCGCCTTTCCCCACTCGACGGCCAGCCGCAGCATCCGACGCAGGACCTGCAACGCACGGTTGGTGCTGGAGACTTCGTACTCGGCGGCTCGCCACTTGGCCACGAACCCGGAAATCACTGCGGGCGGGACCGCATCAACTGGCGCATTCGCCAACGCTGGGTAACTGACGAGATGGCCCGTCTGAACTTCGTAATAGGCTAAAGTTTTCGGTTTGTCAGCAAATCGCGTCCGCACGTACGGTAGAAAATCGGTCTCCGCGAACTCGGCGAGGGTGGGAACGGGCTTCCTTTCGCGGATTCCAACTTCGCCCTTTGCCAGCGACGTTTTGTGCGCGGCCTCGATCTGCTCAGCTACGCGCTTATTCGTCTGCTTGGTGCTTTCCCGGATGGCTGTCCCATTCCAGGTGAACCGGTACCACCAGACGTGACCGCGCTTGTATACCGCCATAGCTACGTCCTCGCCGGCCCCGCTCCGTCGCTGTTGATGATTTGGTTCATCTTGTTCGCCAGTAACGGCGCGCTATCCAGGCGTCCCTGCCCGGAACTCACGCCGCATGACATTAGTGACTTGCTCTTGGCAGCAGAGTCAAGGCCGAAATCGGCCGGACTTCCCTGGCCCTCCTTCTGATCCCGGTCCCGTCGAATGCACGCGCTGGGCCGCGCAACACGGGCAGCAGTTCGAACAATGCGAACCGGGCAACCGCATCGGTGTGTGCCTGATCGTTACCAGCGCGGTGCCGCACGTCTGGCAGTCCGCGGGCGCTTGGCGCGTCCGGAGGCAATCCGCTGGTCCCGGCGCCCGAGATTGTTCCCGAACGTTTCCGCCTCGCTTCATCGTGAATCGTCCTCCCTCGTGGCGGCTGCATAATTTGCCGCCGTGACACCGCTTCAATCTTGTTTTTGTGGGGACAACTGGGGACGGTGGGGACAGCCCCATAAACACAGCGTCCCTGCGTGTCCCCACTCGCGCATTGGAAACTGGGGACAGTGCGGCTAAGCAAGATCCGGCTTCGCGGCGCGTGAATTTGTCCCCAGTGTTCCCACCCGCCCTTTTAGTGGTGGGGACGCGTCGCGATGCTGTAATTACGGCCTTGTCCCCCGTGTCCCCACTGTCCCCAGTGGAAAGTGAAAAGGTCCGCATATTTACTCTCCGAGAATCGAGGACTTAATCGCGTACACCCTAGTGAGCCCGAGTTCAGGCAGACGCGGCTTCTTTGTGAGGTGCGGCGGTTCGCAATCCAGGTGTCCCTGCTTCAACAGGGCGCGCGCTACTGCCAGGTAATTGAAGCCATCGCACACTTCGCCGCGAAAGACTTCGGGCAGGATCAGATATTCGGATACTTCACCGTCTTCGCCATCCACACGGAAGCCGGCGCGGTCAATGATCCGCTCATGAATGAGAACCCCCTCCCTGTCATAGCGGGCCTTCGTGGATTGGAAGCGGCTCGCCCCATGTGCGCCGATGAACCGGCGGACCTGGTTAATTGCCGCTTCAACATCGCCAGCACCGGTGGTACCCCGTGCCTCAATCCATGATTTGAAGCACCGCACCGCGGCTTCGGTTGCCTCGCCAGGCTCCCAGCCGGTTATCCGGGCGCCCGTCGCCAGTTCGCCGGCCGCCGCGATTACCGCGAACCGCTGCGCGGCTCTGCACACTTCCCCGGCGACGCCCGCCGGAACACGATTCTTCAGGAAGTGCACTTGGAAGTTTCGGAGCGTAGATTCCACCTCAGCCCGTTTTCCGGCGATGAATTCCAGGTGCGCCCGCAACGGAGCGCCGTAGTATCGAGCCGCCGCTTCCTTCAATCGCCTTGCGAACAGGTCCGGCGAGTTGTCCCCGTGGAGGTTCTCGAAAAGCCCCAGTCCGGCCCCAGCATCCGCTTCGATGTTGAGTAGCCGCACCTCGGCCCCGCCCTTTGTGCGCTTGCCTGCCGTCTGCGCATGATCGGCCAGCGTCACTTCGCCAGCGCTCACGAACAATAGTGCCCAGGACAGCTTCTTGCGCGCGCCGATGTTGCGGGACATGCGGGCCTTGCCGCTTCCATTGCCTAGCAGATAGGCGACCTCCGCCGCTTCCCGCGCGTCCATCTGGGCAAGTTCGTCCAAAAAAAGCGTCAGATCGTTGTGAAGCTCGGCGATGGCTTCAAGTCCGTTCGCCGTGGCACGCCACGATTGGACGAAACCATTCCGCCCACCGCCGCCCAATACGGAGCCGCCCACCATAAGCGCGGTGCTCTTGCCGGTGGATGTCGCGCCAACAAAGTGGACACCGCCGGATTCGCCTCCCATCAAAGACAGCAGTGGTCCGGCAAAGCCGCAAGATGCCGCCAGTATTAGCCGTGAATTACTTGAGCACAATTGGCCCACATGATTGCGCCAGTCGTCTACCGTCCCTGACACGTTCAAGCAGTGCTCCGTCTCGAACGGCGTCTGAAAGATGACCGGCTCTCCACCCTCGGGTCCGATGCTGGCTCCGGGTAAAACGAAGGTGTCGTTGTGCCATCCGACCCGCGGCACGCAGAGCACCCTAGATTCGGGTCGTGCAGTCTGGAGGTAAACCGCGAGCAGGCCCCACACCTTGCGTCCGGGTGCGATGAACAGCCCACCGTCCAGTAGCCGTGCGCGAATTTCGCCGCCGTCCCCGGAAAGCAGCGACATGGGCATGGCCCATTCATGTGCACGGCCCTCGGAGTCTCGCCAGCGCAGCAAGCGGCCCCACCCATCGCCTTTGGCGTCTCGCGTGAACGCCGCCACTTCCAGCCGCCCGCAGATCCGTAGCGGTTCGTTTGCCGGGTCGGGGTCATGGTAGACGACAGCAGCATCAGTTAGCTGGAACGCCGAAGACTCCGGCCCGGCTGTCGCCCTGCGTTTGTCGCTGGTTTCCACCGCCGCGCCGGCGTCTGGTTCCCATCGGGCGCGCCAAGCTGTCAAAGCGTCATGGGTAAGCACCGGTTGGATACTGGTAAGCCCCTGAAGCTCTTCGAGAGTGCCGCCCGCACCGAGCCAATCCGAAACATCCTTGTGCTCGGGAACATCCACGATGCGGACTTCACAGCCCACTCGCAACAGATCGGCCGCGACCGATGCTGCGTGCCTTTGCCCCTTATAGTGCGGCTTCCCGTCCTCGTCCGTCGGTGGGTCGTTGTCCGGTAGGAGCACCACTGAACGGCCGCGAACGGTTTCGGAATACTCGGGTCGCCACTTACCTGCACCCATGGGATTGCAGGTTGCCAGCAAGCCGAGCGATTCCAAGGAGTGAACGTCTTTTTCGCCCTCGCAAATGAAGACTGCCTCCGTGGTGCGCTCCGACAAATCCCGAAGGCGGTAGAGAACCAAGCGGACACCCTTAAGATTCCAAACCCAGCCATCCTTGCCGTCCGGCTTTCGCTGTCTGAATCCCTTGGGTTCCATGCGGACTGACTGAAAGAGCACGTGGCCGGCTTCATCGGTGTAATCGTAGATCGCCGTGACGCGCGAGCGCGACGCTCGACTCCCGCGTAGAGGATCGGGCCGCCCGACGATGTCGAAGATCGCCGCCTTCGCCGTCTTGAAGTCCGCACCCGTCAAGGCCATCTCAAGGTCGCAAATGTCCCCGCCGCGCCCGCACGCCGAGTGACAACACCACTGCCCCGTTGCGGCTTTGACTGCGAAGGAATCCCGCTTGCCCTGGTGGATTGGACACGGGCCGCGCCACTCGCCGGCCTGCGTCTGCCGCACGTCTGGTGCCCGTGCTGCATAGTACGCGGAGATCTCGCCGCGCGTGAAGGCGGTTTCGGTGCCCACATCCAGGAGTGGCGCATCTTTTGAAGGACTTATGAAGTCTTCCGCATCACCCGCGCGCATCGGTCCGCTCTCCGCCCGCGGGCCTCGATTCCAACCATGCCGCAACGTCTCCCGGCTTATAGCGGACCGCCGAGCCGATCTTCAGATACCTCGGGCCTTTTCGAATTAGCCGCCATCGTCGGACAGACGCAACGGACAGGCCCGTGATGCGCGCCACGTCATGCTCATTCAGAAGGTTGTCGATAGCGTTGTGAACTGCTCCCATTCGTAATCCTCTGTTGCCCCTGATTGGGACACCCTCAGTGTGGATTACTAAGCGTGGGAAAGGTGGGAATTTCCCATGGGAAGAATGGGAAGCTCGCTGTAATCAGTCGTTCGGAATGTCTGGCTCTGCCACTCCCGGAAGTGTGCGCCCTTTGTGGGTCTGTTTCGACTGCAACCCCACTATCACTTTCCGAAGAACATCCTCTTGCACGGCACCGCCGTCCAGGATCTTCTGAGTAGTCCTATGTTCCGGCCCGCCATGGCGCTGCAACTCGTGTTTATTCCATACCCGCTCCGCAAGTCTCGCTTTGAGCCATTTCGCGCGGTTAGGAAACGGCGGAACCGAAACCGCACTCTCCGTTACCGGTTCAGTACTTCTAACGGTGTTCTGGGATTCCACCGCCCGCGCCGTCGCTTCGGCCATCAACTTCAACGATGTGTACGAGAGTGCTTCTCCGGTGATGGCGCCAACGTGCCATTTGGACTCCCTATCCGCTTCGGGAATCTCCGCCCACGGGTTCATGCCCATGACGAAAAACGTAAACCCAGTTTCCAACTCTTGCAACATCGGTTCCGCCAACCACCCGTACTGAGTCAGCCCACAGCAGACGAACCGGGCGATATCGGAGCGCAATTCCGCTTCAAACTCTTCAACAGACGCACAGACGGCCATGCACTCCCGCGCAACCAGGGTGAATTGATGAATGACAAGCTCTCGAAGAAACTCCGCATCATGGACCGGCCCGCTTTTGTTCGCCTCCCGCTCCAGTTTCGGAAGGTAGTCCGCTAGAAAAGCCGCCGTTTTCGCGTCCATGCGGAGAAGCGCCTGTTTCGGCAGCTTCGCAATGATGGACACCCCAGTTGCACGCTCTTCCAGCGAAGGGTAGCCCTCGGTCCATATAGCTGCATGCACTGCTTCAAAACTCAGTGGGAACTTTTTGGTATTAGGAGTGATACCAAGGTCCTTTAGAACAAGCCGTGTCACACGAAGCCGCGCCACGGGTGAGTGTGCCTCCGGGAGATAACTCTCAGCGCACTTGCGCGCATCTCGAATGAGTTTCTCTTGGCGTTGCGCCCCGCCCAAAGGGGCTTCCCGCTGACGGTCGTACCATGCTTGAAGGGCCGCGTACCCTTTTTGGCGCCTCCGCTTCGATTCCGGATCGGCCTCTTCTGCCTTCCGATTCCCTTCGATGAGTTCTTGGACTCGCTTGTCTTCCAGGGTGCCAGGTACCAGCAGCCCAAGGTCGGCGGGGGTTGGTGTGCTCGGCTTGTCCATTGCTCCCTTTCCCTGAGTGGCGTAGCCGCCCCTGTGTAGGGTATTGCCAGCCTCCGCGGGGGACGCCGCGCTTCGTGATTCCTCTGCCACATCACGATGTGTACCTGGCAATTCCCCGGCCTGTTCGAGGTCTGGGGGAAAGCCCGCTGCGGAGTGCGCCGCATTATGCAAAACATTTTCCAGTTGGCGCAGGTTGGAGTCTCTGTCGAAATCTAAGTCGTGAGGTGCCGCCAAATTTATCCAGAGCTGAAAGTCGCCGGCACTGAGCCACAACTCCTTCAGCCACGAGAATGTCCGCCTTGCGATTTCGACTCTCTCGATGAATGGCAGGCCCCCGCTAGATCGTTGGCTGGCTACCTCTACCTGGCATCGCAAGACGTCGAGGCCGCCTCGCTCCAAGATCGAATAGAGTTTAACCTCAAACGGATCTGACGGGTTGCCGGTCCTAAAAGGTTCGCGACGCATCAGCGGAGATGGGCATCGACCATGGACAAGGGCCCTCACGTTTCTCTCAACAAGGTCCTTGATGGACCCGCAAGTATCTGACGCTGGCATACCGGCTATTCGCCGAGGTGGGATAACCGACTCGGTCTCTGTGACAGCCAGAGGTGCCGTGCCGTGCGATTCCGCCGTGTCAGTTTGCCGGGCAACCGCAGGGTCAACCGGCTCGACCGAGACCACACGATTTGGCGAAGAAGGTCCGCGATCTGCCTTCGGGGTTAGATCCCTCGCGCCTGCGGCGCGCTCGATCAACTTCCAAACCCCAAGCGCGAGGTTAGGCATTGCAGTGTCGGATTGATAGTCAGGAGTTTCGTTACTCGCGCGGTCGATCAACTCCCGCACTACACGCGCGAAGTCAGCCATTTCGGTGTCTCCGGATTGATAGTCGGCGACAGCTCCGGTGCTCGCGCGGCGGTTCAAATTGGTGGAGTTTCATGGTAAAGCTCCTCAACTGCCGCTGCCCATCGGTGCAAATCTCACTACAAATCCTTAATGGCTATCGGTGAATCTCGATTCCAAATAGCCGTTCATCGACCAGACTGCACTAGTCACGATTAGGAACGCTGAGCAACAGCTAACTACCTATCTTACAGCATTTTGCGGAATCGTGGAAGTCTC
>OCZT010003650.1_pt1 | contig 15689 bp, 14 predicted proteins | sample 1539031 | NCBI WGS metagenome assembly OCZT01 (sample SAMEA3539308, study PRJEB22396) | soil metagenome | biome: tundra; feature: field; material: soil | place: USA | collected 2010-05 | depth 0.15 m | reverse complement strand
GCGCTCGAGCTCGGCGGCCAGCAGCGGCGCCGACCCGCAGGTCACCGCGCCCACCTCGGTGCCCACGACCAGGTCACCCGGGCGCAGGTCCGCGGTCAGGCCGGCGCCGACCCCCATCACCGCCATCGGGCCGAACGGACGGTGGCTCACCTGACCGGCCGCCTGCGCCGCCCGGGTGGTTCCGTACCCGGTGCGTAGTACTTCGGCCGGACTGGCCGGGTCCAGGCCGCGCCGGATGGCGCGGGCCTCGATCCGCATCGGCGCGTAGATGACCAGCGGAGCCGGATCGCCCCCTTGGTTCCCTTGGGGAGCGGGGCTGAGGTCAGGCTCGGCCGCGTCGCCGCGCGGATGCGGGATGGTCTCCGTCATGCGCTACCTCCGGTTGCCTGGTCGGACAGGGCCCGCACGGCGCGGCCGAGCGCGCTGACCGGGAAGGCCAGCCGGTACAGGTGATAGTTGATGTAGAAGTCGCCGGGAAACCCGGTGCCGGTGAACTGCGGCTCGTCCCAGGACCCGTCGGTCCGCTGGGTCCGGGCCAGCCAGCCGATGCCCCGCCCGACCGCGGCGCCGTGCTCCTCACCGGCCGCGAGCAGGGCGAGCAGCGCCCAGGCGGTCTGCGACGCGGTCGAGGTGCCGCACCCGGCCTGCGCCGGGTCGTCGTAAGAACGCAGGTCCTCGCCCCAGCCGCCGTCCGGGTTCTGGTGTTCTTCTAGCCAGGCCACGGCGCGGCGGATGACGGGCTTGGACGGCTTGACCCCGGCCGCGATCAGCGCGGGCAGCACCGCGCCGGTGCCGTAGATGTAGTTGGCGCCCCAGCGGCCGAACCAGGAGCCGGCCGGTTCCTGGTTCTTCAGCAGCCAGATCACGCCGCGGCGGACCGCGGCCGAATCGGCCTGCCCTTCGGCCGCGAACGCCTCGACGATATGCGCGGTCACGTCCGCCGACGGCGGGTCGATGACCGCGCCGAAGTCGCAGAACGGCAGCTTGTTGACGAGCTGGCGGGTGTTGTCCGCGTCGAAGGCTCCCCAGCCCCCGTCCTTGCACTGCATCCCGGCCAGCCAGCGCAGCCCGCGGTCGATCGCGGCCTGGTTCTGGGTGGGCTCGGGGAGGCAAGCACGGTCGGCTCGGCGCAGCGCCAGCACGACCTCGGCGGTGTCGTCGGTGTCGGGGTAGACGTCGTTGTCGAACTCGAACGCCCAGCCGCCTGGAGCCACGTCCGGCCGACGGACCTGCCAGTCGCCGGGGCCGCGGATCTCCTCGGCCCGCACCCACCGGGCGGCGTTCACCAGGGCCGGGTGCTCGGGCGGCAGGCCGGCGTCGGCCAGCGCGATCATCGTCAGCACGGTGTCCCAGACCGGCGACTGGCACGCCTCGAGGCGGCGCACCGGGCCTTCTGGGCCATCCTCGGTGATCGTGAACCGGTCCAGGCCGGCCAGCGCGCGGGCCAGGACCGGGTGGCCCAGGTCGTAGCCGAGCAGGTTCAGCGCCATGATCGAGTAGACCCACGGCGGCTGAATGCCGCCCCAGCAGCCGTCCCGCTCCTGCCGGGCAATGATCCACTCCGCGCAGCGCCGCAGCGCCGCCCGTCGCACCCGCTTCGGCGGGCTGACCCGGTGCAGAACCTTGTCCAGGGCGGTGAAGACGCGGGCCCAGGGGTCGGCGGGGGCTTTTTGCGGGGTTATGCCGGTGCGGAGCTCGTCGATGGTGAAGGGGAGGGGGCGGGACGGGCGGAACGACTGGACGACGGCGAGCGCGACGATGGTCTGGCGGGCCCAGCAGCCCCAGTCGTAGATGTTGAGCGGGAACCAGGCCGGCAGGTAGATCAGCTCCGGCGGGATGACCGGCAGCTCGTCCCACGACCACTGGCCGGACAGCGCCAGCCAGATCCGGGTGAACACGCGGGTCGCCTCGACGCCGCCGTGGGCCAGGATCCAGCCGCGGGCGGTGCGCATGTGCGGCGCGTCCACGGGGTCACCGGCCAGCCGCAGGGCCAGGTAGGCCTCGACCGTGGTGGACAGGTCACCGGGGCCGTCGAAAAAGTTGGCCCAGGTGCCGTCGGCGCGCTGCCTGGACCGGATCCAGCGCGCCGCGGCGGCGATCTGCTGATCGTCGTGCCGGCCGAGGAACTCGCGCAGCAGCAGGTCCTCGGCGTCCATGGTGACGTTGGTCTCGAGCTCGCCCTGCCACCAGCCGTCGGCATGCTGCAGCCCGAGCACGTGATCACGGGCTCGGTGCAGCGTGTCGCGGGCGGTGTCCAGGAGGGTGCTGGCCAGGAGGGTGCTGGCCTGGACGGGGCTGTCCTGGACGGGGGAATCCATTACCACTGGCGCGCCGTGATGAACTCGGCGATCGCGGTCAGCTCGGCCCGGACGTCGGCGGCCAGGTCGATGTCGGCCAGGCTCGCGTTCGCCGCGCCCAGCTGAGCGTCGGCCTCGGTCTCGGCCCAGTCCTTGCCCCCCGCCGCGACCACCAGGTCCGCCGCGCGGACCAGGTCGTCCTCGGTCAGCGGCTGCGGGTCGGTGAGCATGGCGCGCAGCTCGGCCGCCGCGGGCGTGCCGCTGTTCAGGGCGGCCACCACCGGCAGCGACTTCTTGCGGGCGCGCAGGTCGGCCCGGACGGGCTTACCCGTGACCTCGGGTGCGCCCCAGCTGCCGAGCAGGTCGTCGGTGAGCTGGAACGCCAGCCCGACGTGCGCGCCGAACCCGGCCAGCGCCATGGCCAGCGTGGGCGGCGCGCCGAGGTGCACCGCGCCGATGCTGCAGGCGCAGGCCATCAGCGCGGCGGTCTTGTCCCCGGCCATGTCCAGGCATTCGGCCAGGGTCACGTCGTCGCGCTTCTCAAAGGCCAGGTCCGAGCCCTGCCCGCCGATCAGCCGCTGGACCGCGGCGGACAGGCACCGGGCCGCCCACGCGCCCTGCGGGTTGCCGTCTTCGAGCAGCATGTCCTGGGCCAGGGCGAGCAGCGCGTCCCCGGCCAGGATCGCGGCCCCGACGCCAAACACGGTCCAGGCCGTGGGCCGGTGCCTGCGCTCGGTGTCGTTATCCATGATGTCGTCGTGCAGCAGGGAAAAGTTATGGACGAGCTCAACCGCCACCGCGGCGGGCACGCCCCGCTCGGGCGACGCTCCCGCGGCGCGGGCCGAGAGCAGCGCGAGCGCGGGCCGCAGCGCCTTGCCGCTGCCGTTCCGGGTCGGGTTACCCGCGGCGTCCGCAAAGCCGAGATGGTAGGCGGCGACCCTGCGCACGTCCGGCGTCAGCCGGGCAATCGCGGACTCCATCGCCGGTCCGACCAGATCACGCGCCAAGGTCACGCCCTCAGGCATCACAGTAGTCACTGACGTACCCCCATCGTTGAGGCAGAAGTGTTCGGTTCTGAAGAGGCGGCTGGGACGGCCGCCCAGGTGGGCTCGGAGCTCCGGGCCGGTCCAGAGCCCGGGCTCAGAAGGGTTCGACGCAGCTCGATCGCCGCGGACAGGCCACTTCGCACCGCGCCCTCCATCGTGTCCGGCCAGCCGGTGTCGGTCCACGCGCCCGCGAGCACCAGGCCGGGTAGCCGGGTTCCCGTCTTCGGCCGCAGCGCGCCGCTGCCGGGGACCTGGCGGAAGGTCGCCCGCCGCTCGCGTGTGACGAAGAACTCGGTGACCTGGGCCTCGCGGGCGGCGGGGAAAAGTTCGGCCAGCGCGGGCACGAACTGCTCGCGGAGCCGGGCCGCGGGGACCTCGGCGTAGTCATCCGCGGCCGACAGCGAGATGGCCAGGTACTGCGACTGGCCGCGGCCCGCCGTGTGCAGGCCGGAGATGTGCGTGCGGTCGAAGACCCACTGGACCGGGGAGTCGATAGCCGCGGCGAAAGGCAGATCGGTGACCGGGCGGTCGTAGATCACGTGCACGTTGACGATCGGCGAGGCGCCCAGGCCGGACCAGGCCGCGACCGTGCCGGGCGGCAGCGCGTCCGGCGGGACCAGCGGGGCGGCCTTCTCGTGCGGCACGGCCAGCACGATCGCGTCGGCATCGATCTCCGTGGGCAGGCCAGCCCCGGCTGGCAGGTCCGCGCTGGGGTGAGCCAGCCGGACGCGGTACCGCGCGCCGGGGTCCTCGCTGACGTCGATTGCCCCGACCTCAATGGCAGAGACCTTGGTGCCCAGGGCGACCCGGGCGCCGAGCTTGGCCAGCAGGACGGCGGCCGCGTCGCCGTGCAGTTCGCCCAGCGGCAGGGCGGGGATGCCGATATCGGCCGCGTTGTTCTTGCCAAGCAGGCCGGTCTTCACCACCGTGGCGGCCAGCGCCAGCGACGCGTCGTCGCCCGCGATGTTCAGGGCCGAGACCGTGAACAGGTCCCAGAGAGCGCGACGGGCCCGCTCGCTCTGGCCCCGTGCGGCCAGCCAGTCACCAAACCGCTGGGCGTCGAGCGCCGGATCGGCCGGGTCCAGGCGACGCATCGCGAGAGCCGGGCGTGAAACGGCGGCTCGTTCGGCCCAGGAAAGAAAGGGATACCGGCCGAGCGCCGGCAGCATATGCAAGGGCCCGGGCAGCGCGGTCCGGCGGAGCCTGGCCGCGAGCCGCCCCGGAGAGCCCGGGGCCAGCACCGTGACGTCGAACCGGTCCTGCAGCGGGGCGTGGGCGGTCATGCCGAGCTTGCCGAGCAGTCCGCGGTAGGCCGAACAGCAGCCGAGGTAAATGTGCTGGCCGGTGTCGATGACCAAGCCGTCGCGGGTGAACGAGCAGGTCGCGCCGCCGAGCCTGGGCCTGGCCTCGAGCAGGGTGACTTGGGCGCCCGAGGAGGCGAGCGCGATCGCGGCGGTGATCCCGGCCAGTCCGCCGCCGATCACTACGACCCGAGGGCTCATCCGAGTCTCCCGGCCAGCGCCTTGACCGCGACCATGGCCTTCTCCCCGGCCGACAGCGATATCCGGCCGGTCAGCACGGCCGCGGGCTGCGCCGCGATGCGGTCGAGCAGCCGCCGGTAGATCCCCGCCATCGCGCCGGTGCAGGCCGCGCTGCGGCGGTCGAGCATCGGCAGCAGGCGCATCCCGGTGGCGTACCAGTCACGAGCCCGGTCCGCCTCGAACTCGACCAGCCGGGCGAACTGGGCGTGCGTGGACTGGTCCGACGGGTCGAGGGCGACCTCGAATTTGGCCAGGTCTTCCGATGGGAGGTAGACCCGCCCGTTCTGGTAGTCCTCGCGCACATCGCGCAGGATGTTCGTCAGCTGCAGCGCGACGCCGAGGGAGTCCGCCAGCTGGGCGGCTTGCCCGGAGTCCTGGCTGGTGCCGAAGATGCCCAGGGACAGGCGGCCGATGGAGCCGGCCACGCAGCGGCAGTAGTGCAGCAGGTCCTCGAAGCTCTGATAGCTTGTGCCGCGCACGTCCGCGACGCATCCGTCGATGAGCTCCCCGAACGCCGCCATGGGGACAGGAAAGCTCCGCTCCACGTCAGCCAGCGCGAGCAGGACCGGGTCGCCGGCGCCCTGGCGGGCGAGGCCGGCGATCGCCTGGCGTGCGTCTTCCAGCGCGGCGATCTTCTCCTCGGGCGCCATCGTGCCGTCGCCGATGTCGTCGATCCGGCGGGCAAACGCGTAGATGACCGCCAGGCCGCGCCGCTTGCGCTCGGGCAGCAGCCGGATCCCGTAGGCGAAGTTCCTCGCCTGGGTCCAGGTGATTCGCTCGCATTCGCGGTAGGCCTCGTCGAGTTCCACTAGCGTCTGCTCACCTCCCTCTCACGTAGGCCTTGACCAGCTCGGCGGCCAGCCGCTGCCTGCGCGGCCGCGCGGTGGCGCTGAGCACGTCGTAGTGCTGCGCGCGGATCGCGGCCAGTGCCGCCCGGCCGCCGGCCAGGTAGCCCGCGACCGCCAGCCTGGCCGCGCCGCGCAGCGTCCCGACCAGCGGCGCGCCCTCGTCTAGCAAAGCCTCGGCCCGGTTGACCTCGAAAATCATTAGCTCCCGCACGGCCGGTCCGGCCGTTGGCTCGGCTAGGTCCGCCTCCGTGCAGCCGTACCGCTCCAGGTCCTGCGCCGGCAGGTAAATGCGCCCGTTCCCCAGGTCCTCGGCCACGTCCTGCCAGTGCTCGGCCAGTTGCAAGGCCGTGCAGATGGTATCGGAGAGCATGACACGTTCCGGCGTAGCGACGCCGAATATGTACAGCACGATTTGGCCAACGGGATTCGCGGACAGCTCGCAGTACTGCTCGAGTTCGGCAAATGTGGCGTAGCGGGTGACCGTCTGGTCCTGCCGGTTCGCCTGGATCAGGTCGAGCAGGGGCTGGGCCGGGACACCGCACTCGGTCACGGTGTCCGCCATCGCGCGCATCACCGGCGAGGCTGGCGTGCCGCCGTCGTAGATGCGGGCGACATCGGCGGCTAGCTCGTCGAGCAGCCGGAGCCGCAGCTCACCGACGGAAGCCTGCTGGTCATCCTTCTGGTCATCGTCGGCGCGCGCCTCATCGCCGAGGTCATCGGTCAGCCGGGCGAAGAAGTACAGGCTGGTCAGGTGCCGCCGGTACCTGGCCGGCAACATGCGCAGCGCGACGGGAAAGTTCTCCCCGGACGCGCTGGCCACCACCTCTTCGGCACGCGTCACCCCCGGACGGACATGCTCACGCACGCCGGTCCGGTCAGCATCGTTACGGCCCCCAGTCACAGAGGTATTTTCCAGGTAATGCGCAAACAATTGCAAACAATGACGCACGCGTCACATGACGGAGGCGTCGGCTAACTTCGCGGCGCACCCGCTGAGCTACGCGTTCACTACCGTTCGCATGGTTACCGCAGAGTAAGCCCAGGTTACATCGCCGAAAAATAGTTTGCATCGGCGAAAAAAGTCATGGTATCTAAACAGCCTGACGCTAGTGTCAGTTACTGGCCGGCTAAACCGTATTTCAGCTCAGGAAAAGCCGGTCTCAGGTTCGCCAGATGAGCATCAGGGCGCAGTCGTCGGAGCCGCCGATCTCCCGTTGCATGGCTGCGACCAGGGCCGGGGCGCCCGTCTTGAAACCGCTGGACAGCAGGCGCTCGGCCTCGCCGAGCAGGCGATCGGTGCCCGCGTCGATGTCACGCCCGGGCGATTCGACCAGCCCGTCCGTGTACAGCATCAGCGCGTCGCCGCGCTGCAGCACGCCCCGCTCCGCCTCGGTCGCGGCGCCGTGCAGGTCGGCCACGACGCCGAGCACGATGCCGTGGGCGCGGGTCAGCCGCCAGCGGCCCCCCGCCGCGTCGTAGTGCGCGGCGGGCGGGTGCCCGGCCGAGGCGATCACGTACTCCCCCGAGGCCAGGTCCAGCGACAGGTGCACGGCGGTGACGAAACCCTCCGTGGCCGACCCGCGGCGCATGTAAGCATTGCAGGCGGGCAGGAACTCGCCCCTGGGCACCGAACCAAGCAGCCCGCCGAACGCCCCGGACAGCAGCAGCGCCCTGGTGCCGGCGTCGATGCCCTTGCCGGACACGTCGACCAGCGCCACCTCCAGGACCTTGCCGTCGCAGAACGACACCACGAAGTCCCCGCCAAACGACGAGCCGCCGGCCGGCTTGAGCACCAGCGACGATGCCCACCCCTCGCCGAGTTCGGGCAGCTTGCCCTGGGCCCGGATGCGATCCCTGAGCTCGAGCAGCATCCGGTCACCGCGCAAGCCCTGGACGCCGAGCTTCTCCCTGGTCCGGGCGAGGACGTCGGCGAAAATCGCGGTCAGCACGATCGTGGCCACGATCCCGGCCCCGGCCCGGGCGTCCACCACGTCGTAGATGAGGGCGCCCGCGGCGAAGACGAAGAAGACGCGCAGCGCCCGCGGCCACAGCAGCAGGCCGCCCGCCAGGATCGGCAAGATCATCCCGCCGGGCGAGAACCACCACTCAGAGACATGCACGGCGGCCACGGCGATGGCGATCGTGAGCAGCGAAAGAACGAAGGCAAGCCGACGGTTCCTGGTGATGAACTGCCTGGTCAGCTGGGTTTGCAGGGACCGCAGGGCCCGCCCTGCGCGCCGTCGGCGCGCACCGGGCCGGGCCGGCCGCGGGTTCCGGGAACCGTGCGGCTCCTGGGTCGCCCTCGGCTGAGGCGCAGTTGGCTGCGACGGGGAAACCATGATGCGGGCACTGTATTCGATGAAGGCCGGCCAGGGAAAAAGATGAAGGCCGGCCAGCGAAAAATCAGTCGCGCGCCGGGCCGGGCCGGGGTACGAAGGCATACATGACAGAGCCTGCCCGCGGGGGCGCCGATCGCCCGTATCCCATCCGGCCGATCGGTCCGGACGAGTTCGACCGCTTTGAGCTAGTCGACCAGCACGGCTTCCACGGCGGGCCGATGCCCGAGGCTAGCCGGCAGCGGGTGCTCGAGCGTTTCGAGTACGACCGCAGCCTGGCCGCCTTCGACGGTGACATGCTCATCGGCGTTACGCTCATCTACAGCTTCCAGCTGAGCGTGCCCGGACAGGAAGTCCTGCCGGCGGCCGGAGTGACCTGGGTCTCGGTGCTGCCGACCCACCGCCGGCGCGGCGTGCTGAGCAGCATCATGCGCCGCCAGCTGAACGACATCCGCGATCGCGGCGAACCGCTCGCGGTGCTCTGGGCGTCGGAGGCGGGGATCTACTCCAGGTTCGGCTACGGCCGCGCCAGCTGGCACCTCGGCTTTACCTTCAAGCGCGGCGAGGGCGCGCTGGCCAAGGCAGTGGCCACTGATCCGGCCCTGGTGCTGCGCCTCGTGGAGCCGTCGGCCGCCCGGCCCGAGCTGGCCAAGGTCTACGACGCGGTGCTGCCGTCCCGGCCCGGGCTCTTCGCCCGCAGCGAGTCGTGGTGGGAGCGAACGATCCGCGACCCGGCGGACGAGCGGCACGGCGCGAGCCCGCTGCGCTGCCTGCTCGCCGAAGACGACAGCGGGCCACGCGGCTACGCGCTGTACTCGGCCCTCGGGCAGCCGGACACCGAGGCGTTCCTGCCGGCCGGCGTCCTTACCGTGCGCGAGCTGATGTCGGCCGACCCGACGGCCAGCGCCGCGCTGTGGACCGACCTGCTCAGCCGGGACCTGATAAGCGAGTTCCGCGCTCGGCTGCGCCCGGTCGATGATCCGCTGCTGACTCAGCTCGCCGATCCCCGGCGAGCCCGGCCGCAGCTGGCCGACGGGCTGTGGGTGCGGATCATCGACATCGCAGGCGCGCTGGCCGGGCGCCGGTACTCCTGCCCGGTGGACGTGGTCCTGCAGGTGCGTGACGACCTCATGCCGTCGAACGCCGGGCGCTGGCGGCTGGCCACCACCGCCAGCGGGAGCGACGCGGGGCGTGGGCTGGCAGCATCGTGCGTTCGGGTGACCTCGGCGGCCGACGTGGCGCTGGACATCACCCAGCTCGGCGCCGCCTACCTGGGCGGCACCAGGCTCGGCGCGCTCGCCGAGGCCGGGCTCGTAGCCGAGCTGCGGCCCGGCGCCTGGCGGCAGCTGTCGGCCGCCATGAGCTGGGATCCCGAGCCCTGGTGCCCGGCCATCTTCTGAGCTTTTCGCGCTGTGCCACGCGCGGGCGCGGGCGCGGGCGGTCCGTGGCGGTGGCTGGGATCGCGTTTCCCCAGCGGAAATATTTTTCCGCTGGGGAAACGGCCGCGGGTGGCTGGAGGGCGTGCGGGGTAGGTGGACGGCGTGCGGGGTGGTCGTGGGGGCCGGGATGGCGGGCACACGATCGCGGTCGGGCGACGAGACCTATGCCCGTTGGTTTGACTTGACAGTTTTGACTTATGCGTCGCGCTTGCGGAACAGGTAGGCGCCCGCGGCGACCAGGGCCGCGGCCCAGAGCGCCGTCACGCCGAGCTGCGGCCAGGCCGACCACAGGTGCGGGTTGGCGTTGTTGCCGATGGTGACCGAGACCACCTGGTTCGCGGCGTCCGGCAGGAACCGCATGATGTCCCAGCGCCAGTCGTTCGGCAGCGCCTGCTCGAGGACCGGGATGATGAACAGCGCGGCGATCGCGATCGCGATCGCGCCGGCGGTGTGCCGCACGATCGCGCCGATACCGAACGCGATGATCGCGACCAGCGTGACGAACAGCGCGCAGCCGATGATCGCGAGGAGCACGGTGGACGGGGAGATCACGTCGGTGCCGGAGAACACCACCTTGCTGTGAACGCATCCGGGTGGCAACCCGCCACCACCACCACCCGCGCCCTGCTGCAGGCAGGTCACATTCGCGTTCTGCGGGATCGTGACGGAGTGGAACAGCGAGGCGCTCACCCCGCTGGACGACAGCAGCGCCTGGCCGACGAAGAACGCGATGAACGACGTGACGAGGGAGACGATGAGCGTCAGCGAGGTGAGCACGATCGCCTTCGCGGCATAGACCGTGCCGCGCCGGGGCTGCGCGGTCAGCGAGGTGCGGATCATCCCGGTGGAGTATTCGGCGGTGATCGCCAGCGCGGCGATCACCGCGATGATCAGCTGGCCGATCTCGAAGAACGCGATCAGCGAGCTCTGGGTGGCGTCGAACCCGGCCTTGTTGGCCGGGTTGTGGCTGAAGCTGGCCGCGGTGCCTCCCGTGATCGCCGCGCCGATGCCGATGGAGACGACCAGCAGCGCCGCCAGGGTCCAGTAGGTGGACCGGACCGAGCGGATCTTGGTGAACTCCGAGGCGATCGCGCCCCGCAGCCCGGCCCGCCCGGTGGCCGGCGGAAGCGAGGAGAGCCGAGTGTCCGGCGTTGTCGTGGTGGCCATCGCTCAGGCTCCGCTTTCGCTAGTGGTGGTCGCCCCGGGAACCCCGGCGTGGTACTCCACGCTGCTCGCGGTCAGTTCCATGAACGCCTCCTCGAGCGAGGCGCGGACCATGGTCAGCTCGTGCAGCCTGATGGCCTGCTCAAACGCGATGTCGCCAATCGCCTCCGCGGTCATCCCGCGGACCTCGATGGCGCCGTCGTCGGTGGCCGTGGTCGCGCCCCCGGCGGTCACGGCCTTGATCAGGTCGTCCGCCATCGGGGTGCGCACCCGCACGGCCGCGCCGGAGGAGCGCGCGATGAACTCTGACATCGAGCAGTCGGCGATCAGCTTGCCCCGGCCGATCACGATCAGGTGGTCGGCGGTGTACTCCATCTCCGACATCAGGTGGCTGGAGACGAAGACCGTGCACCCCTCGGCGGCCAGGGCCTTCATCAGGTTCCTGATCCACAAGATGCCCTCGGGGTCGAGCCCGTTGACCGGCTCGTCGAACATGAGCACCCTGGGATCGCCGAGCAAGGTCGCGGCGATGCCAAGGCGCTGGCTCATGCCGAGCGAGAACCCCTTGGACCGCTTCTTCGCCACCTCGGAGAGGCCGACAAGCTCGAGGACCTCGTCGACGCGGCGCTTCGGCAGGTTGTTGGTCTGCGCCAGGCAGAGCAGGTGGTTGTAGGCCGACCGGCCGCCGTGCACCGCCTTCGCGTCGAGCAGCGCGCCAACCTCGCGCATCGGGTATCCCAGGTCGTGGTAGTCGCGGCCGTCCACCGTGACGGTGCCAGCGTCCGGGTAGTCAAGCCCGAGGATGCACCGCATCGTGGTGGTCTTGCCGGCCCCGTTCGGGCCCAGGAAGCCGGTGACCTTGCCCGGCTCAATGCCGAACGTCAGCCCGTCGACGGCGGTTTTCTCGCCGTACCGCTTCGTGAGGCCCTGCACCTCAATCATTAAAGTGGTCCTCTCCTTTTGACATATGCCCAATTCTGGCCGGCCGCCGCGCTCGCCCGCGTCGGCCCCGGTGATGATTTGGGGTCCCCCTGCGGGGGGACGGCCGTCTTACCGGGTGGCGCCGGCGTGCAGGCTCACCGAGTAGCCATAGCCGGCGGTGCGCAGGCGGTGCGGGGTAGCTGTGCCGTGGATCAGGACACGGCCGCCGGGCGCGTTGCCGTCTGCACGCAACTCGCACTCAGACGGACGCCCCTGGCCTGCGATGTCTCAAAGATGATCTTGGCTCCCTGCAAATTTGACGCGCACCCCGATGAAGGTGGCGGACGGCGAGAGGGGGATCCCGCTGTACGTGCACGACGCGGGGTATGACGAGGCGCCGCTGACCTGGGACCTGCGCGGGCACCTCCATCAGGTGCAGGTCCTGGTCCGGCTGCGCAACGACCGGGTGCTCTCCGACGATGCAGGTCTGACCTCGGCCAAGGTCTGGTCGGCCACGCCGAACCCGCGCCGCCAGGCCAGGATCAACCTAAGCGGAGACACCAGGCCGAAACGGCCAGAACCAGCTCTACGAGCTCGGCTGTGCGGTGACAGCAGCTACTTTGCGGTCCGCTCAGCGGCAGCGAGGTTACTCACGATCGCAATTTAACCTCGGGTCAAGGCCTGCTGTCGCTGCTCGAGGGAGCGCTTTCACGTCGTGAGCGGATCTCCACCACCAGCAAGACCCCCATCATGGCGACCGCGACCCCGATGAACAATCCGAGATTACCGGTGAGGAAGGCCACATCCACCGCGAGTGCGGCAATGATCACGCGTGCGCACCTGTTGACGAACTTGTTCTGTGACGAGTCGACTACCTTGTCCTCCGGCGGCCGGGTGGGCTGGCGTGGCGGCCGGTCTTGGATCAGCCCGGCCGCGATATCGGCGGTTAGCGCGGCCAGTTCCGCGTAGGTCCTCGAGGCGAACGCCCGGGCCGCCCGCGCGTCGAGCTCCTCCTTAGTCAGCATGCCCTGCACGAACGCGGCCTTGAGCGTGTCGATCACCTGATCCCGGTCAGCGTGGGACACCCGCAGGCGGCCGCGGCCCGCCGCTGCCATCTCATCTCCGGGCCCTGTGATCACCGCGTCTCCCCGTCCGCCACGAGCATGATGCAGGCACAGCGTAACCCGGCGGTACCCCGGCGGCCATCCTCGCAGACGACTCAATCGGGTTTGAGGTGCCGTCGGCAAGAGCCCCCATCTAGTGCGGTAGCCCACCACCCCGCTCTTCGAAACCGAGCTGCACGCCCGCAACCCCGGTCTCTGGGTTCTTAAGCTCAGAGCCGGACCGGCTAGTAAGCACTTGGCACCGGGTCTGGGTCGCAAGCCTGTCTTTCATGGGGTCCAGCCCGCGCGGTGATACTCATGCGAGCTGTGACGCAGGAGCCCGCCCGTGGTGCGACTCGTCCGGCGAAGATCGTGGCGGATTCGGGCTCCGTGGTGGATCCGGTGCATTCCGGTGCACCAGATCCACCGCGGCAGGTGCTGGTAGCCGGGGTAGTGCGAGACACTAGGAAAAAGGTGAAAGGTAGCGCCGTGCCCGCGATGAAGGTGACCGTAAGCGCCGCGATGCGCGCCCGGGATGTTTCGCGGCCGCGGCCCGAGCATCTCGCCGAGGCCGAGGCAGCCGAGGCCAGCGCGCCGAAGGGGGCATGGGGGAACGAGCCGGGCGAGCCATCGGGGAAGGGGCCGGCCGAGGCGGGGGCGAGCAAGGCGGGGGCGGGCTGGTCGCTGAGGCGTTTCCGGCCGGGCGGGGGCTAGCGGCGGGGACGGGACGGGCGGGGTCAGGCAGGGGGGAAGGGGGGCAGGTCGCCGGTCTTCTCGTAGTCGGCGATCTCGGCTAGGCGGCGGGCGTGGCGGGGCTCGCCGGAGAACGGGGTCGACACGAAGATCTTGGCGAAGCCGATGGCCTGATCGATCGGGTACATCCGCGCGCCCAGGCTGAGCACGTTGGCGTCGTTGTGCTGCCGGGCCAGCTGGGCGGTCTCGTCGGTCCAGGCCACCGCCGCGCGGATGCCGGGGATCTTGTTCGCGGCGATCTGCTCGCCGTTGCCCGAACCGCCGATGACGATGCCGAGGGTGCCCGGCTCGCTGGCCACCCCGTGCGCGGCCCGCATCACGCATGGCGGGTAGTCATCGTCGGCGACGTACGCTTTCGGACCGCAGTCCACCGGCTCATGTCCCGCGCCGGCCAGCCATTCGATGAGGCGGGTCTTCAGCTCGAAACCCGCGTGATCTGATCCCAGGTATACGCGCACAGGCCCAGTCTGCCAGACCCGGGTCACGGCGGAGTGCCGGGCCATCACGCCAGGGCGGAGCGAGGCGGGATGGCCAGGAAATCCGCGGTCAGTCGAAGATCGGGTCGCGGGTGCGGGAGCGCTTCAGCTCGAAGAACCCGTCGACGCCGGAGATCAGCAGGACGCCGTCCCACAGCTGGGCCGCGGCCTCGCCGCGCGGGATCGGGGACACCACCGGGCCGAAGATGGACATGCCGTTGACCGAGATGACGGGGGTGCCGACGTCGTAGCCGACCCGGTCGATGCCCTCGGCGTGCGAGGCGCGCACGGCCGCGTCATACTCGGTCGAGTTCATCGCGGCCACGAGATCGGCGGGCAGGCCCGCCTCGGCCAGCGCGGCCGAGATCGTCTCGGCGTCCTTCTCCGCCTTCTCGTGGTGGAAACGCGTGCCGAGGGCGGTGTACAGCTTCCCGAGCACCTCGGGTCCGTAGGTCTGCTCCGCGGCGATCACCACCCGCACCGGACCCCAGGCGGCCCGCATGGCTTCCTGATAGCGCTCCGGCATGTCTTCTTTGCCCTCGTTCAGCACGGCCAGGCTCATCACATGCCAGGCCACCGTGACCGGGCGGACCTTCTCCACCTCAAGGATCCAGCGCGAAGTGATCCAGGCCCACGGGCAGATAGGGTCGAACCAGAAGTCAACAACCGTAGGCTCCTGCTGCGTAGGCTCCTGCTGGGTCATGCGCACTCCTCACGAGTAAGTCTGGTCTGGGCCCGCTTGGAACGTGGTCCCGGCAGCGACAACCCCGCGGCGGGACCGTGAATTCCGCCCAAGGCCTGCCCGCCGAAGAAGGGATCATTCCGGTGACATCGAACCTGACCCGCGACGAAGCCATGACGCGCTCGGCGCTCATCCAGGTCACCTCGTACGAGGTAGAGCTCGACCTGATGAACGGAGAGGCCGCGTTCGGCTCGGTCAGCGTGATCAGGTTCGGCTGCGGCGCCCCGGGGTCCTCGACCTTCGTCAACCTGACCGCGACCGCGGTGCGGGAGATCACCCTGAACTCCGAGCCGGTCAGCCTCGACGCGTTCGACGGCAACCGGATCACGCTGGATGACCTGGCGGCCGACAACGTACTCCGGGTCGTGGCCGAGTGCGCCTACTCGCGCAGCGGCGAGGGGCTGCACCGGTTCACCGACCCCGCGGACGGCCGGGTCTACCTGTACTCAGACCTCGAGACCTTCGACGCGCACCGGGTCTACGCCTGCTTCGACCAGCCGGACATGAAGGCCAGCTACGAGCTGACCGTCACCGCCCCCGCGGACTGGCTGGTGGTGTCGAACATGGCCCCGGAGTCGACCAGTCAGGCGGGCGAGGGGCTCCGCTGGCATTTCCCGCCCACGGCGGTGATGCCGACCTACATCACGGCGATCGCGGCCGGGGCCTATCACGTGGTCCGGGACGAGCACGACGGCATTCCGCTCGGCGTGTACTGCCGTCAGTCGCTGGCCGAGTACCTCGACGCCGACGAAATCCTGGAAGTAACCCGCCAGGGCTTTGATTTTTTCCACAGCTTGTTCGGCATAAAGTATCCGTTCGGCAAGTATGACCAGCTTTTCGTGCCGGAATTCAAAGAAGGCGCGATGGAGAACGCGGGCTGCGTCACGCTCGTGGAGGCGTATATTTTCCGGTCGCGGGTCACTGATTTTGCCCGCGAGGCACGGGGCGAGACCATTCTGCACGAAATGGCGCACATGTGGTTCGGCGACCTGGTCACGATGCGCTGGTGGGACGATCTGTGGC
>OCZT010003648.1_pt1 | contig 15691 bp, 13 predicted proteins | sample 1539031 | NCBI WGS metagenome assembly OCZT01 (sample SAMEA3539308, study PRJEB22396) | soil metagenome | biome: tundra; feature: field; material: soil | place: USA | collected 2010-05 | depth 0.15 m | reverse complement strand
TGCCGAGATTCTTGATGATCTCCAGCGCGGCTACAGGACCCTGCGGTATGACCTGTTGCGTACCTTCGACGGTAGTGACGACCGCATAGTGGTGGAAGTTCATCGGAACACCCTGCCAGACCAGCAGCAAGGCGCCGATCAATGCTCCGGGCAACAGTATCCACAGCAGGGCGCGTGTCAGATCAACCCAAAAGTTGCCGAGCGTGTCGGAGAGTTGCCGGGAAAGGCCGCGGATGAAGGCCACGCCCACCGCTAGCCCCGCCGCGACCGCCAGAAAGTTCTGCGCGCAAAGTCCCACGATCTGGCTGAAATAGCTCATCGTGTTTTCGCCGGCGTAGGCTTGCCAGGTCGTGGTGGTCGAGAAGCTGATTGCCGTATTCAGAGCCAGGTCTGGGGATAACGGCGTCGTGTGGTACTGGGGGAAGAACCAGGGAAGAAACTGCTGCATCCTGAGAATGGCATACAACAGGAGCGTGCCGGCAAAGCCAAAGAGCACAAAACACGTTGCATACTCCTTGCCGGTCATCTCCAGATTAGGATCAACCGCAGTAACGCGATAGATCAGCCGCTCAACAGGAAGACAAAAACGATCAAGTACCGTTCGCTTCCTGGAAAAGACCCGTTCCATGTATCCGCCCAGAGGCCTTACAAGGGCGGTGACGATGGCCACAAACAACACGTATTGAATTGCACTGTAGAAATCCACGATCTATTCAGGAGCGGCCCGACCGAAGCGTTGTCAAAACAACTACCGGGTTGCCGAATGCGCTAGGTCCGCCATCGCCCTGCTTGAAGCATTCTAGTGCCGCGTCGGCGTATTTGTAAGGAAACAAGTTTTACCTAAAGCCCGCCCTAGCGACGGATCGCCTGACAGCGGAATGAATAGCCGACCCCGATGAGATGATCTACTGCAGCCGACGATAGGCCCACGCCGAGATGGAAATCAATCTGGTGCTCTTTGGCGATCTTTAGAGCTGTCCCAAAGTGCAGCAAGTGCCGCGGCCCGCCGACTTCCGGAAAATCACCCGCGTACTCGATAAACGCGTCCCAGGGTTTCGTCAATTGCCGATCTAACAAGAACGTGGACTCGCCGGTCACATTTCGCGTGCGGCCCTGAGTAGGCCAATACACCGAGAACATTCCGGCCGCCGTCCAGTTGGTGGACAACGCGCGCGACCACGGGACTTGCAATCCCGGATCGTACCCGCCGCTGGACACGCCGTTGGCGCCGGTCGGAAAACTGAGGAACAGGATTGCGGATGCGTCGAATTTACCCGGCGTGGGACCAAGCTGTTCTTTCATTCCGACGGCAAAATCGCCGAATCCCGAGCCGGCGCCAGCGCTCAGGTTCTGAAAATAGTCCGGCACCGTGAAACGCAACTCGGTCCTCTTGGCGATACCAAAACGTATTAAGCTCTCCGGGCCGTCTAGGACGCTCTGCCCGTGGCTGCTGGTTTCAAGGAAGCCGTTCTCCACCTGCAGGCTGCCGCCCGGGACCACCACGCTGGAGTTCGTAACTGCTGGCCGATCCGTTGCGATCGTTCCCGCTGCGTCAACGCTCGGGGGCTGATCTTGGCCATGTAATGGCAGCGTTACGGCCAAGATGAATGCCAGCGGAGCGGTGGAAATGCGAGCGAGCATTGGACGAGTGGACAGTCCCGCGTTGTCCTACGAGCGCGGTAGCACACAGCGGTTACTTCCCCACATTTACGGGGTGACTTACACGCAACTTCGATTGCGCTAGTTCCTCGACGTCCAAGTGCCCTTTCTTGTCCTTATCCAGTCTGTCGAACTCCGCTTCCACAAACTTCATCCACTCTTGCTTGGAGATCTTGCCGTTCTTGTCGGTATCGATGAGCAACAGCAATTGCTTGATCTCGTTCTCTCCGAGTGCGAGTTTATCCTGCGGCTTCGGAACTGCTGCCTTTTGTGCGACCGCGGTTCCTAGTATCGCCCAGGTAGCGACCAGCACTGCAATGACTACGATCGCCCGTATGATGTTCGTTCGTCTTAACATGCTTGCCTCCTGTGCTGAAAGCTCAGTTTCGTAATCGGAAATCTCCACGTTTCAGCGCTGGGATCGCCTCCAGTAAACCCGGCGATCCACTGCTTCCTCGATCCGTAATTAGAAGTCCAACCGGAGTGCCAGCTGTCCGGTACGATTTCCGGCATTCTCCGCAGTTTGCGCAGATTGCAACACTCCGAACGTGCTGGGGTTGCTCACGTTGGTCGCCGGCGGCGCATAATTCGTATGGTTGAGCACGTTGGTAAACGTCGCTTCGAAGCGCAAGTGCATACTCTCGCGGATCGCCATCACCTTCGCCAGCCCGGCACTTACTGCGATGGTTCCGGGAGCTTCCAAACTGCCGACGCCCGCATTTCCGATACGCGCCGCACCTGCGGGCGTAGGCGCGAATGCGTTGAGGTTGAAATAGTTACTCGCTGAGCGATGAGCCGGAATCGGATTGCCCACAATGTCCGGCCGAACGATCGCCCCATCTAACTCAGGGTCGGTATTGGTCTGGTCAAACTGGGGGCTGATCGTCGGAGTCAGGTACGGACCTGTTTCCAACAGCGTTATCGTATTCAGGTTCCACCCGCCGAGCGCTCCGTTCACGAGATGTGACGAACTCGCCCAGCGCCGGCCTTGACCGAAAGGCAGCTCATAGTTCCCAGTGAACAGAAAGCGCTGACGACGCGTTCCGGCGACATTGCCGCGATCCTGACTGACATTGAAGCGGTTCATGACCGCGAGTCCATAAGCGGTTTCGCCGCCAAAACCGATCGGGGCATCGCCTTGGGCATCACTGATGTTATGCGCCCATGTGTAATTGGCCGCGAAATTCAGACCACGGGACATCCGGTGAGTGGCTTCTACCTCCATCCCCTGATAGTTCTGGCCGCCGAGGTTCTCGGTGGAGTAGATCACTCCCCAATTCTGGAACGGTGCTCGTGGGTCGACAAACGGACTCGGAACATAGGGAAGCGCGCTGGGGGCAATCTGATTCAGATTCACGGTTACATTCATCCGATAGGAGTTCATTCCCACGTAACTCACTCGCAGCGCCGTGTCGGAAGTAAGTTCCCGTTCGACCGTGACATTCCACTGGGCCGATTGCGAATCGCGGTAATGGGAATCGGTAGCCTGCTCAAGCGTCCCGCCGCCCAACTGACCGAACTGGCTGGCAGCCATCGTCTGAGGGAACTGAATCAATGGCACACCATTCGACCCAATTGAATTCTGATATGTGTGGACCGCTGCTTGCGGATTGCTTTCGTTGTTATTCTGCAGCTGTCCCAGGCTAGTCACCGTAAAAATGCCAAAGCCTGCGCGGATCACGGTTTTGTTGTCCCCGAACGGACGATAGGCCACACCGACGCGGGGATCGAAATTGCGCATGTAATTCTGCCGCAGCCCCGCTGGCAGACCCTCCTGGCTGTTCAGCACCACATTCGTGCAAGGCAGCGCCATGTCACGATTTGGCAACGTGCAGGCATTAAACGACTGGAGAAATGCGGGCGCTGTTCCAAGTCCATTCGCCAGGATGCTGTTGATGAAGATCGCATTGGTCCGCGGATCGAAGTTCGCCTGAATTCCACGCTTGTCCACGAAGGGAGGGAGAAACTCCCAGCGAAGGCCGGCGTTCACCGTGAGCCGGTTATTGACGTGCCATTCATCCTGTGCATAGACGCCCAGTTGGGGACCGCCCGCGTTGTCTGTCGGACCCGTCACTGCAAAGTATGTAGTATTCGGGAGACCCTCTAAAAGATCGCCAAAGGCATTGCCCGTGAATGCGCCCGTGAACGTGAACAAGCCGTAATCATCGGATGGCGTCTCGATCTCAGGAACTTCAAACCGCACCCAGCGAATATCCGCGCCCGCCCGAAACGTGTGCTTGCCTTTGATATAGGTAACGTTATCGGTAATTTGCTTCGTGCTGGAGAGTGTGGGTCCCACGATATCCCGGCCAATGGGTTGAAAGCCGGTACCGGCGGAGAAATTGATGCTGGGAAAGCCGCCGTCGGTTGGATGGGTTGAAAGATCCACATTCTGCAATCCCAATTGCGCGATCGCCGCCGCGCCTTCGATGGGAAAATTGGGCACCAATAGAGTGCGCGTAAACCCATAGCGGAATTCGTTGAGCAGGTTAGGACGGATCGAGTAATTGTGGGAAATCAAGAAGCTTCTGTCGTGCTCAGTGTCCACATCGTTCAGCAGAAGGGGATTCACTACGTTGGACATCACATTCTTCCAGTTGAATCGCGCATACACTTGCTGTTTCGTGTTGATAATCTGATCAATCCTTCCGTCGAACCCGTTCGTATCGGAAGGAATTGGCTGCAGGGCTTCATAGTTGAAGCTGCAGTTCGGGGTAAGCTGAGTCACACAATTAACATTCGGCAACGGATAGTAGCTGTTTAGCAGGGTTGTCGCTGTTGCATCGATGCTGCTTGAGGGAATGACTGGGCCGCCGATATCGGTAAGATTCCCGTTTCGTTCATTGAGCGTAGGAACAAGGTATTGCTCTGGTTGCGACGTCCTTTTCCGGTTGCCCTCATAGTCGAAGAAGAAGAATGTCCTGTCTTTTCCGTTGTAGAGCTTCGGAATCGATAGCGGGCCGCCTACACTTCCCCCGAATGTATTAAACCGCTTCGGCGCTTTCCGCGTGAAGTTCAAGACGTTAGCATCGAGTGCGTCGTTCTGAAGGTACTCGAACAGGCTTCCATGAAAGTTGTTCGTTCCGCCCTTGGTAGTAAAGGTCACATCGCCTACCTGTGAAAATTCAGCACTGTTGTTGAAGGATGTGACCTTGAGCTCCGCGATCCCCTCGGAAGAAGGATAAGGATTCGAGCCGGCGCTACTCGTCCAGACGTTCGCGGTCGAGATACCGTCCACGGAGTAGCCCACCATGTTTGCGGTTGCGGCGCCCAAGGCAATATTTCCCTGGCTGTCCTGTTGCACGTTCGCCGAGGTCGCCAAGGCCGCCAAGGGACTGGTCGTGACCGCGCGGAAGTTCAACGGTAACTGGCCGATTTGGGCGGTTTCCTTCGAATCGCTGAGAACTGCGTTCTCGGTATTAATCATAACTGCCGTGTCGCTAACTTCCACCATCGTGGATTGAGTCTTGACCCCAAGGGTAACGTCGATTCGTAGTGTCTGCCGGGCAGTTAGTTCCGCGGATGGAACCTGGAAGTCGGCAAAACCTTCGGCCTGAGCGGAAAGGGCATAGTTGCCGGGCTTGAGGTTCACAAACTCAAATGATCCGTTCTGGTCCGATGTGGTTGAGCGACTGCTGTTGTCTTCCAGACTCCGTATCTTGACTGACGCGCCAGGCACGACAGCCTGCGTTGTGTCATGCACCACGCCGACAATACTGCCGAACGTTGACTGGCCTACGGCCGAGCAAACCATCAATACAACTGCGATTGCAGCACCTGCGAACTTCCCACGCATCTTTCTCCTCCGCTAGAGGTCCGTTCGCTATTGGTTTTCGCTGGGACGAACCTCTTCGCATCAACGACTCTATTTGGAGCTGAGTGAGGCAGGCATGAGGGGTCCATAAAATCTTCGTAAAGGCGGATGAGCTGCTTTCAGGATTCAAAATGGAGATGTGTGCAACCCGCGAGATCGGTCGCGGGAGGAGCTTCTTTGTTTTGTAGGCGTGGACGCTACCTGGCAGTCTCTGTATTGGTTATGCGGGCGCTGCAGTTGGATCGAAGCGATATATGACCCAAGGTTCAGTATGAAGGTAGTGCTTCCCATGTCCTGCAGCGTCAAGCTTCTTGCGGAGGAAAATTAAAGTTGTTAAGAACTTGGTTTGTCCAAGCTGATTTGCAGTCGAACTTGTCGCCAACATGGTTTGCGGTATAACTAGGCTTCGCGGGTGGCTAGCCAGGAACACGAGAACATCGAATTCTTCTGAGGTCAGCCGCAAGTCCCGATCGCGCAAAGTCCCGCTCCGCTCGTCCAGGTTGATCTTGAAGTCGCCGAATCGGATCCTCCCCGCCAAGGAAGTCCTTCCCTTCGCCGTGTCTTGCTCCGGTGCTTTATCACACGTCTTGGCAAACAGTTGCCGCAGACTCCATTTCCTATTCATTTGAATTTCTCATCTCGTGGTTCCACTTGCCGCAGATCCCCACTCAGCAGCCCCATTCAGCCTCACCCGGCTTCGCGAAATAGCGCCTTGCGTTTTCTCGCTCTCCGACCGCCGAGGTCAAATCCAGTAATGCCAAACGGGCGACAGCCACCAAACGACTTCTTTCCTGGTGCGGCATTTGTTCCCATGCTTCAGCGTCGGGCTTAGTCGTATGGTTGTGATCCGCCCGAAGGGCCTGGTCATAGTGGTGGAAAAGTTCTGCCAATTGTTCTGCGGATACTTCTTCGATCGACATTGAATCCCTTTCTCCGGACCCTTCGACTAGAAGAGCAGTCCGAATTCAACCCGTTCTCAGGCAGCGCGAGCCATTGGCTCTGGCCGCTCCTGCCGCCCAGCGATCTCCTCTTCGGCGGTATTGAGTCGGAGACGCACCCAGTAGCCGATTCGATGAGGTCTGCACTCCTTGCATAACGCAACCAGGAATCGCACATAAAATGAGACGCCTGCAGTGCAGACTAACGTGATTGCTGCGGTCACAAACATTTCAGCCTCCGAGCTCGAATCTCAACGCCTGAACGATTGCCCGGAATCACTCAGACAGTTCATTGGATACGAAAATCCACAAAGTTCGAATAAGAGGTCCATAAATTGTTTGTAAAGGTGCTTACCCATTACTTGAAGCTTTTATGCATAGAAGACTGGCGTGAACTGGGAGAGAAAATCCTGCTGGAACTTAGCCTTCCAGTTTGAAACGGGTTGATGCGAGGGCGTAAAGCGGTCTCCAGACGAGGCGGTTAATCGTAACTACCATGACCGCCATTGCCACGGTGGCGGCCAGGAGCAGGCGAAAATTTCCGCTGTCGGTCGCTTGGCTAATGATTGCGCCCAGACCTGTAGTCGAGATGGTTTGGCCGCGGAAGTGGAAGTATTCCGCCACGATGCTCGCATTCCATGCCCCGCCCGAGGCGGTGACGAAACCTGTGATCAAGTAAGGAAATATTGCAGGCAGGAATAGTCTTCGCCAGCGCTGGGTCGTGCTCAGTTGGTACGTATTGCAGACTTCCTTCAAATCCGCCGGTATCGCCGTCGCACCAGCAATCACGTTGAACAACATGTACCACTGCGTGCCCAGGAGCAGCAAGACAATCGAGCCGACTCCGAGACCACCACCGGCGCGAATCAGCACGAGGAGAATAATCGGGAACAGCGCCGTCGCCGGTACGGATGCAGCAATCTGCGCAATCGGCTGCGCGATGGCAGACAGCTTAGGCCGCAACCCAATTGCTACTCCGGTGGGAACAGTCCACAGAGCAGCGAGTAGCAGAACAGCTTCTACCCGCAAGAATGTTGCTCCTGCGCCCCAAAGAATATGGCGTAATTCGGCTGACGACATCGTTGCCATGATTGAGAACACCTTCGCCACTGCGTACGCAATCGCCGTCAGCGCAACAACTGCCACCGCGCGGAGAGCCCAGTGCGGTACCCGGTTCTTGCCTCTGGTTAGTGACCGTGTCTCGTGCTCCTTGGCGAAGTGCAAATCCAACCTTTCGCGAAGGGGTAAAACAAGGGAGCGCGTCACGAACGGAAGGAGTTTCGAACTGCGCAACATAGTCAAGATCGGCGATCGAGGAATCTCGGCTGAGCCAACCTGTTCGACCTTGAACTTCTCTGCCCACGCGATCACCGGGCGCCAAACCAGTTGATCGATGAGAATGATGACACCGATCATGGTCATCAAACCCCAGAAGATCGCTCGCGTGTCTCCTGCGTTGGCGGCGGTCTGAAGATAGGAGCCAAGGCCGGGCAGACGAAAATCGCGGTTGCCTAGGACAAACATTTCGCACGCCATCAAGAAGAACCAGCCGCCGGCCACGGACATCATGGAATTCCAAATGAGTCCAATCGCGGCCTGCGGCAACTCCAACTGCCAAAACTGCTGCCACCAGCTCAATCGATACGCCAGCGCCGCTTCCCGCATTTCAGTGGGGATACTCTTCAGTGACGAATAGAAACTGAACGTCATGTTCCACACCTGGCCGGTAAAAATCAACAGGACCGATCCAAGCTCAACTCCCAATTGCCTGCTGGGAAAAAGCGCCGCCATCGAGATCATCACTCCCGGAAGGAAACTGAGCACAGGGATGGACTGCAGCGTGTCGAGCAGCGGAATCATGAAGCGCTCGGCCTTGCGGTTGTAGGCAGCTACGTATCCGTACACCAGCGTGAAGACGAAACTGAATATGTACGCGATGGCAAGCCGCAGAACCGAGAACAACGCATATTTCGGCAGCGCCGCAGGATGGAGGCTGATTTCCGCCTGCGAGCTAACCGGGCCAGACCAATAGCGGGCAAATGCAATGACGCTGTAAAACAGGCCGATTCCGCCCAACACGATCGGCAACTCTTTGGCCAGAGAGGTAGCGCCCGCCGGCACGATACCCCATCCCGCCGGTCGGTTAGAGGCGGTATGAATGGAGGGCGGCATCGGCATCAATGAAGCGGAACAGCTTCGCTGGAATTGGCGGTGCCTGAGCCTTCGTTCAGGAGCAATCGATCAGTCTCCGAGTCGTAGGTGAAAATCTCAGCATATCGCCCCCAATTTAAGGCGGTTTCAATCTGGCGTTGAACGTCGTCGTGGGAGAGGTGCTCGTCCAGTACGTCCCGGAAAAATTCCAAGGGAACCTTGCGATCCGACTTCCGCTCAAGAGCGTTCCGAATCTGTTGAATTAGCGTGACATGACTGAGGATGGCTGTGCGAAAGAGCTGTTTCCGCGTCGCGATATCTGCTTCCGCAAATTCCTTTCCCGACGGAGTGATCTTCACATCGCCTCGCGTCGAATCCGCGAAGCGCAGCATGACCGCCCCGTCCACAATAGGGAAGAGATCGTCCACTTCCATGAGCAATTCTTCGGCGAGGTGATACATGTCTTCCTCGCCCCCACGATCGTTCAGGAACTCAAGCAGTCCCGCCATGCCGCCTGCGGTTGCATGGGGCAGCACCTGGAATGAAGCCTTGCGCAGCGTGGGCAACTCCGTGACCGGGCTGCATTCCAGTTCAGGTTCGGTCATCACTTTGTAGATGTAATCCACGTATACGAGGAACTCAGCGGACTTCCGATCGCGCGGTTGAGGCAGTGAAATGCGGAAATCAGCGCGGATCTTTGCGGGATGTGTTCCAAGAACCACGATTCGATCTGCCAGCAGGACCGCTTCTTCAATGTTGTGCGTGACCAGGAAGATGCTTTTTGTGGGGATCTGATCCTTGAGCCACAACTCCATCAGTTCGCCGCGGAGGTTTTCCGCAGTCAGCACGTCCAACGCTGAGAAGGGCTCGTCCATGAACAATACTTCGGGATTTACTGCGAGGGCACGCGCAAATCCGACTCGTTGTTTCATGCCTCCGGAGAGTTCTTTGGGATAGGCGTTTTCAAAACCTTTGAGCCCCACCATGGCAAGCGCCTGCAAAGCTTGGTGATGTCGATCCGAGTGCGCTAGCCCTCGTGCCACCAGTGGAACCTCAACGTTTTCCAGCACCGTTAACCAGGGAAATAACGCAAAACTCTGGAAGACAATACCAATATTTGGAGCGCAGCAGTCCAGGGGTTGACCATGTACCAGTACCGTGCCACTGGAGGGTGCACTCAACCCCGACAGAATTCTGAGCAAGGTCGATTTCCCGGATCCAGAAGGCCCAAGAAGGGCAAAGATGGTATCGGACTCGACGGACAGGTCCATCGGAGCGATGATCTGCATCTGCCTTCCGTCCGGTTGCTCAAAACGCTTCTCGATTTGAAATGCCTCGATGATCGGTCCCCCCGGCTGCGGAGGCTGCTCTTCCGGCGCGCGCGCCGTTTCTGGTTCATGCTGGCCCGAGGTTCCGGCCGCTACCGCACCCGAGAGTTCGTCCATGAGCCGCTGCCAAGCCTCTTCCGGGAGTTCGTCGAAGAAGCGCAGGCGGTCGTCGGGGTTCATGTTGTCAACCAAAGGCCGCATTTCTCCCACGGGCAGCGAGTGCAGCAGGACGTATTCGTGATAGTAGGGAAACTTAGCGACGACGGCCGCGGCGAGATCCCGCGGCAAGCGGCGGAAGAGGGATTGTTGCTGTTCGAAAGGCAGGCTCCCCAGTGCCGCAGCCGCCTGTACCGCGTCGCAACTCTGCAGCAGAGTCACCGCCTCGTTCCAACGGGCCTGCGAAACCGTGTCTTGAAGCCTCTCAGCAACTGGTGGATTCATTGGAACTTGGGACTCCAGAATCGTGAACTGTCTCTCGGTTCAATTCCCGCGAAGCTAGGGCGGACCCACGACTCGGTCACGAAATCGCTCCGCGATATATCGTATAACGGACATCCCCTAGAAACGGCGAAAGTCCTCCGAGGCTCTGGACGCGCGGGAAGATCCGGTTTCTGGGCAGTTTCGTCGTCATTGAAGACTTCGAGTGCCAAGAGCACAGCACCTCGGCGAGACTATCCTTGACGCGTGTTCAGTTTGTCGGGTGCGTGCTTCAACTCTTCAAGCTTCTGTCCAGCCTCGCCGAGCTTGTCTTCCGCCGTCAGGGAGGGTAGTTAGTAAAGTCTTTGGCAAGCGGGGTTTGTGGGCAAGATACAGTCTTCAGGCAAAGCCAACTGGACCGTTCAACAATGTTACGGTTCCGACAAGGCGCTACTCATAACCTGTGTTGGCTCTCAATCCCCAATGCCCTTAGCGTCTTTGAATCGGTACCCAATGTATGAGTCCGTGAGGATATATTCAGGGTTCGAAGGGTCATCCTCCAGTTTCTTGCGTAGCTGGCGCACGAATGTGCGGAGATACTCGAACTCATTTCCATATTCAGTGCCCCACACAGAGGTGAGCAGGCGTACGTGCGTCTGAGGCTTGCCGGCGTGCAACATGAGACAGCGCAGCAGATCAAATTCCTTCGGTGTTAGATGAACGAGAATGCCGGATTTTCGCACTAGCCGACGCTCGGAGTCGAGTTCGATATCACCGATGGTGATTACCGGGTCCTGATCCTCTTGAGTCGCCTGGGAACGGCGAACCGCGGAGCGAACGCGGGCCATCAACTCGCCCACGTGAAAAGGTTTGGTTACATAGTCGTCCGCTCCGGCGTCCAGCGCGTCAATCTTGTCATCGGGGTTGTCGCGGACTGTCAGCATCAAGATAGGAAGCTGCGGGGACAGTCTACGGATTGCCCGACAAGCTTCGATGCCACCCATTCCAGGCATATTAATGTCGAGGAGCGCCGCATCATACCGTTCAGTACGCACAAACGACACGGCCTGTTCCCCTCCCGACGCTTCCTCAATATCGAAGCCGAGTGTGCTCAATGTGGCGTGAAGTGCTCGACGAATCGAGGACTCATCATCAACAATCAACACTTTACTTTGCGATGGATTCACGTTCCCTCCTTACGATCGCCGGCAGCGAGAGAAGAAATGTAGTGCCCGTCTCTCTCTCACTGCTTACCCAAATATTCCCCTGATGTGCTTCCGCAGTTTTCTTCGCAATTGACAGACCCAATCCGCTGCCCGATGCGCGATGCCTTGTGGCAGAGCTCCGGTAAAAGCGCTCAAAAATGAGCTCACGATCTCCACACTCGATTACAGAACCCTCGTTATGAACAGAAATCAAAAGCCGCTGATCCTTTTCTTGGGCGGAGACGACTATTGGAGAATCAGCATCGGAATACTTTGCGGCGTTCACAACGAGTTCTGTAATAGTCACGGCAAGGAGCTCGCGGTCCCCAGAAACCGCGAGATCTTCGTTCTCCATGCGCACCTGAACCGAGTGCCCACAAAGTTGATCAGAGCACTCATCAAGTATTTCGTGGATCAGCTGAGCGACAACTAGCTCCTCGCGACGTAAGCGTATTTCTGCCGGTTCAAGCCTCGCCATTCGGAGGAGGTGAGTCGTCAGGGCGTTGAGCCGGTTTGAGTGTTGATCGATCATCCCGACCAACTCTGCCTGAGCCGGGTTGAGAGTTTTCATTTCAAAGAGCCCGGAAGTGCAGGTAAGAATAACCGTCAAAGGAGTCTTGAAAGCATGCGCCAGGCCGTCGAGGACAGCCGTCCGAAGTTGCTCCGTCTGACGCGCCGCCTCCGAACGAGTTTCTTTGTCGAACGAACGGGCTCGCTCGAGAGCGGTAGCTGTGAGTGTGGCGATGGAGTCAACGACGAGCGGAGTCAAATCGATTCCACAAAGCACTATCGCGCCAATCGGAGCCGCTCCTAAGCGGAGAACACGTTGCCACTTCTGCGACTCGATATCATCATGGCTCGTGTTGCGAAAATAGGCACTCCGAGCCAAATCTTCATCTTCTTTAGTACACGTTCCAGCGGTATCCAATCGGGCCAAAGAGGGATCGAAAATCGCAACGGCATCGACTCCGATGTTCTTCTTGATCAGATGGGCGATCTGAAGCCCCGGCGGCTCTTGCCGACTGAGGGACAGGATGCTACGGCTGAGCTCGTAGAGTTTCTCGGTATTGCAGCGCTGTAGAACTGCTTGTCGCATGTGACCCTTCACCTGGACGGAAAGGCGACTCACAATCAGCGCAGTGAATTCAAATGACGCTAGGGCCACCCAGTTCTGAGGATCGTCAACATGAAAACTGTGAATGGGCGGAGCAAAGAAATAGTCCAGGCATGCGATGCCCGCCAAGGATGAACCGGTGGCTTCCCAGAATCCGAATCTCAGCGCTGTCAGTACGACAACTAGCAGATCGATGGAACCTGCCGTCGAAAGGTTGAAGTGCAATCGGAATGCACAATAGCATAGAAGCAGCGCTGCTGAAGGTCCCGCTACGGCTCCAGCTACGAGCCGAAGCGTTCTCTTCCTTCTGTCGGAAGTGCTTAATGGGCGTGCTGTATCGAACAACACAAAGTGCCTTCTTGCGTCACTTGCTTGCGTGGAAAGGGGGAACAGAGTCAGCCAGGCTTGTGCAAGATGCCGACATTTGTCACGCACTGCTCCCTAGCATGCACTCTCTTTAGACAACATATCGCCGAACACATAAAGAAGGCGTTAAGACTTCGCAAACGTTCCGTAAAAAACAACGCTCTATTTCTTGAGATGGGATATTTTCGCAGGCCCAATTGACGCAGCGGCCTCCCGTTTTTTCTTTGCAGCCGCGGTCTAACCCACTACACTTGAACGGATAGAACCGTGAGCAAGAGCCTACCGTTGATGCTTCGCCACGCTATGTACAACCTGCGTGGCGGCTTTTTGATTCGCCCGCTCACAATCGCGCTTGCGCTGGGTGGCGCGGGCGCATTCCTGTCGTGGTTGGAAGAGGAGTTTCCGGTCACCAGCGCCTGGGTGCCCACTGTCCTGTTCCCCTCGCACGCTGACCCGCAAGTCGCCCAGGTCATTCTGGCGGGCATCGCTGCCTCCATCATGACGGTGGTGTCCATCGTGTTCGCCATCCTGTTGATGACGCTCACCCTGGCATCGATGCAGTTCTCCCCGCGCATCATCGTCAGCTTTTCCCGGGACCGCGTGACGCAATGGACGCTCGGTATCTTCCTCGGCACTTTCTCGTACTGCATGGCGGCGCTTCCGGCAGCGCATTCGCTCCCTCATCCCTTCGCGCCAGTGGCCACCGTCCTGGGCGCTATGGTGCTGGCACTGGTCTGCGTCGGTTTGCTGCTGTTTTTTATTCACCACATCTCGCAGGCCATCAGCGTCAATCACATCGTCGACAGAATCGCGGCAGAAACGGAGTCGATGATCGACGAGATCATGCCCTGGCCGCACCGGCTGAACCGCCACCTGAAGGATGCTGAACCGCTCAGACCCAACCCGAGCGAGGTAGCCGTCTTGAGTGTTGATTCCGGCTATATTCGCTTTGTCGATACGCGACGCCTCGTCGCGCTTGCGAAGCACTATCACGTTACCATCCGCGTTCTGCGCCGGGTTGGCCACTTCGTTCCGGCGGGAATCCCGCTGATGATGGTCTCGAAGGGGACGCGTCTGCTCCCCGAAGGAGTTGCCGAGCTGCTTGCGGCGCTCGACTTGGGCCCGATCAGAACGTTACAGCAGGACGTGGAGTTTGGCGTCCTGCAAATTGTCGATGTTGCGTTGAAGGCGATCTCGCCTGCTGTAAACGACCCCACAACTGCCATCAACTGCGTCGATCAGTTGACTCGCATCTTGATCCGCTTCGCGTCCCGAGAGCCGCCGGACGAACTGCTCTACAATCCGCCGGGCATCGTTCGCGCCAGCATTGGATGGATCCACTTTGAGCGCCTGCTGGAGGCGGCCTTTGAGCAGATCCGCATGTATTCCAAGACGGACGTGGCCGTCAGCTTGCGGTTGCTGCGAGCCCTCGGTGACATCGCCGCCTCGACGCCCGATCCGGAGTTCCGCCGGATACTCGTCGAGCACGGAATGCGGACAGTGGCAGGCTGCGCCGAAAAGCTCGGCGAAGAGGAGCTGAGAGAGTTGCGCGCTCGCCAGGCCGCGCTGGAGAGCTTCACCGCGATCTCGCAGCCATAGATTAGAACGGAGCGGCACACCGCAACTGGGACCAAACAGAACCAGCAGCCGACTTCAGTCTAACCGATCATCGTTGGGCTCGAAGCGATAGCCCACCCACGGATCAGTCACAATGTAGCGCGGGGAATTTGGCGACGTCTCAAGCTTCTTGCGGAGGTTCGCTACGAAAACGCGCAGGTATTCGACCTGCTCCGTGTTTTCACCACCCCAGACCGCGCCCAGCAAGGCGCGATGCGTCACGACTTTGCTGGCGCGGCGCGCGAGATACGCGAGCAAGTCAAATTCCTTCGGCGTGAGGTGGACGGCGCGGTCCTTTACAAAAACGCTGCGGGCTCCGGGATCGATCTTGAAGTCGCCGATTTCTATCGGCCCCAGTTCCGACGCTTCTGTCCGCGTGCGGCGAAGGTTGGCGCGGACGCGCGCCAGGAGTTCCCTCATGTCGAACGGCTTGGTCACGTAGTCGTCCGCGCCCGCGTCCAAAGCCTCGACCTTGGTCTGCTCCTCACCCCGCACCGAGAGCACGATGATCGGGATCTGCGTCTTCGCCCGCAGTCGCCGGCACAACTCCAGTCCGTCCATGTTGGGCATCGCCAGGTCGGTGATGACCAGATCCGGCGACCAGTCTTTCATGATCTCCAGCGCAGCCTCGCCGTCGTTGGCCACGCGAATGTCATATCCGTGGCTGGAAAGAGACGTCCGCAGAACCCGCGTGATCTGGGATTCGTCGTCCACCACCAAAATATGTTCATGCTCCAACGTTAATGCTCCAGCTGTTATGCGGCAATGGCCTGCATCTCCGGCAGCAGCTTGTTGCATCCTGGTCATCTCCGTGATGCGTCCTCTTATATTTTTTCGCAGCCGTCCAGGAACAGGAAACAGAACACCATTGCTATAATTCCTAGAAAAAACATTGCCGGCAGCCAAATCGCTAGATTCATTTCGCATGTCTCCTTGCATCGGCCTTCTTCAACACAGAATGAAAGACAGAGTCGAAACAAGAATCCGACCGGACGACGTTTATTCGCCCTTCGACTGCTTGGTCCCTGGGAATTGCCTATCCAGTTCGAGGTTCAATTCCAGGACATTAACTCGCGGCTCGC
>OCZT010003647.1_pt1 | contig 15693 bp, 12 predicted proteins | sample 1539031 | NCBI WGS metagenome assembly OCZT01 (sample SAMEA3539308, study PRJEB22396) | soil metagenome | biome: tundra; feature: field; material: soil | place: USA | collected 2010-05 | depth 0.15 m | reverse complement strand
GGCGTCGAGCGGGCTTCCCGCTCATCGGCGGAGTACCGGCCATCGGCGGAGTACCACCCATCGGCGGAGTCCCGGCCATCGGCGGAGTCGCCGAGGGGGTAATCGTTTCCAGCTTCAGCACGGACGGTGTCGTGGTGCCCATCGCAGACGGCGTCGACGACATGGGCGGAGTTCTTTCCTGCGCGATCGCGACGACCGCGAAAACCACACCGAGCGCGGCGATGACGATGAGATTCTTATATTTCATGAATGCCTCCGGATAGGCTAAGCAGCGCGCGTGCCAAGAATCGAGAAGACCCTTGAGGGCGCCGTGTGGGCAGCCCCGAATAGGACTACATTTTCCGCCGTGAGGCCATCTCGGCGGGGGGTTGCAGCACACCTCGCAGTCCTGCACGAGGCTGCCCTGGACGTCCCGCTCGAGGTGCACGTCCACGCCCTCTCCGCAGTAGGGACAGGTGACGACGAAATCCTCTTTCATGTAGGGGCGCAATGGGAGTTGCGGCGGGTCCTGGCGCGCACAGGCCAGCGCCACGCCCGCCGCGATACCTCCGTGGTCGCACGCGCGGCGGCCAAGTTGCCGCGATCGTAGGCAGAGCGCACCAACTCCTTCGTTTAACTCCCGCCGAGGGTGCGCTTGTAGCCGAGCAGGACCGCGGCGCTTCCCGTGTTGCTCCGGCCACTCTGCGAGGTGTCCTTCTGGACGGCGGTCAGCCCGTACTCCCCGCGGAAGTCGATATAGACCTCGTCGTTCCGGCCCACCATGTACCCCACGCCGATTCCCGCCATGACGCCCACGTTGAACCTGTTGAGGTCGCCGCGGACGTTCGTCGTCGCGTCGAAGGAGACGGGAGGCGTGATTGCCACGAGGCCCTGCCCGTAGTTGTCGTAAATCGGGCTCGTCCCGGAGGTCTTCTCCTGGGCCTTCAGCAGGTACCCGGCGTACGGTCCGGCCTCCGCGAACAGCCGCCACGAAGCATCGAGACGCCATTCGTACTTCCCGAGCACGGGGACCTCCAGGTAGTCGAGCTCGCTCCTGTTCGTGAAGTTGGCGTAGTAGTACGCGCCCTGCGGGGGCGGAAGCGGCAGGTCCTGCGTGACGGGCTGCAGGCCTTTTCGCTCGCCGCCCTGTCCGCTGTAGTCCACCTCGGCGAGGATCGAAAAGCGGCTCGAGAAGGAGTGCTCCACGACCAGGCCGAAGTTCGGAGCCAGGATGGAACTGTAACCGCGGCTGACCTCGTTCCCGCCGCCACTGAGACGGGGGATGCTGGGACCTCCCCGGACGCCGAACGCCCACTCCTGGGCGTGCGCCGTCCGCGTCACCATCAGGGCCAGCAGGACAGCTCTCGCACACCGCAACGGCTTCACGAATTTCCTCCTCATGGCGCTCCTTCCTGGAGAGGGGAGAGGGGAGGCCGCCGAGGGCACATCCGGCCCCCTGCGTCCAGCTTTCCGCCGATCATGTCTCATCGGCGGTGAGAACGCTCCGGTGGGCGAGTCCGGCGGCGAGCGCAAGCGAGGGGCGTGACTCACTTAGCCCAGTAACTGCCGAAAATCGGCAAGATGATCATCAGGTCCGCGCCCGCGTGGAACAGGACTGACCCCCACAGGCTGCCGGATTTCTGCATCAGCCACCCCCATGCGATCGAAAGCCCCAGGAGCACGACGAGGAAGACGACCATGTCTGGCGCGTAGGACACCTGCATGTGGGCCAGAGTAAAGGCTAGGGCGGTCGAAAGGATGGCCGGCCATTTCCCCATGAGCGACTCATACCGACCGAGGAACAACCCTCGGAAGAGGAGTTCCTCCATGAAGCCGTTGGACGCGACGAAGAGCAATATCCACGGAGTCAGGGACAGCAACCTGGCCGTGCCGAGTGCCCTCACCGCCGGTTGCTGAAGCGCCAGGGCCAGACAGGCGGCGGCGCCGATCAGGCCAACGCCGAGCCCGAACATCAGGCGGCCCGCCCGCAGGTAAAGCGATGCGAGATCCTCACCGCAGAGCTTCGCCATGGTGAACACCCCGATGACGACCAGCAACGCCTGCGAGAGCTTCGCGACCGCGATTCCGGCTGGTGTCCGGGTCGTCAAGCCGAAGAATCCGAGGATCGGGTCTGCGAAGAAAAACCCGAGCGACAGACCGACGACCGCCGTGAAGTAGGCGAAGAGCACCGGCCGAAAGGGCGCCAACCGCTGGCTGCCGCGAGCGCCCCACCACAGAACGCCTAAGGCCAAGAGCAGGCTGGCGCGTCCCACGTAGTTCAACCAGATCGGCAGGACGGGCGCGAAGGTCATCGTGAGCGCGAACACGAGGAACCCGCAGAACGTGAGGAGTCCGAACCGCCCGAATCGCATGATTCACTCCCCCGATGGACGAAAGAACGTGTTAATGGCGGGGCGAGCGAGACTCTACACTCTTCATGCCAACCCCCGCGCAATTTCCAATGGCACTCCTACGTCCGGACACTCCCTGGCTGCGGGTCGGGATTGAGAAGGAAACCGAGGGCGTGATCCTGGTCCCTACGTACCACAGCCCCCCGGCAATTCCCATTGCACCGCTACAGTGTATTTGAGCTGCGCTCCTTATGTCGCTCGGACACTTGTGGCCGCTAACGCGTGGGTCTCGGCTGAACGTGAGAGTTATAGATGGAACCGGAGATCTAGGGCATGACTTCGACGTGGGGGTCGAGCGGAATCTGCTTTCCACTAGGAAGAGTGACGACGACCGTATATTTGAAGCGCTTTGTCTTTAGGTGATCGTTGTTGACGACAATGTCTGAAAGCACGTGCCTTTTCGACTTCGGGATGTTGTGCCCCCCGCGGAAGGGCCCGTTGGCCGACGCGAACTTGATCGAGTCGATGACTCCGTCACCGGCGAGGAACCAGTGCGCGCGATGTTTTTCTTTGATCGAGATAGGCACGGGATCCGGAAAAACGTTCAGGGTGCCTCCTATTACGCTAATGCAAACTGGCTGTTCGTCGTCCAGGTCGTGTGAGAGGGGAGCCATACGAAACCTCCTTAGTTATGCTTCTCCGTAGCTCCGCTTGCGCCGGAGAGGAGCTGCTGGAAGCGGGGGTCGTTTCGAAGCGTCGAGAACTCGGGATCGGCACGGATCTCGACTGTTCCATAGCCTCGCTCGACGGCTCGGGCGAGGGAGCGAAGGGATTCGTCGCGGCGGCCGAGGATCAGGTTGACGACGGCCACTTCCTCGAGCACTGCCGCGTCCTCCGGTGCGAGGGTCACCGCGTTCTTCACGAGCCGCGCCGCCTCGTCCCGGCGGCCGGCGCGTGCATAGCAGCGGGCAAGGAGCCCCGTCGTTTCGGCGTCGCGCGGGTTGACGCGGAGGACGCCCTCGGCGAGGGGGATGGCGGTTTCGTAGGCGCGGCGGGCGGCTTCCGACTGGCCCGGCGTCCACGTCAGCGAGTCCCCGAGATAGACGTGGAACCGGTAGTCGCCCGGTGTCAGCGTGATGGCCTTTTCGAAGGAGTCCGAAGCCCCGGGGAAGTCGCCGAGCAAGTACTGGCACGCCCCGAGATTCGAGTAGGCGAGGGAGCTGGGCTTGATCTCGATCGATTCTTTCAGCGACTTGATCGCGTTTTCGAAGCGTCCCTGGCGAATCTGAACGGCGCCAAGGCTGTAGTAGAGGCCGTGGATGCCTGGGTTCAATTCGATCGCCCGCTGGTACTCCCGCGCCGCCTCCGCGTACTGGTTCTGGTTGAAGAAGAAGCCCGCGAGGTCCTTGTGGCTGGACCACCACGTGGGGCGCATTTCGACGAGATGCTTCCATCTGGCTCCGGCTCCGGCGGTATCCCCCGCGCCCTGAAGCGCCGCGGCAAGTGCTGTGACGGCCTCAGCATTGTCGGGGTCCTTCTCCAGGACCTTCCAGAGGATCGGCACCGCCTGCGCCGGCCGGCCCGTCGCCCGGAGAACCCGAGCGACGGTGATCTGCGCCTCAGGGAGACTGGGGTCGAGCCGCACGGCCCGCTCGGCGGCTGCTTTAGCCCGCTCGGCAAGGGTGACATCTTTAGAGACGTTGAACGACGAGAGATAAGCCCGGCCCAGCGCCGCCTGAACGAGCGCCGAGTCGTCTCCCCGTGGAATTCTCTCCAGGATTTCGGCCGCTTTCCGGAGCTGCGCCGGATCGTCGGTCCGCTCGAGGCAGCCGAGGGCGACGACGTAGTCGCTCTGAGGGGGACCGCGCGCGATTTCTTCGCGGGGCGGCGGGCCGCTCCCCCCCACGAGCTCGAGCGACCCGCAGATCTTCGTGAAAAGCTCGTTCTCCAGCCGGAACCAGTCACTCTCTAGGCCCGTCACCTCGCCAGCGTCGATCTGGACGGGAGAACTCGCGAGGGCGAGCGAGTACGAGAGCTGGACCTGGTCGCCGCTCTTCCGCGCGTTCGGGGCGAGGATGAGGTTCGCGCCGGTGTCGCGTGCCACCTTCGCGGCGTCCATCTCAAGGCGAGCGGCTGCCGGCAGCATGATTGAGACGCCGGAGACCCGCTGCAGCTTTGACCTTAGGCCGACCGAAAAGCCGTCGCAGAGCTGCCGGCCGTCGCTTCGGCCCGTGAAATCAGCGGCCGGGAGGACGGCGAGAAGCTTTGTGGAGGGGAGCGCCCGGCCGGTGCGGCCGCGAAGGGCGAGCCACATGATCCCGGCCGCGACGGCGAGCAGCGCGAATCCGCCGCTGGCGAAGCGAAGGGACAGAATGCGGACGTGCGGAAAGGACACCGCGGCCATGGGAAGAAGCGGGGTCTGCCCCGACCTGACGAGATCGATCTGCTTCCGCGCGCGGGCGAGGTCGGGAAGTCGTTCGTCGACCCGTTTCGCGAGGCAGGCCTTCAGGAGCTCGACGACGGGGAGAGGCGTGTCGGGGGGAAGAGCCTTCCAGTCGGGCTCGCGGTCGAGAATGGCGACGAGGACGTCGGAGGCGGTCGGCCCGCCGAACGCCTTCTTCCCGGTGAGCATTTCGAAGAGGAGGCATCCGAACGCCCAGACGTCGCTGCGGGCGTCGAGCTCCGTGCCACGCGCCTGCTCCGGCGACATGTAGGGGGCCGTGCCGAGGATGACACCCTTCAGCGAGGCGCCGGCCTCGAGCGTGGGGGACTCCGAAAGATCCGATCCCCCCGATCCTGGCGCGAAGGCCTTGGCGAGACCGAAGTCGAGGAGCTTGACCTTCCCCTCCGGCGTCACCTTCACGTTTGAGGGCTTCAGGTCGCGGTGGAGGATGCCCTTGGCGTGCGCAACCTCGAGCGCCTCGGCCACGTCGTATGCGAGGGCAAGGGCGCGCGGGAGCGGGAGCGGGCCCTTGTGCAGCAGCTCCCGGATGGTCTCGCCCGGCACCAGCTCCATTACGAGGACGCGGACGCCGTCCACCGTCTCGAAGCTGTAAATCGAGGCTATGTGCGGGTGATTGAGCGCGGCGAGGAGCTGCGCCTCGCGCTGGAAACGCGTCACGCGCTCTCGGTCGTTCGCAAATGCCTCGGGCAGCACTTTCATGGCGACCTCGCGACCAAGCCGCGTGTCGCGCGCCCGCCACACCTCGCCCATGCCGCCCGCACCGAGGAGAGTGACGACTTCGTATGGGCCTAGGCGAGTGCCCGCCTGCACTTATTCGATCTCCCTGTTAAGGGATAGGGTATCTGATTCGCGCCGGCAAGGGTTCGGGGTCAGTCATGAGCCTAGCGCGTGGAGAGCGAATGCTCGAATCTCTCATCTAGCGATGCTTAAAGGAGCTGAATCTCTCTTCTAGGCCCCTCGCGCACCGCTCGTGGCAATGTTCACGATCTGGTCCAGAGTGCCGTTTCCCGACGGGCCAGCGAAGCTTGGTCCCGAAGCAAGACCGCAGACCGGAACAAACTCCTCATTTGATTCGGATGAATCAGGGGAATGAGAGGCCCTCGCTCTAGATATACATGGCTAGGCACGTCGGCATAGCAGTTTGGCCTGGGGTGACCATGTTCAGGGCTCTATCACCCGATCGGGATATTTGTTTTCGGGACGCGGTCGAAAATGCCTGCTCGCAGTCCTCCGCGAACGAAAATCGGGGCTTCCTCCGGAGCGGACGCTCCACGTTACCGATGGCTCTCAGCCCTCATTCGTCGACCAGCTCAATACCCTCGCCGTGGCATTTCTCTCCAACCCTCGGCCGGGATTGCTGCTCGAGTGTCTACCCGAACTTACATCTCATTTTGCGTCCCGGGGGGTCAAAAGCCCCTCTTCGGATGTCTGAATGAACAAGGACCATAGCGTTACTGACATCGAGAGCTCCGGGAAATTCCCTTTGTAGACCGTACGAATGGCGGTCTGGCCACCGGAGGTGCTACCCAAGATGAGTCCTCGCTTCTGGATGATCACGAATCGCCGACGAGACGGTGAAACTCTCAACAGCGAGTGCGGCCCTGTGACCTACTGGGTGGCAGACGGTGGCGATCCCACCATCCTTACTACCTGGACGAAGGTAGGCGCGACAGCCTTCAAGACACTCTTGGCCCAAGCGGCAATAGAGAAGCAGATGGTTCTAAAGACCCTCTATCTCCCTGATGGCCGAACCGTACCGATAGCCGCCTGCGGCGCCAACACCCCTGGCGTGTGGACACCACTGAACGATTTCGCGGTGAAGCACTGGCCGATGCACGCGAGCGAACCGAATGACTAGAGGCACGAACAGAGAACACAGCGCCTGCTTGATACCGCGTTCGGTTAGCGAAGCCGACTATAACGCCCCAGCCCGTCGCCGTCGGGGTTGCGTGCCGGCGCAGATGTACTCGATTGAAATGACGATAGGAGGCTGACGATGGCTCACTTCATCATCTGGAAACAGATCCCGAAGCAATCCACCTTCTCGCTGAAGAAGACCGGTACTGTCGATACAGAGTCCTCCGGCGTCATCACTGCGCCTGACAAGAAGAAGCACGTGTCATTCGATGACGCTCAGCTGCGGGCCGGTTTCGCGTGCAACCTAAACCAGACCGGGACCTGGGTCTGCGTTGCCTCGACAGACTTTCTCGCAGCTGCCGTTAGCAATACGACCTTCGACGCGCAGGTTCCGAACCGCAACGATACTCAGACTCTGAGCGGCTCATCAACCGGCCTGAAAACGGACGCCGTCGTCTACGCAATCACTGTGGTCTAAGTCATGACGAGACAGCGTAGTCGCCACCGAATCGGCCTTCTCTCTCTGGGCAGCGCGCTCGTATTCAGCTGCGCCACCATCATCTCCGCCGCTGACGCGCCACCTTGTAAGGACGAAGAAACCGTAGGGACCTGCCTCGATCGCCTAACAGCGCCGCCGGATGCCACTGCAGTAAAGGCCGCCAGCACCACCGCGGGTGACGCAGCGGTCACCGACTCCAAGAAAGCGACCTCGGGTGCGACTCAAGGTAAGGCCTTCAGTTCGGCGCTAACACTATTTGCAAATACTCTAACCGGTGCTCTCGATGCAGTCAGTGTGCAGCAGACCGCCTCGCAGCTTACGTTAGAGACCCCCGCGATGTCGGCACCCTACTTTGAGGGGAAGCTCCAGGGCATCATTTACCAGCCCGTTCTCGCCCCAAACCTCACGACTGATGGCTCCGCTCTGGCGGCGCTTAAGAACCAGCTCGGCGATTTCGACGACGTTTCCATCAACTTGCAGATCGGCGCATTCGGGGCACATTTATCGAGGCCTTCTCGGAAGGTGCTTGATGCTCTCTTCAAAGCTGTCCACGCGCGGCCGTCAACGTATCCTTTGTACGACAACCTGGTAGCTGCATTCGCGACGCTGGCCGGTGGTAAGAATCCAATCGGCGAAAAAGAGAAGTGGGGAGACTACAGGGTTGCCCACCCCAAGGACTATGACGCAGCTATGGGAGCAGTGAAGGCTGTGGTTAACGCCTGGACCGCCCTCGACAAGCACGTGCAACACGACATGTCGAGCTATGGCCTCGACCATATTCCCGATCTCTTGGCGAACCAGTCACAGTTAGTCGTGACGACGGGGTATCGGTTTCGAAACGCTCTCGTCGGGGCGAATGCGCTATCGATAAAGGCGAGCTACGAGTGGGGAATGATCAGCTTTGAAGACTTTGTGCGTACCGGAGCGACGTGCACCGGCGCGGATGCCACGGATGACGCCTGCCTGAGAGCGTTTGGAGACTGGATTAGTCCGATCAAGGGACAGCTAACGCAGGACAGGCTGGCCGTGTCGCTGGAATACGTGAACACCGAGACCTATGCACTGAGCGAGCCGCTTTACGCTATTAATGTGTCGACGCCAAACACCCACTCGCTGGTGGGTGCGTTGAAGTACGGACGAATGCTTTCCTCGGGCGGCGCCAAGGCCGGCGTCAGGCTAGACCTCTCCGCGTCGTACGAGAACGTGTCGAGTCAGTCGACGGGGTCTTCCGCTCTGGTAAAGGAGTCACGCTTCGTGGCCACCGCGACGTTGACGGTGCGAATCTCGGATGCGCTGCAGATTCCCGTCGGTGTCATATACGCGAGCAAGCCGGAGTACGTCGGAGACGTCGACAAGAAATGGGGCGCCCACCTAGGCTTGACGTTCCGCCCGCAGTGACGAAGCAGTCGAAGAGATTGGAGGAATGCCATGAAGAACCTGTTCGGCGGTGCGATCGCCGTCGTTCTGCTAGGTCTGTACGTTCTCCTGGTCGAGCGTGCGATCCGAATCGCGCTCTGCCTCGCCGATACCGCCTGTAAAACGTATAAGGCGGGTGACTTCAACGACTCGATGGCCCAGGCGGTTGCGGTCATCGGAGGGCTAGTGTCGGCACTGGTCATTTCGGAGCTCGCCATCGCTCAACCAGGAAAGCCGCCGGTGTCGGGTTCCCTGCGTGCTCAGACATCGGCCAGGGCGGTTAAGGTGGTTGGCGTCGTGTCCGTCACGTACGTGGCTGTGTGGATCGCGGCTGGCCTTGCGGCGTTTGTCGTTAGCCTGTATCACCCGACGACCCTGCAGCCGCTCACGAGTTTGGGCCAGGCGTGGCTGGGGCTTGCGGTCGCGGCGGCGTACGCGTACTTCGGGCTAAAGCCGCCCGGCTAACCCACACTCTCTGGTGACGTGGTTGGTCCGACAAGGAGAGGATTCAATGTCTGACCGAACGCTTCGGGTCAATGAGGAAAACGCAGCGAGGTCCAAGGAGATCAATACGGCGGACAGTATCCGTCCCGCCTCGACCGCTGTCGGCGATCTGACAGACCCGCCAGGGAACGGTGGAAAGGACGCGGTGTGCTTTACAGCAGGCATTGAAGGAGCGCCTTTTGCAGCGGGGGTTATTCACGCGTATCTGGCAGCGAACCGGGCCCACCCGAAGGTCGTCGCCGGAATCTCAATGGGCGCACTTTCGGCGGCGGCGATGCAGAAAGCGTACGGGGAGTTCGAGATTCAGAGAAGAAAGGGAATCGAGAGTGAAGCCGCGCGGTGGGCGTGGTACCGCGAGTACCTGAATGAGCTGGCTGACCGCCCACTCGACGTGCTTTGGGAGGCAATACCCGACCCATCAGACTTCTTTGCGGAGATGCCTCCAGTCCGGGACTCCTCGGTGCCGGATGACCTTATGGACGATCAAGATATCGCCCGGCGGAGCCGTTTCCTGCTGGTCTTGATCGGCCGTTGGCTGGCAGGCCTCAGCGTGACCGTCAAGCAGAGCTTTGAGGTCATCGTCCGGTACGTCCGGATGAAGGAGAAGTACTCCGAGCCCTCAATCCTGCCTGGTCTCGCGCCCGGAGTACGACGCTGGCTCGCGTTTTGGCTCGCCATCGTGGCTCTTGGAGCCAGGGTGCTGACAGCCGTGGCCTTTGCGGGATTTTTCCCGGAGGGACTCTTCTCTAAGGACTGGAAGCGACCGCTCTTTGGCTGGCGCCTCTTCGCGCTCGTCTGGTTCGTCCCCATCGTGCCGGTCGCATGGGCTCTGGCTCGCTTCGACGTTAATCCCGGCTCCACGGTCTGGTATTGGACATTGGCCGTGACCGTGGTCGCTATTGGGGGCTTGATCTGCTGGCTTCTCCCTTCGCGGCCAGGCGGCCTCGAATGGGCCGACAGAATCCTCAGGGAAGTGGGTCTTGAAAGAGGGCTCATCAACGACTTCTACCTTCGCCTGAAGCTCAGATCGATCTTCGGCGTAGACGAAAAGTGCACGATTGGCCTCACCCCGATGCCCGTACTGATTGTCGCGGCCCCGCTCCAAACGCTGACGCGAGTGAAGGGTGCGTCGACCGGGCGTCCGTTGGTCGCCTATCAAGTGTGGGCTGGGTCGAAGGTCCCGTTGATTGAGGCACTACGGGCCGCCCTAGCTCTCCCGGGTGTGCTACAGCCGTTCTCGAAGCCGAGAGCGAAGAATGAGGCCTCTGACGAGGGTTGGCTCGGACCGGACGTGGAGAGCCCTGGCGAAGCGCCGATTGACCTAGTGGACGGGTCCGTGATCCGCCAAAATCCCATTCCGGCACTCTTCCGATTCTTGCGAGCGAATCCTAGCTTGGCGAAAGAACTTCAAGAGAACGGAGAGGACCCGGCAATTCACGTTGTTTATAGCGTTCCGGCAAGGCCCGTTCAACACCACCCCGACGGGACGTATCAGGAGTCGCTGGCGAACATCGTCGATGTAGCCCGTTTAAGCTCTCGACTGGCTCACCGACGCGATACTCAGGTCGAAGTAGCACAGACGAATTTCATGAGCCGATTGGAGCGCATCACTAATAGTGGTAGTGCGCCGGAGAGTGATGCGAACGAGCCCGTATGGTCGCTATTTGCGGATGAGATCGCACCAGACGAAGACCTCGGATTCGACAATCCCCTCAGCCCTACTCGTTCCGAAGTCCTCACGAGGACCGCACTAGGCTGTCGAGCAGCTCTCGAGCGGCTGTATGAGGACAAGATCGCGGCATTCTCGAGCTCGAGCGACGCTAGTCAGGCCGGGATGAACTGCGTTGATTTGATCGCCTCTGTCGCTTCGGCGCGCGCTTCGGCCGTCGGAAATGGCTTCTTTCCGGGCACACCGGAAGTATGTGGCGCTTGTTCGAAGGTCTTGCGGCGACGGAGTGGCGAGAAGCCGCGGTCTGCCACTGACCCCGTGCCAAGGGTCGAGACGAAAGGCTCATTGCCAGAGAAGATCGTCGAGAACCTGTCCGGCGAGAAACCGCGCATCATTCTAATAACAAGCGGTGGAGTATTTCGCGGATCCTTCCACATCGGCATGGCGGGAGCCTTATGGGCGACAAAGATCCGTCCCGATTTGATCGTCGGGGCGTCGGTAGGCACTCTCATGGGAGCTGCCATCGCGAACATGTTCAACAAGGGAGGAGCCAGCACCCTTGAGAGGCTGGTGCCGCTCTTCTTGGAAGTCGATCAGAGAGTGGCGCTCACAAAGAGGCTGAAGACGGCCGCCCGCGAGATAGGGGTTCGCGGACGGTCTGTAAATCTTTCCCCGTCGGAGCTACTCCAGAAAATCCACGAAGGGAGCCGCGCGGACGCCGGATTTGCTGCTGTGGGGGCACCCCCGGTGCTCATCGACGCTATCTCTGACCTACTGATGGTTCCGCATCGCGTGACGAGCCGGATTGCGGCCGACTTTGTTGCAGCCCATATCACGAGGGCAGTCTTCAACCTGATGGGTCAGCTCAAGCGGGAGACGATTCGGCGACTCGACGTAGAGGACGCCATCATGGACGTCTCGCTCCTTGAGGGCGCATTCCAGAGCGTGCTCTTCGGAGCGCCAGGAAGACCGGCGCCAGACGCGTTCTCGCAACGTCAGCCTTTCGCGGAGGCTGGCATCGGCTTTTTCTGCACCACCACAGACCTGGGAAGCGAAGCCGCCGTGATTCTCGGGGACGACACCCCGTACCCGGGAAAGCCGTGGGACTTCCTAGAGTGCTGTCTCGCGTCGAGCGCGTTTCCGATCGTGTTCTCGCCGCGGCGAGAGAGTGACCTGTTCCCGGGTTCTGGTTGGTTCAACCGGCGTTACGCCGACGGGGGTATGTTCGACAATCTTCCATTCCTTCCCGCAATTCGAATCCTGGCCACGATTCAGGCCGAGCAGCGCGCGAAGCACTTCAAGAGCGCTCTCGAGGCACTTCGCAGTCGGTCGGAGCGTCCAGACCTAATTCTGGTCGGCGCGCTCGACATCAACCCGGAAGAAGCAGTGGACAAGAACGGTCCCTTCCCGAGCATCCTTACCATCGGAAAACGCGCGTCGACTCTCAGAAACAACGTGAAGATCCGATCCTTCGAATGGTCGGCTGAGATTGTTCATCGCCAGATCGAGAGGGCGGTGAGGTCTGCGCCGGCCAGCGGTGCACACGATGCCTTCATCGATGGGGTCGTCGATGCCGGGGTTCTGCCAATCTTCCCGATGGACCAGGACCACCTGAATGGCACGTTTGACTGTTGCGCCTCGATGGGTCTCGAATCCAGTACTGTTTTGAAGTCGATCGCGAATGGTTGTTTCCAGACGCTACGCGCCTTGGTCGATCCGAAAGGCCTCGCTGGTAAGGCTTTGGAAGGCCTACGGGCGGAGAAACGGGTACCCATGATTCACTGGCGGAGATCCGACGTCGCCGAGCTCGGAGAATGTCCATTCTATTTGATGGACGACAGCCACGAAAGAGACTCCCAGACGGTCTTCAAGTGTCCTTTCGCAACCAGCAAGGACACTAGCGATGTCTTTGCAACATGTCGCAAGGACAAGGGGCAGCTCAAGACATGGCAACGGGAGATAGAGTCTTGAGGCATGGCTGCCTAATCCTTAACGGTTAGGTCCGGCCCCCTCGCCCTCCCTCATCCGGTCATTCCCGGCGTGAGTGGCCTTAGGGGTTCGGTGCAGACGATAGGGTCGGCGTGTAACGTCGAGTGCCGTCCAAAAATTCCAGCGTGGGGCAGGGGCGCAATGGGAATTGCGGTGGGCGTTGGCGCGCAAGGACGAGGGATTCGCCGGCGTTCTCCGTCCTGGTGCGTACACATCGACCCCCTTCAGCGTCGATCGCTGACCTTCCTGAGCGCTCTTCAGGCTGCTTTTCGAGCCAGTACCGGCAGAAGCCGCTCCGCGTCGAGGTACTCGATGCGAAACGGCAGAACCATTGGGACTTCGCCCGGCCTGCCGCGGGGAGGCGGGATCGCTGAGAGATGCGCGGGCGTCCGGCCGAAGTAGATCTCTGCCGGCGTCGCACCGCCGAGCGCCTGATGCGGGCGGAAGTGGGCGTAGTGGACGAGGCCCATCTCGATCTTCTCCATCAGATCTTCCGCCACCATGGGCCGCAGCAGGTGCAGGCCGAGCGTGTCCTTCAGCGTCCTCCACAAACGCTCGATCAGCGCGATCGAGCCCTTCTTCCCGATTGCCCCGAACCTCTGCTTCACACCGAGCCTTCGCAGCTTCCGGCGGAAGACCTGGCCCGTGAAGCAGCGTCCCTGATCCGAGACGAAGTGCGACGGCCGTCCATGGCGCTTCGCCGTCCCCGACACGAAGCGAGCGATCTCGGCCGACGACGGTTCCTTTATGAACACCCGTGCCGAGAGCGGCATCCGTGAGAACGCATCGAAGACGACGCCGACCTTGAACGTCACGATCCCGAACAGTCCCTTCACGTCCGTCAGGTCCACCATCCAGACGTGATTCGGGTGCCGTGCCCTCACGGCTCGCGGTACCGTCGAGGCCGCTTCCGGCACGCGGGGCACCGGCCAGCGCTCCTGGCGGATCCGCCCCACCGTCCGTGCCGACAGCTTCCAGCCCGCGCTGGCCAGCGTCCGAGCGATCAGATCGTTTCCCCCGAACCCGGCCAGCTCCATCGTCTTGACCACGGCTCTGACCACGTCGGCGAAGCGTCGGACGGGAGGATTCGGCGCAACCAGGGGACGTGGGGCCTCTCCGTCGACGCTCGTCGTCTCTATCTCCCACCTTGCGATCGTCTCTGTCGACACCCGAAACATCTCCGCCGTCTCGCGCTGCGACAGGCCGAGGAAGCTCCTGATACGGAGGATTCGGAATCGTTGCTCGGGCGCGTAATGCGGACGATGGCGCTCGGGCACCTTGTCCCAGCGCGCCCCGAGGATCCCGGCAGCCTCGCGCATCATCCTGAGGAGCAGGGCGCTCTCTTCGGCCCTTTCGAACAGTCGCGCCGCAGTCGCCCCCGATTCCCGCAACTTCCCGAGCGCCGAGCCGAGGGCGAGGCCGAAGAGATGTGAGGCGCGCAGGAGGGCGGGCAGCGCCGCTGGAGAACTGCCGCCTCGCGGCGGTCGGGAAGAGTGCATGAAGGGCCCCCGTCCGGCCAGAATGCCCGTCTACGGGGTGGGGTCAAAATACCTCGGCCGCACCCAGAAAGAGACAGGATGGCTCCGGTTTCACGCTCCACAGCCCCCGGCAATTCCCATTGCGCCCCTACACATGCAGCGACGGCTAACGCCGTCGCTGCCGACTCGCTTGTGCTCGGCGATGAGCCCAATATCGTTGGGCGGCCCGCCCCGGTTTTTCAAACCCAGGCGAAGGTGGCAAGGTCGTTGGCGGTTAGTGAGACCTCCACCGATGGCGTCGTGGACCCGTGGTGGTCTTATGCGAGGCTGATCAGAAGTGACTGAAGAGCCCAATCAGAATGATGATCGGAATCGGAATGCCGAGAAGCAAGAGAAGAATCGAACGCATATCGTGCCTCCTTGAGAGTTCAGATCGATAGAGAGAACATCCGGGGCGAACTCACACCCAGCCAAGATCCCGCCTCCGTCCGCCGACGATTGCGGCGCAACTCGCGGAGAACGCTCCGATGAGGAGCGCGACGACCAACCAGTAGAGAGAGTGAGCGACAGCTTTTCGAGTCGCGTCTATGGCCTGCCGCTCCGCAGCTACGGCCTGATCCACTCTGGCTGCTCCGTCCGCCGGACTGATTCCGGTGCGGGCCGAGATGAGGTTGCCGAGATAGATCTTGTCCGGGGAATCAATCGTCGGCTGCCGCAACGCCGCGGCAAGAATGAGTCTCGCCTCGACGCGCGTCGCCTGATCGGGCCGGTCGGCGATAGGGCCGTTGGAACGGAAGAGCTGATCGACAAAATAGTCAGCAGGGTTTGCCAGGTCCTCACCAGACATGCTGGAGAGATCCTTGGCGAGAGCCGCGCCCAGCGATGAAAGAAAGGCGACGGTCATGACGAGGCCGACACACCAGACGAGAAGTCCGTGAGCGGTGTCGCGGAAATGGACCTCGTGCCTGTGAACAGAGATCCACTTCGTTCGGAGGCGTCCAGCCAGAAAGCCGCCGAGCGCACAGGCCAGGGCTTGAACGAGAATGATCCAGACGATTGCAATCGGTGCAACGCGCTGGGCCGAGAATCCCGCTCGAGGCCAGATCGAAATCGATGAAAGGCCAGCCCCAGCTCCCAGCGCCATGAGCGTGAAACCCAGTGCAGCACTGGCGAACGCCCCGGCAATGACTGCGGACCATGAGACGCCCGACGACGTCGCTTCGGGCGCCTCTACGAGATTGGAAGGGCCGAACCCGGGACGAGCAATTTGATCCATTTGCGTCACCTTTCAAGACCGATGCGTACGATAGTGTTTTCTCCGAAAATGACTATTCAAGAGGCGTGCCCGTAAGAGCGCAAGGCGTCGCTAATGTATGGGCTCCCGGTCGGCGGGTCAGGGCCGTCACGCTGCAAACAAGCTCGGTGGCGATCCCGAATGCCGGCCGGCAGCATCCGTCCTCGTCGCCACGTCTCACCGTCCCGGAGGC
>OCZT010003646.1_pt1 | contig 15694 bp, 19 predicted proteins | sample 1539031 | NCBI WGS metagenome assembly OCZT01 (sample SAMEA3539308, study PRJEB22396) | soil metagenome | biome: tundra; feature: field; material: soil | place: USA | collected 2010-05 | depth 0.15 m | reverse complement strand
AGAAAAATCTACGGGCCCGACTTCGCCAAACCGCCTACCCAACCTGGGCAGAGACGAAAATTATCACGAAAAAGAACAGATTTTTGGCCCCGTCGTTCCGCTGGACTTTGCGGCCCCGCGCTCGGTAGACTCGCGCTCTATGGTCGCGGATTGTGTCCACGCCTTTGTCGAATGGCTCCACCGATGGCAGGAGTTTATCGGCGGTCTGATCGGCGCGGCTGGCGCAGTTTGGGCGGTGTATCTCACGCTCGGAAAACAGCGAAAGGAAGAGACGGAAAAAGTCTCTTCGGCTGTCGCGACGGAAGTCACGGCGCTTGCGAAGTACGTCATGGGTGCCGCAAAGATCGGCCAGGCCACGTTCCCGATAGTGCCGCGCACAGGAATTTGTTACGAGTGACAAATCCGCCGCGGTCCTGAATGTTCCGCCGTTTCCGTGGCGCCCAGCGGATCACGCAGGAAAGGAGTGGCGATCATGTCGACTGGAAGAATTGGGGCGTTGGCGTGCACCGTTGTGGCATTAATTGCGCTCGCCTGGTTCGACAGACCGGCCTCTGCACAGAATTACCCTGAAAGGCCAATTCGCTTGGTCGTTGCGTTTGCTCCCGGAGGCCTGAACGATCTCGTCGCGCGCCTAATCGCGGAACAGATCGGCTCGCGGCTTGGCCAGCCCGTGATCGTGGAGAACAAACCGGGCGCCGGTGGAGAAATCGGCGCCGACTTTGTCGCGAAATCGAAGCCGGACGGCTACACGATCTTGATGGGCGCCATCAGCAATATCGGTATGGCGCCGGGGCAACATCCTGACTTGCGTTATAACCCGCTCAAAGACTTTGAACCGATCGCGCTGGTGGCCGGATCGACGAATGTTCTCGTCGTCAACCCGAATTTCGAGGCGCATTCGGTCAAGGAGTTGATTGAATTGGCGCGGCAGAAACCGGGCACGATCAATTTCGCGTCGGCCGGCGAAGGATCGGCCGGCCATCTGACTGCCGTGTTGTTCGAACTGACGGCCGGCGTAAAACTTGTGCACATCCCCTACAAAGGCGATGTGCCGGCCGCTACGGATGTCGCCGCAGGGCACGTACAGATGGTCTTTGCGGCGCTGCCCGCCGTTCTGCCGTTGATTAAAGGTGGCAAGCTTCGCGCGCTCGCCGTGACGACGAAGAAACGGTCGAGCAGCCTGCCGGATGTTCCCACCGTGGCCGAAGCCGGTAATTTGCCGGACTTCGAAGTCAGCATCTGGGTCGGTGTTCTGGCCCCGGCGGGCACCCCGAAGCCCATTGTCGACCTGCTCGGCAAAGTCATCGAAGAGGCAGTCAGCCGTCCGGAGATGCGCGACCGGTTTAAACCGCTCGGCGTCGATGCCGACTTTCGTGCATCCGCGCAGTTCGCCGAATACATGCGTTCGGAAATTCTTAAGTGGACCGAAGTCAGCAAGAAGGCCAAATAAACCCGTTGCTTGTCTGCGTTCGTGGCCTCCGTCAGCCGCTTGGGCAAACAGAATCGCCCGCAGCCCGCTCGAACACCCAAATCGATTCTGGTGAATAACCGGTACGCTTGCCAACACAAGGAGAATGTCGATGCCTCTATTCATGTCGGAAAAAGATCTCGTGCAAGGGAGTGCTGCCGTGGGCCTTTTATCCGGCGACATGAAGACGCTGTTTGTGTACGGCAACGAAGCCAACATGATGGTTGCCACCCGGTCGCCGGGTTATCACTCAAAGCCGCACAAGCACATTCCGGAGCAGCTCAATTACGTGGTCGAAGGCGAACTCTGGATTTTCATCGTCGACAAGGCCTACCATCTGAAGAAAGGCGACTTCCTGCGCATCCCCGGTAATCTGCTGCATTGGGCATGGAATCGCGGATCGGTGCCGTGCACGATGGTGCAAGCGCACGCGCCCGTGCTTGCGCCGGAGTCAAGGGCGGGCACCTTCGGCTTGTTCGACGACGATGAAAAGCCGCAGATCAGGAAATCGCCGCCGTCAGAGACGCTCGATATCGACCTCAGCGAGATCGAGCGGCGGGCGATGGCTGCCGTCGGCGTTGCCGTGTAGCGCCGATCAAAGGCTAAAGCCATCTTCACGCCCGCAATGTCGCTTATTGGCACATTGCGTCATGTAGCGGCATCGCAGCATTTCAGTCGCTTTCGGAGCGAAGCTGACATTGAGCCGCGCGGCGCTCGGTGGCCGGTACGCGACGATGATCTTCGTGATCGCGGGAATAACAAATGGCGCCGCGACCACGAACGCGCCCGTGTATCGGTCTCGCACGTTCGAGTGCGACTGACCTCACGCAAGTCTACGAACCGACTTCGTAGGGCCAACAGCAACGTTAAGCGCCGCTCGCTGAATGTCCGCTTCACTCCAAAAGCGACCGAATTGCTGCGTCGCCGCGAAATGTCGCGATGTGCCAATAGCGGACTCATGCATCGCAGCAAACGGCCTTCCTGTTCTATCACCTCGTCGGCGCGAACGAGGAGTGCGGGCGTGCTCCGGTCGCTGTGGTGCAGGAACGAAGTCAGCGGCTTCCAGTGTCCAGATCATCAGAATGCCCGGCCTTCAGGCGAGACCATTGGGCGATGGGACGTCCATCGATACGGAAATTTTGCTTGCCTTTAGACCTAAGTGGCCAGCCGGCCGGCGAGTCTTCCCACTCCTCTTGCCGCCCATAGACGGTCAAGTCGAGTAATCGATAGCTGTTATCCATTGCCTCGGCGCCACGCCCGTTCGTCCAGTATGTCTCGAAGACGTCGGAGCCTTGTCGCAGGTAACAGACGAGGTGGAACATGCCGACCCTACGTCCGACCAGAAGCGTGTCGAGCGAGTCTTGGGCCGAGTACCAGGGCATCTCCCACCCCATGAAGTCGCGGTACCGGACGCTCTCTTCGTAGGGGCCCTGGCAAAGCGTGGCGTAGGTGACGTCGCGAGAATGAATGTAGGACAGCTCGCGGACCTGCGACGTAAAGAAGGTGCACCCCTCGCACTGCTCCGGCGCCGGGTGGCCTGTGTGCCACATGAAGTAGTAGGCGATGAGCAACCGGCGCCCTTCAAACGCGTCTAATAGTGTCACCGTTCCACGTTCGCCAATGAGCGGTGTGGCGCCATCCACCTCGACTATAGGGAGCCGTCGGCGGGCGGCCGCTATCGCATCGCCTGCTCGGGTGTGCGCTTTTTCCTTCACCCGCAATGCGTCCAGCTGCGCCTGGAATTCGCTTCGAGCGACTACGCGTGGCGCGTTCAGTTCTTCATTCTTGCTGTTACTCATGAGTCCTCCGATCACCCGTTGACGTGTTCAACTTGTCGATACCCCTGGGCCCCACTCCTTCGTGACTGCGCGGTTGCCGATCCCAGACGCCGGGACCTAGTGCTTCGGGCTCATCGCAGCTGGTAAACACCACGAGTCCCGTATTTTGCAAAGGCGCGCGAGCATTGCTTCGTCCTCTTTATCGATCGCTTCCCTTTCCGCCACGCCGCCAACGTGTACCAGATATCCGTGCGGTCCATGATGTATGACAAATGGAGCGGGCGTCTGCATCCATCCTCCATGCTGGATGAAGTCGCGCAGCTGTTCAGCCGTTGGCATTACGCCGATCTCCGTGGTTGATACATTCGGCGCGTAACACATCACATGCGGGACGCTGGCGGTCACGATGTTATCGCTGGCATCCGGATTCACGTAGGTTCTGAGGATCGGAGACAGCATGTACGAGCATCCTGCTCGTTCGGGCGCCTTGTAATATCCTGTCTTGTATCGCTCCTGGATGAGCCTCTTCAGGGTTTCGGGCTGAGTCCCTTTCGCCTGCATCTCAGCGATGTCGAAGAAGCCCCGCATGTTCGCTTTGGCGCCTGCGCTATCAAACGAGATCGGGTAGAGAGTGTCCTCTGGGTATTTGGTGAGCGGCCATGCGCCCTGCATCGCATCGTCGCCGGTCCGAGCGACGAAGGCGTGGAATCCATTGGTGCCCTTGCGGGCCACTTCAAAGCCCTTGTCCGGGTTCAAGACATAGACGGTCGCGTTGTCTCTGAGTTGCGGCGGGAGTGCGCTCAGGGCGAGTTGAATTTCGAGGTCTCGTGGCAAGGGCTGAATGTCAGACACATTGGCAGTCTGCGTATTCTGGGCGCTTGTTGTTACTGGGAATAAAAGAGCCGCAACTACGATGATCGTCAGCATTTTCATTATTAGGCTGCCTCTGCCATAGTTCGCCGCGAGATAATCATCGCAGTCGTTTTTTCTCTCTTTGCTTATTGCTCGAAATAGACCGCGACGGCTCAGTAATGTGTCCAGCTCGGCCTGGAAGGCCTTCCGATCGACTACTTTGGGGGCTCCAATAATTTCATACATCGTTTTCTCTCCCATTAAAGTGGCTTGCCAAGGATCAAATTGAACCAAGGGCGCGAATGAAACACCGTCATTAGGAGGTACATCGCGACCATTCCGCTTAGCGCCGCCCCATGCTCAGAAGAGCAGAGCCTATTCATCGGAGTCCCATCGAAACCCGTCAGCACGGCCATGGTCGCGAAAGTTGGAGTGGCGGCCAGCTGCAGCCATTCGACTAGGCCAAAAGCTGTCGTGCCGCCCTCGTCGTCACGGCTCGCGCCGCCGGTCGGGTGGACGGAATGAGCCTCCGTCATGCTTTTGCCTTGGCACTAAGCTTTTCGAAGGCGGCTGTTCCGGAATCGGACACCTCGACCCATTTCGGGTTAGGCGAGGTCTCGGCGCCGTAGTTGTCGTGCCAGTTCCACCACTTGTAGGGCGGGGTCTGCGGATAACCCTCGGGCGAGTCTTCCCAAAACTCCTGACGTCCCAGCGGCGTCGCATCAAGGTAGTTCCAGAGAGTTCCCATTGCCTCGTCGCCGCGCGCGTTGATGAAGTAGGTGCGGAAGACTTTATCGCCGTCGCGGTAAAACACGTTGTGGCCATGCCATTCATCCACGTTGAAATCAGAATCGAAGGTGTCGGTGATGGTGTACCAAGGCATCTTCCATCCCATCCGCTCCTTCAAGCGGGCGATGTCCGCCTGCGACGCACGTGAGGCGTAGACGAGAGTGGTGTCGCGCGCGTTCAGATGGGCCAAATGCGAAACCTGATCGGCGCCGAGGGAGCAGCCGCGGCAGGCGTGCTCGGGCCAGCCAAACACCCCAGGTTCAAAAAATGCCCGATAGATGATCAATTGCGGGCGGCCCTCAAACAGGTCAAGCAGACTGACCTTGCCTTGCGGCCCTTCGAATTCGTACTTCTTTTCCACCGCCAACCACGGCATTCGTCGACGCTTGGCGGCCAGCGCATCATGGGCACGCATGACGGTCTTCTCCTCAACCAACATTTGCTGGCGGGCGATCTCCCAAGCCTCCGGCGACACAATCGGAGGCGTATTATTTGCAAGCGGTGAGCTTTTCCGGCCGTTCTCGTTTGATGTCGGCATGATTGATCACCTCTTTGCCTATTGCCATTTTACATCGTCAACGATTATATCGCGTACGATACACATATCAAGCGTTTACGATTGAATCGGTTCCGATATAATTATCGCTGGAGAATCAGGAAGCTACGATGAAGACCCGCCGAAACGAGCCTGCGAGTGCCGACCCTCTGGTGCTGGACGACTTTCTCTGCTTCCACATCTATGCGGCGGGCCACGCGTTCAATCGCGTGTACCAGCCGCTGCTGGCTGAGTTCGACCTCACTTATCCGCAATTCATCGCGCTGATCCTGTTGTGGGAGCAAGACAACCAGACCGTTGGCGACCTCTGCGCCAAGCTCTCACTGCAATCGAATACGCTGACGCCCATGCTGAAACGGCTGGAAACGCTCGGCTACATTAAGCGCAGCCGGGACCCGTCCGACGAACGTCAGGTGCGCGTCACGCTGACTGAGGCGGGGAGAAAGCTGCGCTTACAGGCGTCGGATATCGTGCGCAGCGTCCGCAAGGCGACCGGTCTGCAGGACAAGCCGATGAGAGACATCGTCGCGCGGGTCGATGCTTTGCGCAAAGCGCTCGATGGCCGGAATTCGCGCTAACGGCAACGTTATCGCAACGTGCGATGTCCCTTATTGATGCTGTGGACGGCTCCTCCACCGGCACATGAGTGCCATGAAAGTGGGTGCTGTTAAGGCCCCCACTGTTCAGAGGAAGTGGTCAAGCGTGATGCTAGCAGATTCCGGCGTGGAACGGTCCGATCCGGTGGGCGTTACCCCGATGAACCTAATTAGCGGAGTAGCATCATGGATGCCCACACCCTGAAACCCGCTACCACGCTCGCCAAATATGCCAAGACGCCGTTTCCCGGTGAGAGCGAGGAATATCGGAAGGAGCGCGAGGCGCTGCTTGCTGAAGAAATCGAATTTCGGCGCCACATGACGCGGCTGACCGAGCAGCGCCGCGCACTGCCCGCCGGCCCCGTCATCAAGAAGAATTACCGCTTCAAGGATGCCAATGGCGCGGAGTTAGACTTGATCGACCTGTTCGGTAAACACGATACACTGGTGACGTATTTCTGGATGTTCGGCCCACAGCGCGAGCGGCCGTGCCCGATGTGCACCAACATACTCGGCGCAATTAACGGTAACGCAGCGGATATCAAGCAACGTATCGCCCTTAAGGTGCTCGGCCGCTCGCCGGTACCACGACAAATTGCCTTCGCCCTGGAGCGCGGCTGGCGCGATCTCGACTTCGTGCAATCCGTAGGTGACGACTACGCCCGAGACATCGGGGCGCTGACGGATGACGGCTCGGAGTGGCCCGCACTGACTGTGTTCAAGCGAGACGGCGACAAAGTGCGCCTGTTCTGGGCGAGCGAAATGAACAAAGAGATGGCCGATCCGAGTGAGGATCCGCGCAACGCGCCGGATATCGCTTCGCTGTGGTCAATTTTGGATCTGACGCCTGGCGGCCGCGGCAAGGATTGGTATCCGAAGCTGAGTTATTGAGGGTAACCCGCACCTACGCAATGAAACTAGTCGCGGAGCGGCGATGTACGCTTTGGGTCATGTGTGGACGGCGCCCACGGGTCAAGGGATTCTTTTGGCTTTTTGCTTGCGGTCGGGTGCAAGTCATGTGTCCGGCCTGTTTGTGCGGCGCTCATAGCCGCTGGCCTTGATGTAATCCGCAGATCAGGTCCCTATCATTCGCCCGCACTCAAGAGTGCTTGACCCATTAGCGGGTTCTCCCGATCCCCGATCCAACCGGTTCGCATCAAACCATCATCACCCTCGACTTTCCTATACACCGTCTACGTAACCTCAACCTCACATTCCGAATGCCAAACCTTTTCAGGCCGCCGCTGCGATGGCAGCGCTGCTTGAGCGTGTCAGTGCCCGATAGGTCTCACCCCTGGCCAGCACCGCCCAGGCGGTCCGCGCCATCTTGTTGGCCAGTGCCACGGCAACCACCTTGGCCGGCCGACGAGCCAAAAGTTCGGTCACCCAGGGATACTTGTCTGGCCGCGCGCGCGCGGTTCCGACAATGGATATTGCACCGAGGACGAGTAGTCGCCGCAGGTAGCGATCGCCCTGCTTGGAAATCGAGCCAAGGCGTTCCTTGCCGCCGGTGGAGTTCTGCCGCGGCACCAATCCGATCCAGGCTGCAAACTCGCGCCCGGTCCTGAACGCCTTTGGATCGGTCATCGTTGCCACGACCGCCGTGGATAGGATCACGCCGAACCCTGGAATGGCTTCGAGTCGTTTGCTGTCCGCATTGGCGCGATGGGCTTGAATGATGCGCTTGTCGAGCCCGTTGATCTGGGTCTGCACCGCGTGCAATTGCAGGACAATAGCCTGACAGGCAAAGCGTGCGTGACTTGGCAGCCGTTCATCGCTGCTCTCCGTCACGGCCATAACCAACTGCTGTAATCCTTCATGCCCCTTGGCTGCCACCAGTCCGAGCTCGGCCAGGTGGGCACGAAGTGCGTTGATCAGTTGAGTTCGCTGGCGGATCAGGAGATCCCGCGTCCGGTGCAGCATCAGCGCGCTCTGCTGCTCGACACTCTTGATCGGCACAAAACGCATCGATGGCCGCGTCACGGCCTCGCAGATTGCCGCCGCATCGGCCGCATCGTTCTTGCCGCGCTTCACGTAGGCTTTGACATAGGTCGGCGGCATGAGCCGCGTATCGTGCCCGAGCTTATTGAGCTCGCGTGCCCACTGGTGCGCCGTTGCACACGCCTCCATGCCAACGAGGCAAAGCGGCAAATCGGCAAAGAACTCAAGAACCTTCGCTCGACCAATGCGCTTGCGGATCACCACTGTGCCATCCGCATCGACGCCGTGAATCTGAAACACTGACTTCGCAATATCGACACCAATTGTGCTAACCTCACCCATGGACGGCTCCCCTCAATGTGGTTGCGTTTCGACGCAACCACCCTATGGCACTTCGATGCCGCAGAGTGGGCGCCGTCCACCACATCATTCGCGACCAAGCCATTCAGCTGGAGCCGGGGCGAATGTCCGCTATGCCCCAATAGCGACCAGATTTCGCGGCTCGGCGAAATGACGCTAAGTGCCAAAAGCGGACTCATGCACCGCAGCAAGCAGAGGCGAGAAGCGTAGGTGGCACGTCGAGGTCGAGCGCCTTAGCGGTCTTGAGGTTGATCACCAACTCGAACGTTCCAAGTGAGAAAACGATGGGGACTCCAGCCGCCCGGAACAATCGCCTCCCGTCCGGGTTGCCATTACCCAAGGCTACTCAATGCGGACCAAGGAAACGCGATGGCGAAGAAGACCTACCACGGCTCCTGTCACTGCGGTGCTGTCGCCTTTGAGGCCAAGATCGATTTCGATAAAGGAACGACGCGCTGCAATTGCTCAATATGCACCAAGTCGCGCTTTTGGTTTGCGATCGTGCAGGCCGACGATTTTAAAATCGAAAAGGGCGGAGATCAGCTGTCCGACTACACGTGGATTCCGCCCGGCAAATCGGAGGCCAATCTTCACTATCGCTTCTGCGAGACCTGTGGTGTCCGCGTATTCGCACAGGGAGACAAAGCATCAGCCGGAGGTAAATTCTACGCAGTGGCTATCGCCGCGTTGGACGATATCGAGCAAGACGCCGACCAAGTCGCCAAGTCGATAAAATATGTCGATGGCCGTCACGATGACTATGGGCACAAGCCGGCTGACACGCGCCTCCTGTGAATGTGGTTGAGAGTAATTCCTAGCCTCTACGATGGGCGCGCATCGGTGTCCCTTAGGTCCCAAACGCGCATTGGCATGTTGCCTGTATGCGGACCTCGTGGTGTTCGCGCCGCTTCTTGTCCGCCCTCAAGCTCAGGAGGCGCATCGTATCGGCTTAATCGAGTACTTTGATAGGGGTGAAACCGGCATCAAAACCATTGCCGCAGTGCACAGCCAAAGTCGCAGTTGGGTCATTCAGTGCGGAGCCAATCAGCCCTCACGCGACTGTTTGTCCGTTGTTGGTCCAGTAGCGACCGTTCTAGGCAAGCGCCGCGAATGACGCGAAGTGCCAATAGCGACCGACGCACTTGTCGTTTTGATTGAAATTGGCGTCTAGGATATGCAAAATTATTTATCATCCCATACGTGCACTATGGGGAACTTGAGATTTTTACTCTGAGATCACAGTGAGGGGCGTCTGTGAGCAATCAACGAATAACGGTCATTGGCGGCGGTTCGGTCGGACTTTGCATGGCGGCAAGTTTCGCGGTCGCCGGTGCCAAGGTCACCTTGATGGTGCGCCCCGCATCGATTGAGACCTTGCGCAAAGAAGCGGTCACGGTCACCGGCAAGCTCGGCGACCATCGCATCGAACCCGGCCAGATTGCCGTCGAAGACGCTGCCCACCCATCCGCCGCGGCACGCGAATGCGACGTACTGGTTGTGACCACCAAAGCCTATGACGTCGCCGACGCGGTGCGGCCTTATGCAGGCTCCGCGCCTGGCCCGCGCGCCATTCTGCTGATGCAAAACGGCGTCGGCTCGGCGGAAGCGGCGCGCGATGTCTTGGGTTCCGGCACGCCGGTCTTCTCCACCGCGATTTGGATCGGCATGCAACGCGTCGGCCTCACCCAAGTCGCCGTCAACGCGCATTCCGGTCCGGTGCAAACCGGGGCGCTGCTTGGCGACGATATCGAGGCCGTCATGCCGATGCTGGCGCTTGCCGAACGCGGCTTCGTGCCGATGGCGCACGCGCCGGACATCGAGAAAACGGTGTTCGGTAAATTGCTGTTCAATAGCTGCATGAATCCGACCGGCGCCCTCATTGGCCGCAACTACGGCGAATTACTGGAGAATCAATATTCCCGCGAGATCATCGGACGTCTTGCGGACGAGGCATTGCGGGTGTTTGCGGCGCGCAACGGCTTTCGCCCGGCAGACAACGGCAAGCACTATGTCTGAAATCCTGATCCCGCTGGTGATCCCGCGTTCGTCGCCGCACCGCTCCTCGATGGTGCAGGATTTGGAGTCGGGACGGCGCACCGAGATCGACTTTCTCAATGGCGCCATCGTGAAAATGGGACACGAAGCCGGCATCGAAACGCCATTTCATCAGTCCATCGTGGCCCTGATCCACGCGCGAGAACGCGCATGAAAAATAGCCTGCACTGCGTGCAAAGAGCTTTGTCCGCTACGGGTCAATCGCGACCGAGCGATCCAGCGCCCATGCCGATCAATGTCCGCTGTGCCCCCAATAGCGACCTAACGTTTTGCAGCGCAACGAATGCAGCGAATGGGATGGACCGGCCGTGCTCCTGCCCCGAACGAGCCATAGAGTTGGTTTCGGGGTTTTGAAGAGCACGAGGAGCACACCATGCCTAGTAAGAAATACGACAAGCGGTTTGCGATTTATGAGGCCACTCGAAAATTCTTAGCGCGAGCGTTTGAAGATATTGACCTTTCAGAGGATGAAGTGCGCGTCTACGGATTTTGCACGCTGGATGCGAGATTTCTGTTTGACGATCACATGGCGAACTTTCTTAGGGAAGCGCATCGACGCGTCGCAACTTGGCAAGAGGCGAACTGGATGGCGTCCCACGCGTCCTCAACCGATAAGAAGTCCGAATATGAGAAAATCCGGCGTGAAAATCTGAATTGGATTATAGCTCAGGGCGACGAGCAAAGAGGATTTGCAATAAAGTTCGCCCCCTTCCTTGTCCAGAGGGAAGGGAAACGTCCTTGGTGGCTCGGCATATCTTAGGAGTTCGTCTGGCACTCACGACGCACACGTCGGATCGGAGCCGAGCAAATGCAAAATGCGCTTCGACACCTTGCGCTGCGCTTGGCGAAGGGCTGGCCCGGCGGAGAGCACAAGGCGCGTGATGTAGGCTTGGCTGATATTCTGCGGAACGTGCCCGAGCATAAAATGCGCGAGTAGTTCATCAACGCCGCAGTCCGCAGCGACAGTGCGCCACGTATGTCTAAGGGCATGGCCCCGAGCCGGTAAATCCTCACGTTGACCGACTTGTCCGCAGTGCGCGAACACGAACGCGTCACGATTCTTAGGCTTGCCAAGGTTACGCGCTTCCTTGAGAACGCGGGCAATCGGCGCACTCATAACGATTTGGATTGTGTTGCTCGCCTTCGCGCCGGGTATCTCGACAACGCGAAGCGCGGGCTTCACATCGCGCCAGCGGATGCGCGCGGCCTCGCCGGGCCGCATACCAGTAAGAAGGCAAAACAGATGGTACTCTTTGCGGGCCGGTGCCTTCGGCCCGACTTCGATGGCCTGCCAAGCCTTGAGCCACTTCGGGAAGTCGCGGAAGGCCATGGCCTTCTGCGCAGGCGTCTCGATGTTGTACTCGACAGCCGAGCACGGGTCGCGCTGCGGTAGGCTTACGTCGCGCTTGGCGCTCCTCTTGTACGCAGCGCGGAGCACGCGGCAACAGTGGTTTGCCGACACCGGGCCGTTGGCCTCCGTCACGTCGCGGTGCCAGTCAGCGACAGCGCCGGGGTGCATCGCCACATCGGCGAGGCTCCATTGGCCCCACCGTGGCGCTATGATCGACTTCACCAAATGCCGGACGTTATAGGCCCAACGCGCCGGTTTATGCTTGGCGGCGGCCTTACGCTCCAAATGGGCCACATATTCGGCGAGCGATGTTTCGACCTTGACCGCCTCGCGCTTGCCGGGGCCGACTTCACCGGCCGCGACCCTGCCGCGTTCGACTCGCGCGGCGTCGCGAGCTTCCTCTGTACGCATGGCCGGAAAGAAGCCTAGCCGCTTGCTGGTGATCCTGCGGCGGCGATGCCGCCGGTCATCCCAATAAAACAACCACGTCGCTCTGTGGCGTCCTAATCGAAGCTGCAAGCCATCCGTTGTCGGGTCGCGGTAGAGGATGATGCGCTCGCGCTCATCGAACGCCATCACCGCGTCAAGGAAGTTGTCGAGGGCGGCGTCGCTGGTTCCGATCTTGCCGATGGGGAAGTCGGCACGCTGCGGCTTGAGCTTGAAAGGCTCATCCGGGATCGGCGGGCCGAGCGGCTCGATTTCCGGCGCGACGCCGGGGCTATCTTCGAGAGGATGGGACCAGTGTTTTGTACGCACGAAACGACCTGCGATTTAGCTGCGCAAATACTCGTTCGTACATTCTATGTTCACGGGCCTTTTTCAAGGTGAAGTGCTGAATTTGTTGGATTTCTTGGTGAACGGCGAGCTAAAAATATGATTGGGAAGCTGCCGTTCTACCATTGAACTACGCCCGCGCGCGCCGACCATAGCGAATGACGGGCGCCAGCGGCAAGCAGCGTCACGCTCCCTGTGGCATCGACGACACACCAAAACAAAACTCGACCGAAAACTTATCCTCGCTCGCCGGGGCGGATTTATTATGGCCGCGTTCGGTCCACCGAGGGCGCTGTCATGAGGCGTCATGCAAGTGGAATCGGATGCGGCGCCCGCGGGCAGGAGACGAACGCTCCTCCTGCGCTCGGGCGGCGCCGGGGCTCCGCCCGGGGACACTACGATCCCCTGCGAGGAGCTCGCTGACGGCGGGCCGTGAGGCTTGCCCGAGGCTCGAAAGACGCAGCCACCCAAAAGGGGTCGCAACTTAGAGCCGGAGGCAAGGCGAAACGGCACGTCAGAAAGCGCGGCCCGGCGCCGTATGGACGTCGCGATGGCGCGCCGAGAGGCGCCACGCACTGGCAACGGTGCGTGATTAAAGACCAAATGACGCGCCGCTTGGCGCGCCATCCCCTCGGTTATTCCGAGGGCGAGAGGATTGCCCGGTGAAAGCCGGGAGAGGTTACGGCGTACCCGGCGCCGCCAAGAATACGGGCGATCACGCGCGCCCAATCGCCATCGCCTGCTTCCTGACGCCGAAATTCACATTTCGTAAACCAAGGCGGACAGAACAGCGCCTTGAAAACGCCCGTTGCGCGCGCCCGCGCGTTAATACGTGGGGCACAAAAAAATCAGGAACGGCCATGAGCATGCAGCTCATAACGGGGCTCATCTACTGTGTGGCAGTCCTGGTGTGGCTGGCCGTATTGGCGATTGTTCTATTCGAATATGTCCGCAACCCCCGCATTTTCGGAACGACGCGGCTACTGTTGCTGGTGGTCGCGATCGATACCTGCCGCAACCTCATTGAGAATGTTTATTTCGGGCTGTTTTTTGGCGGCCAGTATGGGTTCTTCCCCGCGGCGCTGGCGGAAAGTCTTGGCAACCCCGCGCTCGTCATTATCCCGAAAGCACTCAATATCGTCGCGGGCGGCTTCGTGCTCGGCCTTCTGCTGTTGCGCTGGCTGCCCCAGGCGGTGACGGAGCGCGGCCTGTCGGACCGGCTCGTGGTCGACCTCGGAATGCTCGCGACCACGGACGGCCTGACCGCGCTGTTCAATCGCCGCCACTTTGAAGAACTGGCGCGCGCGGAATGGGCGCGCTTTCAGCGCTACGGCCGTCCGCTATCGCTGCTGCTGCTCGACATCGACAACTTCAAATCGATCAACGACCGCTTCGGTCATGACGCCGGCGACTTGGTCCTGAAGGCCGTCGCGTATATCTGTAAGACAACGAAACGCCAGACCGACGTGGCGGCGCGTATTGGCGGCGAAGAATTTGTGCTGTTGCTGCCGGAAACCGATGAAGCAGCCGCTGAGACCACCGCCGAGCGGTTGCGCAAAGCCATTCAAGTTCATACCCGCGCCCTGCCGGGCGAGAATCTTGAGGTGACCGTCAGTATCGGCGTGGCCGGCGCGAGCCTGGCGATGTCAGGTTTTGAGGTCCTGCTCAAACACGCCGACGAAGCTCTGTACGAAGCCAAGCGCACGGGCCGCAATCGCGTGGTCAGAGCGCCAAGAACAATGACGGATCAATATCCGGTCGCGGCCGAATAAGGCAGCCGCCGAGCATAACCCTCATGCCTTGAAATGCTTGCTGAGCTTCAAACTCTGCGCCTGGTAATTCGAGCCGATGCCGGCGCCATAGAGCTTGTCGGGCTTCGCGATCATCTTCTCGTACACCAGCCGCCCGACGATCTGGCCGTGCTCGAGGACGAACGGCACCTCGCGCGAACGCACCTCGAGCACCGCGCGCGCGCCCTTGCCGCCGGCGCCGGCATAGCCGAAGCCGGGATCGAAGAAGCCGGCATAATGCACGCGGAATTCGCCGACCAGCGGATCGAACGGCACCATCTCGGCGGCGTAGTCGGGCGGCACCTGCACGGCTTCCTTCGACGCCAGGATGTAGAACTCGTTGGGATCGAGGATCAGGCTCTTGTCGGGGCGCGCCTGCATCGGCTCCCAGAAATCGAGCACCGCATAGCCGGCGCGCCGCTCCACGTCGATCAGCCCGGTATGGCGCTTGGCGCGATAGCCGACCAGGCCGCCCGGCCCGAGCCCCGACAGATCGACGCCGACCGCGACGCCGTCGCTCACGTCGGCGTCGTCGCCATCCACCAGCCGCTCGCGCGCATGCAGCGCGCGCAAGGCGGGCGCGTCGAGCAGCGCATGGCCGCGGCGGAAACGGATCTGCGAGAGCCGCGAGCCCTCGCGCACCAGCACCGGAAAAGTGCGCGGGCTGATCTCGGCATAGAGCGGGCCGTGATAGCCGGCCTCGATGCGATCGAAGCCGCGGGTCTCGTCGGCAATGACGCGGGTGAACACGTCGAGCCGGCCGGTCGAGCTTTTCGGATTGGCGGCGGCGGAAATATCGTCGGGCAGCGCCAGGCTTTCGAGCAACGGCACGATATAGACGCAGCCGGTCTCCAGCACGGCGCCGTCGCTGAGCGAAATTTCATGCAGCTTCAGCCCGTCGATACGCTCGGCCACCGTGGTGCGCCCGGGCAGGAAGCTCGCGCGCACGCGGTAGGCCACTTCGCCCAGCCGCAGATCGAGGCTGGCGGGCTGGATCTGGTCGGGCACGAAATCGGTTGAGGGCAGAATCCCGCCAGCCGCGGCCAGCGCCGCGATCATGCGGTCGGGCAGGATGCCCTTATCCTCGATGGCGAAGGAAAGTGCCACGAACGAGCCTCGGCCTCTCTCCTCATCCTGAGGAGTGCCCACCGATGTCGGGTTTACCCGACATCGGCACCCTAGTGGATCAAATCTGACACTTGAATCCCGAATGGGATTCCCGTCGGACTTACCGAATGTGGTCGTAGGTTTTCAGGCCGCCATAAGCCGCTTCGTCGCAGAGGCTAATGATGACCCTAAACCCTTCACCTGGCTCGCAGACCCAAACAAGAGCATCGTCGCCGTCAGGCGAGGGTACCAAGTGTTAGATTCGATCCACTAGTTG
>OCZT010003645.1_pt1 | contig 15694 bp, 12 predicted proteins | sample 1539031 | NCBI WGS metagenome assembly OCZT01 (sample SAMEA3539308, study PRJEB22396) | soil metagenome | biome: tundra; feature: field; material: soil | place: USA | collected 2010-05 | depth 0.15 m | reverse complement strand
CGCTGCCGACACCGGGGGAACGTTCACCGACCTCGTCGTCGAGCGCGGCGGAGAGGTCCGCCTCTACAAGTCCTCCACGACGCCGCACGACCCCGCCGAGGGGATCCTCGACGCGATCCGCCTAGCCGCCGCAGACTTCGCGGTCCCGGTCGAGGCGTTCCTCGCCGACGTGGAGGTCTTCATCCACGGCACCACGCGCGCCACCAACGCGATCCTCACGCACACGACGGCGCGCACGACCCTGCTCGCAACCTGGGGGCACCCCGACATGCTGCTGCTGCGCGAGGGCGGCCGAACGCATCCCTTCAACTGGAGCTACGGCTTCCCCGACCCGTACATCCCGCGCGCGCTGACGTTCGAGGTAGACGAGCGGATCGGCAGCCAGGGCGAGGTCGTCAGGGCGCTCGACGAGGCCGCCGCGACCGACGTGATCGGACAGCTCGCCGAGCTCCAGGTCGAGGCTGTCGCCGTCTGCCTGCTGTGGTCGATCGCCAACCCCGTGCACGAGCTCGCGCTCGGAAAGCTGCTCGAGCAGCACCTGCCGGGCGTCCCGTACACGCTCTCCCATGCCCTGAACCCGACGCTGCGCGAGTACCGGCGCGCGTCGAGCGCGGCGATCGACGCGTCGCTGAAGCCGCTCATGACGAGCTACCTGCGCGGCCTCGAGGACCGGCTGCGCGGCTCGGGCTTCGCAGGGCGGCTGCTGATGGTGACCTCCAGCGGCGGGGTAGTGGACACGGCGGACATGGCCTCCTCGCCGATCCACTCCGTCAACTCCGGTCCGGCGATGGCCCCGATCGCCGGCCGCCATTATGCGGCGCTGGACGGCCACAGCGAGAACGCCGTCGTCGCCGACACGGGCGGCACGAGCTACGACGTCGCGCTCGTGCGCCGCGGACGCATCCCCGTCACGCGCGAGACCTGGCTCGGGCTCGAGTACGAGGGCCACATCACCGGCTTCCCGGCCGTCGACGTGCGCAGCGTCGGCGCCGGAGGAGGCTCGATCGCCTGGATCGACCCGGGTGGGCTGCTGCACGTCGGCCCGCAGAGCGCCGCCGCCGACCCCGGCCCCGTCTGTTACAGCCGCGGCGGCACCGAGCCAACCGTCACCGATGCCGCCGTCGTGCTCGGCTACATCGACCCCGCGTACTTCCTCGGCGGCACGATGGCGCTCGATGCGCCCGCCGCCGAGCGTGCGATCGCGGCACACGTCGCCGCCCCGCTCGGCCTCGAGACGAGCGAGGCAGCGGCCGCGATCATGGCCGTCGCCACCGAGCGCATGATCCAGTCGATCGAGGAGATCACCGTCAACCAGGGCGTCGACCCGCGCACCGCGGTGCTGATCGGCGGAGGCGGCGCGGCCGGGCTGAACGCGGTCGCGATCGCGCGCCGGCTCGGCTCGCCGCGGATCGTGATCCCGCAGGCCGGCGCCGTGCTGAGCGCCCGCGGCGCGCTCATGTCGGACCTGATGAGCGAATACGCGGCGGCCTTCTTCACGGGCTCCGGCGACTTCGCGCACGAGCGCGCGCAGGAGCTGCTGGACGACCTGCGGGGCCGCTGCATGGACTTCGCCGAGCGCAGCGGCACCGGCGCCGAGCCGGAGATCGAGTACATCGCCGAGGCGCGCTACCGCCACCAGGTGTGGCAGCTGGACGTGATCCTGCGCGACGGGCTGCTCGACACGCCCGCCGCGCTCGCCGACCTCGTCGAGGACTTCCACGCCGTGCACGAGGAGGTCTACGCGGTCCGCGACGAGCGCGCCGAGATCGAGGTCGTCAACCTGCGCGCCCGCGTCACCTGCCCGCTCGAGGGCGGCGTCGCCGACACCGTCGCGCTCGAGCCGGCCGAGTCCGCGCCCGTCACGCGCACCGTCTTCTTCAGCGGGGGCGGCGAGGTCGAGGCCGCGATCCTGCGGCTTGAGGCGATGCGGCCCGGATCCCCGGTCAGCGGCCCCGCGATCGTCGAGTCGTCGTTCACGACGATCGTGCTGAACCCGGGCTGCACGGCCGAGCGGTCGAGCAGCGGCAGCCTCGTGATCCTCCCGAGGGCAAACGAGCACGCCGGCAGCGACGCCGGCTCAGCGGAGGCGGTGATCTAGCGATGTCGAACACCCAGGGACGCGAGGGCCGCGACGTGGTCGCGCTGGCGGTTATGACTAACCGCATGGAAGGCGTCGTGCGCAAGATGACCAACACCCTCTTCAGGACCGCGCGCTCGACGGTGCTCAACACCGCCCGCGACTTCTCGTGCTGCATCGTGACAGCCGACCACGAGCTGCTCGTGATGGGCGAGTCGCTGCCGATCCACGTGATCAGCGGGCCGGACCTGATCAGCGAGTGGCTCGTGAAGTTCCATCCGCGCATGCGCCGCGGCGACGCCTTCATCCACAACTCCCCCTACCACGGCAACTCGCACGCGGGTGACCACTGCCTGATCGCGCCGGTCATCGACGAGAACGGCGTGCACCGTGCGACCGCTTTCGTGAAGGCGCACATGGCCGACATCGGCAACTCCGAACCGACCACCCTCATGGCGACCGCCCGCGACGTCTACGAGGAGGGCGCGCTGATCTTTCCCTGCGTGAAGATCCAGGAGGACTACCGCGACATCGACGACGTGATCCGCATGTGCGAGACGCGCATCCGCGTGCCCGAGGACTGGTACGGCGACTACCTCGGAATGATCGGCGCCGCCAGGGTCGGCGAGCGCGAGATGCTGCGGATCGGCGAGGAGGTCGGCTGGGACGTCTTCGACCGCTACGTCGCGGACTGGCTCGACTACAGCGAGGAGCGGATCCGGGCGACGATCCGCACGCTGCCCGCCGGCCGGCGCACCGGCCACGACATCCACGACGCCGTGCCCCTTCCGGGCGTCGAGGACGGCGTGCAGATGGAGGTCACCGTCGAGGTCGACCCCGAGAAGGGCGAGATCGAAATCGACCTCACGAACAACCCGGACTGCCTGCCGTGCGGCCTGAACCTGACCGAATCCACCTCTCAGACCTCGGCGCTGATCGGCGTCTTCAACAGCATCGACCACACGGTTCCGAGGAACACCGGCAGCGCCCGCGCCGTCAACATCCGCCTGCGCGAGAACTGCTGCCTGGGCATCCCGGTGCACCCCGCCAGCTGCTCGCTCGCCACCTCGGGCCTAGCCGAGCGCCTCGCCGGCATCGTGCAGCGCACGCTCGCCGAGTTCAAGGACGGAATGGGCATGGCCTCGACGGGCCCCGAGTGCCCGCCGGCGGTGGCCGGCCTGTCCGGCCGCGACCCGCGCCACGGCGACGCGCCGTTCGTCGACATGATGATCCTCGGGAACTCAGGTGGCGCGGGGCACGCCCACGGCGACGGGTGGATGACCAACGGCGAGACGAGCGACGGCGGCTCGATGATGCGTGACAGCACCGAGGTGCTCGAGCTGCTGCGACCGATACGGGTGTGGGCGGACCGCATCGTGCCCGACACCGAGGGGGCCGGCCGCTTCCGTGGAGCGCCCTCGTTGTATGTCGAGTACGGGCCGGTCGACACCGAGCTCGAGGTGCTCTACGCGGCCGACGGAACCGTCAACCCCGCGCTCGGCGCGCGCGGCGGAGAGTCCGGAGCGCTGCTGCGTCCATACAAGCGCGCCGCCGACGGCGAGATCGTCGAGCTCGAAGCGTGGGCCCGGGTCGTGCTGGCGCCAGGTGAGACGATCATCTCCGTCTCCTCGGCCGGCGGCGGCTACGGGCCGCCGCGCGAGCGCGACCCCGAGCACGTCCGCCGCGACGTCTCCGACGGCTGGGTCACCAGGCAGCGCGCTCACGACACCTACGGCGTCGTGTTCGAGGAGGACGGGACCGTCGATGAGGCTGCGACCAGCGCGCTGCGCTCCACCCCGGCGACCGGGGTCTCCTCCGGCTCCGCGGAGGATCCCGTCATGCGCCTGATCTCATCAGCAGCCGGCATCTGAGATGAGCGGGGCGCGATGAGAGCCCTGACCTTCCAGGCCGCAGGCGAGGTCCGCGTCGAGGAGCGGCCAATGCCCGAGATCCAGGTCCCCGACGACTGCGTCGTCCGTGTCGACGCGAGCGGCGTGTGCGGCTCGGACCTTCACATCTATCACGGCCGCCTCAGCATCGAGCCCGGCTTCACGATCGGCCACGAGTACGTCGGGACCGTCGTCGAGGCCGGATCCCAGGTCACGCGCGTGAGCGTCGGCGACCGCGTCGCCGGCTGCTTCCTGACCGCGTGCGGCACGTGCTTTCACTGCATGCGCGGCGAGTACCACCGCTGCTTCGAGGCGCGCAGCTTCGGGCTCGGATCGACGATGGGCTCGCTGCAGGGCACGCAGGCCGAGTATGCGCTCGTGCCGAAGGCGAATCTCGTGCTGCGCCGCGTCCCGGACGGCGTCTCCGACGACGTCGCCCTGTTCGCCGGCGACGTGATGGGGACCGCCTACCACGGCGTCTCGCAGAGCCAGGTCGGCCCCGGCGAGGTCGTGGCGGTGCTCGGTCTCGGACCGGTCGGCCTGTGCGCGGTGCAGGTCGCGCTGCTCGCCGGCGCGCGCGTGATCGGGATCGACTCGGTCGAGCAGCGCCTGGAGGTGGCACGCAGCTTCGGCGCAGTGGGTCTGCACCTCACCGAGGACGATGTGCGAGGTGATGTCAAGAAGATGACAGAGGGCCGCGGAGGCGTCGACGTCGCGATCGACGCGGTCGGCCACACCGACGTGCTCGACATGGCGCTGCGGCTCACGCGCAGCTGCGGCCGCGTGCAGTGCATCGGCGTCTACGCCGAGCGCGGCGAGGTACACCTCGGCCTCGCGTGGCTCAAGTCGCTGACCGTCAGGGGCGGGCAGGCGAACGTGATCGCGCATCTGGACGCGGTGCTGTCGATGCTGGCGAGCGGCCAGCTCGACCCGTCACCGCTCGTGACCGCCCACATGCCGCTCGACGATGCCTCCGAGGCGTATGAAATATTCGACCGGCGAGAAGCGCTGAAGATCGTGCTGACACCGTGACCGTGAACGCCTCCACCACCACCTCGTCCGAAGGGGGGCGCCGATGAGCTCCGATCGCTGGGACGCGGGCCTCGAGATACGCACGAGCGTGCTCGGCGCGGAATACGTCAATGCGGCCGTGTCCAACCCCGAGGACATCTTCCGGCCCCTGCAGGAGCTCGTCACCGAGTACTGCTGGGGAACGGTCTGGACGCGCCCCGAGCTCCCGCCCAAGACGCGCAGCATGCTGACCGTCGCGATGCTGATCGCGCGCGGCCAGGAGGCGGAGCTGGAGCTCCACCTGCGCGGCGCCCTGCGCAACGGCTGCACGCAGGAGGAGCTTGTCGAGGCGATCGTGCACAGCGCCATCTACTGCGGCGTGCCCGCCGCCGTGAGCGCGGCGCGGATCGCGCGCCGCGTGTTCGCAGACGCCGAAGGCTGAGATGCCTCCGCCTCGCGGGGTCGGCCTGATCGGGCTCGGCGCGATGGGAGGGCTGATCGCCCAGCGCCTGCTGAGCAGCGGACAGCCGCTGCTCGTGCACGACTCGAACGTGCAGGCGGCCGCGGCGCTCGAAGCCCACGGCGCCGTCGTGCGCTCATCCCCCAGGGAGGTCGCTGAAGGCGCCCACACCGTGCTTCTCAGCCTGCCGTCGCCCGAGATCGTCCGGGCCGTCGCGCTCGGCCCGGACGGGCTCGCCGCAGGCTCCGCGATCAGGGTCTGCATCGACCTGTCCACCACGGGCCCGGTCGTGTCCGCCGAGATCGCGAGCGAGCTCGGGGCGCACGGCATCGCGTTCGTCGACGCGCCCGTCAGCGGCGGCGTCAGCGGGGCCGAGCAGGGAACGCTGACGGTGATGGCCGCCTGCTCGCACGGCGAGCTCGAGGAGGTGCGCCCGCTGCTCGACATGATCGCCTCGCGCGTGCTGCACGTCGGCGAGCAGCCGGGGATGGGCCAGCTCGCAAAGGTGCTCAACAACCTGATGTCAGCGACCGCGCTGGCGGTGACGGCCGAGGCGCTTGCGCTGGGAGTCAAGAGCGGCCTGGACGCGGAGACGCTGCTCGAGGTCTTCAACGCCAGCAGCGGGCGCAACTCCGCGACCGTGCAGAAGTTCCCCGGCTCGGTGCTGCCGCGCACGTTCGACTTCGGATTTGCCCTGTCGCTGATGGACAAGGACGTGCAGCTGTGCCTCGGTGCGGCCTCGAGCGCGGGAGTGCCGATGCCGGTGGGGGAGAGCGTCGGCGCCGAGCTCTCGCAGGCGCGAGCGCAGCTCGGCGACAGCGCCGACTGCACCGAGCTCGTGAAGATCGTGGAGCATCGAGCGGGGACGAGGATCGGCGCGGACGGTGCCCCAGGCGCTTGACGCGCGCATCGCGCCGCTGCGGGACGGCCCTGCGTACGAGGTGCTCGCGCTGCGCTACGGCACGTGCGTCACGAGGCGCTCGCTGTGCTTCCTGGACTACGGCACCCGCGGCGAAGCCGACGGGCCGCAGCGGCTCGACTTCTACCTCTGGGTGCTGCGCGGCGACGGCCGCACGGTCGTGGTGGACACCGGCTTTGACCGGGTCGCCGCCGCATACCGCGGACGGACCTGCCTGATCGACCCCGTGCAGGCGCTTCAGCTCGCCGGCGTCGACGCCGAGAGCGTCGAGCTGCTCGTGCTCACCCATCTCCACTACGACCACATCGGCAACGTCAGCCGCTTCCCGCGCGCCTCGCTCCTGGTCCACTCACGGGAAATCGAGCACCAGCTGGAGGGCCCGCGCGAGCACGATCCCCTCGTCGAGGCCGGCGAGCTCGAGGTGATCGAGCAGGCCAGGAGCGCAGGGCGCGTGATCGAGGCGAGCAAGGACGGTGAGGTGGCTCCCGGCGTGCTCGCGCTCTGGACCGGCGGCCATACGCCGGGCCAGATGATCATCGTCGTCCGGGGAGGGGACCGGCCGATCGTGCTCGCCTCCGACGCCCTGCACCTCCACGAGGAGTTCGAGCAGGGCAGGCTGTTCACGCCGCTCAGCGACGCCGTTGAGCTGCGCGCCGCCCACGAGCTGCTGCGCGAACTCGCGCGGCGCGGCGCGCGCATCGTCCCCGGCCACGACGCGGCCGTGATGGAGCGCGGCACGCCGCTGGCGAGCGAGCTCCGCGGCGTCGGGATGCGGGTCTCCTAGGAGGAAGGGGCTGACGCGGGCGGAGGGGGCGGCTCCGACGCCGGCTCCGGTGCGGGCACCGTCAGCGGCGCCTCGCCGGGGAAGTGGCAGGCCACGATGTGCCCCTCGCCGTGCTCGGTGATCGGCGGCCGCTGGCCCTTGCAGATCTCCCGGCCGCGGCCCACGGTGCAGCGCGGCTCGAACGGGCAGCCCGGCGGACGCTCTACGACCGAGCCGACTTCGCCGATCGGCTGCGGCCTGCTCGCGCGGCGGGCGCGGCCTCCCGCGACCGGCACCGGGACGGCCGACAGCAGCGACACGGTGTAGGGGTGGAGCGGGCTGCGGAACAGCGTCGCGCGGTCCGCGACCTCCATCACCTGGCCGAGATACAGCACTGCGATGCGGTCGCAGAAGTACTCCGCCACCGCGAGATCGTGGCTGATGAACACGTAGGTCAGGCCGAGCTGCTGCTGCAGGCGTCGAAGCAGATTGAGCACCTGCGCCTGGACCGACACGTCGAGGGCGGAGACCGGCTCGTCGAGGATCACCACCTCCGGCCGCAGCACGAACGCCCGCGCGATGCCTATCCGCTGGCGCTGGCCACCGGAGAATGCGTGCGGGCGCCGCCGCGCCTGGTCGGCCGTCAGGCCGACCTCGGCGAGCATCTCGATCGCGGCCTGGCGGCGCTCGCCGGCGCTGCCGATCGAGTGGATCTCGAGCGGCTCTTCGACGATCGCGGCCGTGCTCATGCGCGGGTCGAGCGACGCGAACGGGTCCTGGAAGACGAACTGCATCCGCCGCCGCAGCGCGCGCAGCGCGTCGCGGTCGAGCATCGTCAGGTCGACTCCGTCGAACACGACGCGCCCCCCGCTCAGGTCGAGCAGCCGCAGCAGGCAGCGCGCGAGCGTCGACTTTCCGCAGCCGGACTCTCCTACCAGGCCGAGCGTCTCGCCACGGTAGACGGTCAGCGAGATGTCGTCGAGGACCGTCACGGCCTGCTTGCGGCCGAAGTGGTCGCCGCCCCTGACCTCGAAAGTCTTCGACAGCGATTCGGCCTGCAGGATCGGCGTGCGCTCGCCGGCCGGCGGCGTCTGCGGCTGTGCCCCGGCCGTGCTCATGAGCGCACCTGCGCGATCCGCTCCTCGGCGAAATGGCACTCGACCTCGGCGGGGCCGGACGGGCCGACGACGTGGTGGGGGACGGGCGTGACCTGCTGGCACTGCTCGAGGTCTTTGCCGACGGGGCACCTCGGCGCGAACGCGCAGCCGGTCGGCAGCTCGGAGAGGCTCGGCGGGAAGCCCTGGATCGCGGGCAGCGGGCCCTGGGCGAGCTGCTCGGGGTTCGGCACGCACTTCAGCAGCGCCTCGCTGTAGGGGTGGGTGGGCGCCGCGAAGATGTGGTCGACGCCCGACGTCTCGACCAGGCGGCCCGCATACATGACCGCCACCGAGTCGCAGAAGTCGGACACGATGCCGAGGTTGTGCGTGATCAGGATCACCGCCGTGCGGTGCTGGTCGACGAGGCGGTCGAGCAGGGCGAGGACCTGCGCCTGCGTGGTCACGTCGAGCGCGGTCGTGGGCTCGTCGGCGATCAGGACGCGCGGGTTGTTGGCGATCGCGATCGCGATCGCGACGCGCTGGCGCATGCCGCCCGAATACTGGTGCGGGTAGTCGTCGAGCCTGCGCTCGGACTGCGAGATCTCGACCTCGCGCAGCAGCTCCGCGGCCCGTTTGCGCAGCGCCTGGCGTTTCAGGCCGGGTTCGTGGACCGCGATCGCCTCGATCATCTGCGATCCGATCGTCTTGACCGGGTCGAGCGCGCTCGACGGGTCCTGCAGCACGAGCGAGATCTCCTTGCCGCGGATCCCCCCGAGTTGGCGGTCGGAGAGTTTCGCGATGTCCCGCCCGGCGAGGCGGACCTCGCCGGCGACGACGCGTCCGGGCGGCTCGAGCAGGCCGAGGATCGACAGGGCGAGCGCCGACTTGCCCGATCCTGACTCGCCGACGATGCCGAGCCGTTCGGACGGCTGCAGGTCGAAGCTCACGTCGCGCACGGCGTGCACCTGCGACTTGCCGTCGGTGTAGACCGTGCTCAGTCCCCTCGCGGACAGCGCGGCGGCGTCGGGCTCCGGCGCCGGCAGCACGGGGGCCTCGCCGGGCCGAACGCCGGCGTCGGGGTTCGCCGCGACGTGCAGTCCGCGACGCCCGAGCGTCGCAAGGTCACGAATCGGGCGCATGCTATGCCGTCGCCACCGTCGGGATGCGCACCCGCGGATCGATCACCGCATAGAGCAGGTCGACCAGCAGGTTCACGATCACGAACATCACGGCGCTCAGAAGGATGAAGGTCTGCACGATCGCGTAGTCCTGCTTGGTGATGGCGTCGAACACCAGCGAGCCGACACCCGGCCAGTTGAACACCCGTTCGATCAGCACGCTGCCGGCCAGGAATTCTCCCAGCACGAGGCCCCCCGCGGTAAGCGTCGGCAGGAACGCGTTGGGCAGCGCGTGGCGCCGGAAGGCCTTCCAGCGTCTCAGGCCCTTGCCGCGTGCGACGACGATAAACGGCTCGCGCGACACCTCGAGCAGGTTCGCTCGCAGGAGGCGCACGAGGAAGGAGTAGGAGGAGATCCCGAGCGCAAGGCTCGGCAGGATCAGGTGCTCGATCGCTTCCCAGAACGTGCTCCATTCGCCCGCCAGCAGCGCGTCGATCGTGAACATGCCCGTGACTTCCGGCGGCGGCGTCGCCAGCACCGCGAGCCGGCCCTCCGGGCCCGGCAGCAGGTGGAAGTTCGTGAAGAACACGATCAGCAGCAGCAGGGCGAGGAAGAACGGCGGGGTCCCGAAGCCGAGGTAGGAGATGCCGCGCACGATCCGGTCGGCGATCGGCCTGCGCCGGTAGGTGACGAGCAGGCCGAACCCGATCGCCGACAGGATCGTCATCACGAACGAGAACAGCGCCAGTTCGATCGTCGCCGGCGCGCGTTCCCCGATCAGGCGTTTGACGCTCGCGCCGTCGGCGTAGGAGTAGCCCCAGTCGCCTTTGAAGAAGTCCGAGATGTAGCGCCAGTACTGAACGTAGAGCGGCTGGTCTAGGCCGAGCTGGTGGTTCAGCGCGGTGACCGCCTGCGGCGTCGCGAGCGGGCCGAGGATCTCGCGGCCCGGGTTGCCCGGCAGTACGCGCATGATCACGAACGCGAGCAGCGTCGCCCCGAAGATCGCTCCGATCGAGCCGATCAGCCTGAGTCCGATGACCCGGAACATCCCGCTAGATCCTCGCGTACTGGCCGCGGGGGTCGAGCAGGTCGCGCATGCGGTCGGACAGCATGCTGATCGCGGTCACCGTGATCAGCAGCCCCATGCCGGGGATGATGCTGATCCACCACTGCCCGGTCAGGGAGTAGGTCAGGCCTTCCGTGATCATCGCGCCCCACTCGGGCATCGGCACCTGCGCGCCGAGGCCTACGAAGCTGAGGCCGGCCAGTGCGAGCACCGCGTAGCCGAAGGCGGCCGCCATCTGGATGAACAGCACCGGCAGCATGTGGGGGATGATGTGACGGCGCATGATTCGCGAGCGCGTCGCGCCCATCGCGTGGGCCGCTTCGATGAACGGCAGCGAGCGGATCCGGATCGTCTCGCTGCGCAGCAGGCGCGCGTACCAGGGGACCGACACGAGCGCGATGCCGATCGCCGCGGTGTTCAGGCCGACGCCGAGGCCGACCGTCACGGCCATCGCGAGGATCAGCGGCGGGAAGGCGAGGATCGCGTCCATCACGCGCATCATCACGCCGTCGCTGAAGCCGCCGAGCGTCCCCGCCATCAGGCCGATCAGCCCGCCCACGATCGCTCCCGCGACCGCCACGAGCGAGGCGACCACGAGCGAGATGCGGGCGCCGCTCGCGAACCGGGCGAACACGTCGCGGCCGAGCTGGTCCGTCCCCATCGGGTGGGCCTGGGACGGCGATTCGAGCGAGCCGAGCAGGTCCTGGGTGTCCGGGCTGTGGTTCCAGAGGATCGGCGCGAAGATCGCGAACAGGATCATCAGCACGATGACGGCGACCGGAAACGCGAGCGCCCGGTCCGAGAGCAGGGCGCGAAAGTCCGGACCGCTGTCGCTGGGGCCCAGCGGGACCGCATCATCTCCGCCGAGTGTCAACGATCCGGAACTCATACGCCGAGCAGAGCCTCCCGTTTGATTTGCACTGACGCTGTACGATATATTACGCGCATCTCGTAGGGATGCGCGACGCAGGGTCGCGCACACAGCGGAGCTAGCGAGAGGAGCCGTCGATGAGGGGTCAGCTTGAGCGTCACGTCAGGCCTCCGGCATGAGCGACCCAGCGATGCTCACGTGCGCGGTCGCCGGCGGAGTCATCACCGGCAACCCGAATCAGCCCGCCACGCGCGATGACGTGATCCGGGAGGCGGTGGGAGCCGCGAAGGCCGGCGCGACGATCGTGCACATCCACGCCCGCACCGTCGACGGCGAGATGACGCAGGCTCCCGAGGACTACAACACGATTAAGGATGAGGTGCGCGAACAGGTCGATGACGTCGTCCTGAACTTCACGACCGGAGGCAAGCTCGGCTCCCTGCCCGAGGAGCGCCGGCGCTCGCTGCAGGCCCAGCCCGAACTCGCGTCCTTGAACTGCGGCAGCATCAACTTCGGCCCCGACGACGTCGTCTTCACGAACCCGAGGTCCCTGATCGCCGACGTGTTCGCCGAGATGGGTGAGCGCGGCATCATCCCCGAGTACGAGTGCTTCGACATGGGCATGGCCGTGTCCGCCGCGGCGCTCGCGACCTCCACCGATGAGCCGCTCGGGATGATGCACATGGTGCTCGGCGTGATCGGCGGCGCGCCCGCGAGCGTCGACGCGATCGAGATGTTCCAGGGCCTGGTGCCCGACAACGTCCCCTGGATGGTCACCGCGGTAGGCCGTCACAACTTCCCAATGATGGCCGTAACGCTCGCGCTCGGCGGCCACATCAGGACCGGCCTGGAGGACGTCGTGTACGTCGGCCCCGGAGAGTATGCCGAGTCCAACGCCCAGCTCGTCACGCGCGCGATCCAGCTCTGTGACGCCATCGGCCGTCCCGTCGCCACGCCCGCGCAGGCACGCGAGATCCTGGGGATCAAATGAGGCTCTCGCGCGGCTGTCGGGGGCGAGGTCGGCTCGGATCGTTGAAATCGGGTCTCCCTCTCGCGTTTGCAAACAGCGATCGCAGCCGCGGAACCTCCCTTCGATGCCCCGCGAGACTGCATATCGACCAGTCGATACGAAAGGTAGCCCCACTCTCAAACATTGTCAACCGACAGCGATTGACGGTCCTTGGACACGTGTCCAAAGCACGCGCGAGGGCTTGTGACAGCGGCCCTTGACGGGGCCACCAACGGCAGATAGCTTTAGCATATCGACTGATCGTCATCAATAAAACCCGGTGCCGAGGACCGTCCACGGCCGGTGGATCAGGTGGGCGAGCACTGTGCAGCGGGACCGGCCGGCGAAGGGAGGAGCAGCACCCGACGACGTAGACCCGTGAGACAGACGGTCCCAGCTGGCGCACGTGCGCGCGCCGTGGGGGCGTCACGGCATCCGTGACTGATCGCCTCGGCCAGGAGGCAACTGGCGTCAAACGCCGCCGCTCGGCGGCCCAAGTCGAGAGAGATCCGATGAACCGCACTACCGATGGAGGCACGATGATCACCAATCCAAGAAACCGCGGGCTCAGGCCGCTGGCGGCGCCATTCGCCGTCATGGGTCTCGCGGCCGTCCTGTGCCTCGCGGCGTGCGGAAGCAGCTCGAGCTCGAGCTCTTCCACGTCGAGCACGAGCAGCACGAGCCTCACCTCGGCCGCGTCCAACCCGAACGCGACCCTGGTCGTCAACAACTCGGTGCCGGTGGCCACGCTCGATCCCGGCCTCACCACCAACGACCAGGACCCAGGCTTTGGCGGAGCTATGTACTCCGAGCTCACGCAGGTCGAGCAGGAATCCGGCAAGGTCGCCGGCACGACGCAGCAGAACCTGTCGATCAAAGCCGTCAAGCCCTACCTGGCTGAATCGTACGCCTACAGCGACGGCAACCGCGTCCTGACATTCCACCTGCGGCCGAACCTGAAGTTCCCGAGCGGAGACCCGCTCAACGCCGAAGCCGTCGTGTGGTCGATCAAGCGCGACATCAAGCTCGAAGAGGGTGGCTACTCGGTGCTCGAGGAAACGGACTACACGCCGCCGCTCGTGCAGTCGGTCACGGCGACCGGCCCGCTAACGGTCGTGTTCAAATACAAGCGGCCTGCGCCAAACCAGCTGCAGGTGCTGTCGACGCCGACGGCCGGCGCCATCTACGACCCCAAACTGGTCGAAGAACACGGCGGGGTCAAGAAGCTGACGCCGAACGCATGGCTCGCGAGCCACGACGCCGGCTACGGCCCGTATCTGCTGAAGAGCTACTCGCCGAACCGCCAGATGGTGCTTGAAGCGAACCCCAACTTCTTCGAACCACCGAAGGCGAAGAAGATCATCCTCAACTTCATCTCCGACAACGAAACGCTGCTGCTCGACGCTCAGTCAGGTCAGGCGGACATCACGCTCGGCCTCACAAACCAGGCCGCGCACAGCCTCGTCGGCCACAGCTGCTGCATCGTGACCTCGTTCAAGTCACGTCAGGCTGAGACGCTCAACCTGCCGGAGAACAGCAAGAACCCGTACTTCGAGAACGAAAAGTTCAGGCAGGCCCTGAGCTACGCGTTCCCGTATGAAGGAGTCCTGCAGAAGGTCGCGTACGGCTTCGGCAAGCTCTACTTCGGTGAGTGGATGCCGTCCTACTCCTGGTACTCGCCGACCCTCGGCGCGCCGAGGGAAACCAACCCGAACAAGGCGAAAGAACTGCTGGCGCAGTCGGGCGTCAAGACGCCCGTCAGCTTCACGATCTACGTCGGCCAGGGCGACAACGTCGGCAAGGAAATCGCGACCGCGGCCTCGGGTGCCTGGCAGGCCCTCGGCGTGAACGCGAAAGTCCAGGTCGTCTCCGCACCCGCGTTCCTCGAAGTCGTCTACACCAACCACGACGGCGCGTCGGTGTTCCTCGACGGACCGCAGGTGGTCGCGCCCGATTACCACTGGGCATACGACCTGCAGTGCCCGCCGAACAACGCGTACAACGACACCGGGATCTGCATCCCGGCGGCGGACAAGCTGATGAGGGAAGTGGCTGTCACTACGGAAGAACCGAGGCGGCAGGAACTCATCAACAAGGCCGACGAATACTACATAAAGGCAACTCCCCGAATCTGGGTCTACGACACGGAACTGGTGGCCGTCCTGAACAAGGATGTGACGGCCTACTACTCCAGTGACCTTCCCGACATGAGGTTCTGGGCGAAGAACTAAAAGTGGCCCACTGACGCCAGCCAAGCGTGATCCCGGGCTCGTTAGAGTCCGGGATCACGTCTTTTAGAGGAGGAGGGCAGGAGATGAGGGCAGTGACCTTCCAGGCACCCGGCGTAGTGAGGGTCGAGGAGCGCCCGATCCCGGAGCCGATCGAGCCGGACGACGCCGTCGTCAGGATCGAGGCGACCGGGGTGTGCGGGTCGGACCTGCACATCTACAGCGGCCGCGTGCAGATCGAGCCGGGCTTCACGATCGGGCACGAGTACGTCGGCACCGTCGTGTCGGCTGGCGACGGCGTGACCGGCGTCGCGGTCGGCGACCGTGTGCTCGGCTGCTTCGCGACCGCATGCGGCGAATGCTGGTTCTGCAGGCGCGGCATGTTCCAGCGCTGCGAGCAGTCGCGCACCTTCGGCCACGGCGCCACGCTCGGCGCGCTGCAGGGCACCCAGGCCGACTACGCGCTCGTCCCGCACGCCAACCTAGTGCTGCGAAAGGTCCCGGAGGGGATGGCGGACGATGTCGCCCTGTTCGCCGGGGACGTGATGGGCACCGGCTTTCACGCCGTCGACGCGAGCGGCATGTGCCCCGGCGACGTAGCCGCCGTCTTCGGGCTCGGGCCCGTCGGCCTCTGCGCGGTCCAGATCGCGCGCGCCGCTGGCGCCGCCCACGTGTTCGCGATCGACACCGTCCCCGAGCGCCTCGCGATCGCCGCCTCATACGGTGCGACCGCGCTGCACGCAACCGAGCAGGACGTGAAAGCTGCCGTGAGAGGGACGACCGAAGGCCGCGGGGTGGACGTCGCGGTCGACGCCGTCGGCGACCCGCGGGTGCTCGACACCGCCATCCGGATCACGCGGGCGTGCGGCGTCGTGCAGTGCGTCGGCGTCTACGCAGAGCGGGCCGAGGTCCACATGGGCCTGCTGTGGCTGAAGGCGATCCAGCTCCGCGGAGGCCAGGCCAATGTGCTCGGGCACGTCGACCGCGTGCTCGCGATGCTGTCGGCGGGCGTCCTCGACCCGACCGCGCTAGTCACGCACCACATGAACCTCGACCAGGCACCCGAGGCCTACGAGATCTACGCCAAACGCGAAGCGCTGAAGATCGTGCTCACGCCCTAACTAGCTGACGTGCCCACATACGTTGTGAACGGTTGAGGAGGCATCCGGGCCTCATCCGAGGCTGT
>OCZT010003644.1_pt1 | contig 15695 bp, 13 predicted proteins | sample 1539031 | NCBI WGS metagenome assembly OCZT01 (sample SAMEA3539308, study PRJEB22396) | soil metagenome | biome: tundra; feature: field; material: soil | place: USA | collected 2010-05 | depth 0.15 m | reverse complement strand
CGGGAAACTGGGAGCCGATCTATGTCGCATCATCCCTTTTTCCGCAGCCTGCTAGATTATCTCCGACAATTCCTCCCGAAGGAGCGAGGCGAGCCGGGTCTTGCGTGGAAAGATCCGGGCTGATGACCGACCAGCTCTGGCCGGCGTTCGTGGTTTTGAAGATCACCTGGCAGCCGTAATAGACGGTGCTGTGATCGAAGGGATCGATCGCCAGCGGCGGCGTCCAATGACAGCGATACTTGAGATCGTTTGGGGGCGAGCCCAAGGTATGCATCCAGGGGCTCACGGAGTGCGCTTCCTTGTTCCGCGCATCCCAGCGGGTAACGGTGTTCCCATAGCAGGTGGCCCACACCACGTTGGGATCGACTGTATCGGGAACGGTGAAGCCGGATTCGCAGCCGCCCATCTCGCGGTCCCAACCTGTTTCCCGGGAATCCACGGGCACACTCGGGCCGCGCATGTTCCCGTCGTCCTGCATGTTGCTGTAGAAGTAGTAAGGAATTTGGTTGTCCACGGCGACGTGGTACATCTGGCCGATGGGTAAAGTAACACGGTGAAAGCCGCGGCCGTGGACAGACGTAATGATCATGCCGCCGTCATCGGTAATCACAAAACGCTCGGGATTGGTGGGATCGATCCAGATGTCGTGGGTGTCTCCGCCCCAGCGGACTTCGCGAAAATTCTCGCCCCCATCCAGTGATTGGTGGAAGGAGCTGTTGGCTACGTAAACTTCATTGTCGCTGCCTGTCGACACAGCGATTCGAATGTAGTAGCCCGCACGTCCAATCAAGGCTCGCTGGTAATTGACAGCCTTCCACTGTTCTCCCGCGTCATCGGATCTCCAGAGCGAGCCTTGGTCTTTGGTCTGTATCAGGGCAAAGACACGATTCGAATTCGTTGGAGCAACGGCGACATCTATCTTGCCCAACGGGACATGCGGCAGGCCGTGTTCTTCGATGCGAGTCCACTTCGTTCCGCCGTCGTGTGAAACGTAAACTCCGCTGCCCGGACCGCCACTGGATTCGCCCCAGGTATGCATCTCCACTTGCCACATTCCCGCAAATAACTTCCGGGGATTGTGCGGATCCATGGACAGCCCGGAGCAGCCCACATTTTCTCCGGCAAAAAGCACACGCTCCCAATGCTGGCCACCATCGGTCGTGCGGAAGACGCCACGCTCCTGTTGAGGCCCGGTAGTGCGGCCCAAAACGCAGGCCAACACGATGTCAGGATTCGAGGGGTGGATGACAATCCGGCCGATACGGCCGGACTCCGGCAAACCCATGTTGGTCCATGTCTTGCCAGTATCGATCGACTTATAGATTCCATTGCCCATCATGTCACTGTCGCGAATTACCCAGGCTTCGCCAGTTCCCGCCCATACCGTGCTGGGATCGGATGGTGCTACTGCGAGAGCGCCGATGGCGGCTGCGGTTTGTTTCTCAAAGATCGGCATCCAGCGATTTCCGCCGTCCGTCGATTTCCAGACCCCCCCAGACGCTGCTCCGGCGTAATACACGCTGGCATCTCCCGGCACGCCGGCCACGGCCGCGATTCGATTCCCAACCTTTGGACCTACGAAGCGGAATCGAAACTGGTCTTCCTGCTCGGAGTCCGGCTGTTGCGCAACTGTCGACACCACGCTGCCCAAGATTGCAATTGAGGCAAAACAGAGCCCGAGTTTTTTGATGACCATTACTGGAATACCTCCGGCTGACAGCGTGAATCTTACCTTATATGGATTTGTCTATATGGCGGTGTTTAAGAGCCGGTTGTTTCTGCAACCATGGACTTCCGCATTTGTTAACGACTCTCGATACATGAAAAACGCGAGACGAGCGACTTCAACAAACGTGATACACACACGCCCCTTTCTAGCCGTGCCATAGCCAACAGGAACCGGCTATGGCCCACGAATGCAGCTAAGCAGTACGGCTCGCGCTAAAGTTTTCGGGCTCTTCGCGAAACAGACGCCTGATCATTCAAGGCCTGAGAAGTCCGCGAAACCAACGCGCACCGAGGTGCCCGGCCCGGGCCGGCGTCCGGCTATCTCAGGCGTTTCTGCTCCGGGCAGCGCTTCGGTCCAAGCGCCGTATACCTTGCGGTCGTATGCCGTCAGCCAGGTGTAATCGCCCAGGAACGCTGGCTGCTGGCTTTCGAACGGATTTTCCGCCCAGGCGTAATTCACAAATGTCTTCCCTCCGTCTGTGGAACGGGCGAGCGTGAAGCTAGTCTTGCGATTGGCCGGGTCGTCGCGACGATCGTAAAACTGTATATACACATCGCCCGTAACTGGGTCTACAGTCATCCATTGAAAAAACTGGTCGATGCCGTCGTGAATAGGATCGTTGTTCACCCGCACTGGCTTGGACCAAGTGCGACCGTCATCTGCGGAGGACGCGGAGAACACGTCGACGTCGCCGTTGCGGTAATCGCTCCATGCCACGTACAAGGTCCCGGCCCATTTGCGTTCGCGTATACCCACACCGATTTGCGGGAACCCCATGGCGCGAGATACGCCCGGGATGCCGCCCGCACCGCCGAAATACGGCGGTGCTACATCAATCACCGCGCGCGAGGGCGTAAACGTCTTGCCACCGTCGTGTGACTGTGTGAAGGTTATGGTGCCGCCATCATTCCAGACGGCGTAAATGGTTCCGTCAGTTCCGACCGCCCCCACAAACCCTACTAGGCCGCCGTTATCGTCACGCGGTAGACCGGCATGCGTGCTGATGCGCATCGGCGGTGCGAAGGTTTTTCCTCCGTCGCTAGAACGGGCAAACAATATGATCGATTTATCGAGCTGCCACTCTATCCAGCCGACGTAAACGTTGCCGGAGTAGGGACTGTGAGGCTGGGCATCAGTGAACAAGCGCGGCATGTCCTCCGCCTGGATGTTTGGTTCGTTACCCTGGAAAGCTTTCACCGTCGCAGCATCTTTGTCCCAGGTTTTGCCGCCATCGACCGAGCGGCGCACGAAAATGCCGTTTCGACCTGCGCCATGTGCCCAATACGACGCGCTACCGAGCTTGTCGAAGTGCAACGTGGCGAGATAAAGGTAACCCTTGTTGTCGAATGCAACCGACACGTCGCCGCCACCGCGCCAGCCCTCGATCGATGGAAGGTCGGCCATGGCAAATGTCTGTCCGCCGTCGGTGGAGTACGCGACGGCCGCCGGTTGAAACGCCGCCACTACCTGGTGAGCGTTGTTGGGATTCACCGCGATCGATGGTTCGTTGCCGCGAGTGTCGGCCGGGGAAACAGTCAAGATATGGCGGTGCGGCGCCGGGGGTAGCAGCGATTGTGCAAAACCGCTAGCACCAATAAACAGCACGCCGATCGTGAATCCGAACCCTGATCGCATGATTCGTTTTATCCAAAGTTGCGTAAGATTCCTCTGGGCCTAAGGTCTCTAAGCCTCAACAACAGTTGAGACGCCTGATTAATGTAGCCGACAATCTGTCGGATATTATATATAACATATAAGACGTCTCCCTTAGCAAGTCACCTCCTGGTCCGCCGCTAAACCAAAAGCCAGTCGGTAAGGATGCAAACCGGCACCCGATATTCAAGGCTGAACGAACGAAAGTGACGATTCAAGACGTGATTGCCGTGGAGGGGCCGCGCTTACCCGATATCGATCACGCGCAAAGGGAGTTCAATACGGGGATCGTCGTCGTGGTCGAGCACGGGCAAAACCCGAGTCACGAACTCATCGAACGGGCCAATGGCATTCGGCAGAAGTGGATCGATTACTGGGAGACACGACGACCGGACACCGCGCGTCCATGACAGCGGATCCACGGTGAGCGTCTACAAACCCTGGAATCAGTGCGATAACGATACAATCAGCACTGGATGTTCTCCGAGCCAGGCTGCTCGATTACGCTACTCCTTCGTGACGTTGACGTAGTAGAGATCTGTAGCGACATCGAATTCATCTTTCTTTAACGAAGTCGGCATCGTCTGCCAGTCGGTAGTTGTGTGGATGATCTGCCATTTGTCTTTCTTCCCCACGCGCACCGGCATCTGGAACGCCGGTTCATCCACCTTCCATCGATAAGACACGGTGCCTTTGCTATCGTCGAACTTCAATTCCAGCGTGGGGATCGCGGTGTGGCGCAGGTACTGATCGAAGATCGGCGTCAGATTCATTCCTGTATGCTGGTTGAAGTACTCGACCACATCCTCGGTCATGATGTTCTGATACTTGAAATGCTGGTAGAAGCCGTGGAGGAGTTTCCACCAGCGGGCGTCATCGTTGACGACGCTCCGAAGCGTATTAATGAAAAGCGCTCCTTTGAAGTACTGGTCCTGCGGCGGTTCACGGTTGACCCCTCGCAGAGCGATAATGGGTTCTTCATTCTTGACCTTCGACTTGTACCCGTTCAAATACTTCACAGCATCGTCGTGACTGTACATGTGTTCGACATAGAGGGACTCAAGATACGTAGTCCAACCTTCATGGATCCACATATCTGAGCTGTCGGCTGCAGTAATGCTGTTGCCGAACCACTCGTGTCCGCTTTCGTGGATGATGATGAAGTCAAATCGAGGGCTGATGCCGACGCCGGTCCAGTCCCGCTCGAGGTAGCCGTTCGCGAAGTGGTTTCCATAGGTAACCGCGCTCTGGTGCTCCATCCCGGAGTACGGCACTTCGATTAGCTTATAGCCGTCCTTCCTGAACGGATACTCGCCGAAGTAGTGCTGGTACGCCTGGAGCATCCCTTTAGCCTGGGTGAATTGCTTCTTGGCCTTGTCCAGATCTTCGGGGAGCGCGTAGAAATCCATCGAGAGATGGCCTAGCCGATCGGAGAAGTGCTGATAGTTGCCGACATTCAGGGAAACATCGTAGTTGTTGATGGGGTAATGTACGAACCAATCCCACCGAGTGTACCCGTCGCCGAGGTTGGTCTTGCCCATGAACCTTCCGTTGGAAACATCGACGAGGCCGTTCGGAATCGACACGCTGATCTGCATGTTCTTGACCTCGTCTCGCCATTGGTCCTTATTCGGCCACCATATGCTTGCGCCAATGCCTTCGCACGCGGTGTAAATCCAGGGATGACCGGACGGATCTTTTCCAAAGGTGAAGCCTCCGAACCTGCCCGTCTGGACTGGTGATCCGGAGTAGTAGAAGTCGATCGTGTAGACGCGGCCGGCATGTAGCCTCTCCGGGAAATCGACGAAGACTGCGCCGGAATCGCGCTCGTACTTGAGCTGCGTGCTGTCGAAGAGGATTTTGTCGATGCTAAGGGCGTCGGTCAAGTCGAGCTGGATCCGTAGGTCGTCCTTGAGCATTTTGAACCGAATAGTGTTTTTCCCGCTGATGAACTTCTTCTCCGGATCGACGCGGATGTCGAGGTGGTAGAACAGCAAATCGTTGTTGGCGCGATATGGCCCGTAGGCCCCGCGCAAGATGTCGGCCCTGGTCGGCTCGCCATGGTTGCGCGGCCGCGGCGGCGTAGCTGATTGCTGAGGAGTCGAGGGAGAAGTCTGAGCGGCCATCAAGGCCGCGACCCCTCCCATCAGAACGATAACCGCAGTGAAGATGCATCTGCAGTAAACTCCGAACGTGGGCGGTTTTCCCAATGCACCTCCATACTTTGTCCCCAAAATAAACAGCTACCTCTGAGTCGGCGTCGCAGACACACTGGGATCGCGTGATATCCCTCCGTCGATCATTCGCCAAATCCCCAGCGGATTTGCGTCCTTCAGTTCGTCGGGTAGGGCGCTGTCGGGAAACCCCTGATAGCAGACCAGGCGCGTGAACCGGAAAATTGCCTGGCTTCCCACCGACGTAGAGCGCCCATCCGAAGTCGACGGATATGGGCCGCCATGCACCATGGCATGCGTCACTTCGACGCCAGTCGGAAAACCGTTGAAAATGAGTCTGCCGACTTTGGTTTCGAGAATCGCGATCAGATCAGCAAATTCGTGCAGGTCTTGTTCCGTGCCATGTATCGTGGCCGTTAGGTGGCCTTCGAGGGACCGTGCAATCGCCAGAACCTGCTCCCGGCTTGAGTGTTGCACGAGGAGGGTTGTCGGACCAAAGATCTCCGCATCCAGATCTGAACCGAGAAACGCCGCCGCATCGGTTTCGAAGAGCGCGGAACTCACGGCAAAGCCCGCGTCGGCAGTCGCTTGCGGACCCTCAGCAACGAGTTTGACAGCCGCTTGCGTCTTGCGCCGGGCGATCGCCGAATCATACGAAGAGTGAATGGTCTTGGTCAGGAGATGGAATGGGGCAGACTCGCCAACCAGTTAGCGCAACTTGCCGGCGAAAACGGCTGCGTCGGAACCCTGCGGCAGAAAGACCATCCCCGGCTTGGTGCAGAATTGGCCGGCGCCCATCGTGAACGACGTGTGCAGTCCAGCGGCAATTTCCCCGGCACGCTCGCGCAAAGCGCCGGGCAAGATGAAGACGGGGTTCGTGCTGCTCATCTCCGCATAGAACGGAATCGGCTCGGGGCGCGATGCCGCCACGTCCATCAAGGTCCTTCCCGCAGTGCGTGATCCCGTGAAGCCTCCGGCCTTTACCAGAGGATGCTTCATCAATGCCGTCCCAACCTGCGAGCCGCTGCCAAAAAGTAGCGAGAATACACCCTCAGGCAGGCCACATTCCCGAACGCTTTCTTGCACGGCGCGACCTACCAGTTCGCTGGTCCCAGGATGCGCTGCGTGCGCCTTCACGATTACGGTATTCCCTCCCGCGAGCGCGGACGCGGTATCTCCTCCAGCAACGGAGAATGCCAAGGGGAAGTTACTGGCACCGAACACCACCACAGGCCCCAGTGGGCGCAGCATGGAGCGAATATCGGGCCTAGGCGCGGGCTTGCGATTGAGATCGGCGTGGTCGATACGCGCGTTGACCCACGATCCCTCTTCCGCGACTTGCGCAAACAGCCGAAGCTGGCCGCAGGTCCTCGCGATTTCAGCTTGCAGGCGCCCTCGTGGCAAGGCGGTCTCCTGCCCGGCACGCTCGATCACGTCGTCCGCAATCGACTCTATCTTCGCGGCAATCGTGCGCAAGAATGCGCCTCGGTCGCGTCCAGAAACGTGTCGGTAGACGTCGAAAGCCTCCGCCGCCAGACGGACCGAAAGATCCACCTCCTCTGGTGTTGCCGGAATGAAGGCCGGCTGCAGACGCTGTCCGGTGGTAGGGTTGGAGGCATACATAGGCTCTCCTCCGCGCGCGCCTTCCCGCGCCCCAATTAGCGACAAGCCCGAGAGTTTTGCCATCGACGTTAGCATTTTTCACTTCCTGTTCGGCAACGCATACGTGCTCATCGACTGCGGCCGGGAACGCAACGCGTCACGGATAATCTTCCTGGTTTGCTCAAGTTCATTCCCCACCAGCTCGAGACGTGGCGGACGCACACGGGCATTCCCAATCCCAACTTCCACCTGCACTAGTTTGATGAGTTGAACGAAGTTCGGAACGGTGTCCATCCGGAGCAACGGCAAGAACCAGCGATACAGCTCAAACGCTTTGTCACTTTCTCCGTTGATGCCGTGGTTGAAAAGATCCACAGATTCACGCGGCAGCGCATTCGCCAAGCCGGCAATCCATCCCGTCGCTCCCACTCCGACGGCTTCCAGTGCAGCGTCATCCACACCCACGGATATCTCGAGCCGACGGTCTAGCAATGCACGGATGGCCGATACTCGTCTGGCATCCGTGCTCGATTCCTTGACCGCTTCCAAGTTTTCGTGTTCGGCCGCCAACTCTTGAATCTGCTCAGGGAGGAAATCGGTTCCGTAGGCCACGGGGTTGTTGTAGAGGATGCAGGAAAGCGGCGTGGCGCCGAATACAGCCGCGACGTGCGTCTTCATTTCACGCCAGTCGCCCTGATATACATACGGAGGCAACACCATCAGGCCATCGCATCCCAGGTCCGCAGCCGCTTTCGCCAAGGCTACGGCCTCAGAAGTGGTAAGCGCCGAGATGGAAGCGACGACCGGTCCACGCCCGCGAACCGTCTTGATACATGTGCGTAGAACTTCCAGTTTCTCGTCGAACGACAAGGTTGCGCCTTCACCCAGCGACCCGAGAGCAACAATTCCCGTGCAGCCGTTGTCCAGCAGCCAACGGCAGTGTTCCGCCATAAAGCTATGATCGACGCTGAGATCTCGATTAAAGCCGGTTGTAATTGCGGGTAACACGCCCTTCCAGTTCATCAAGCACCTCCTCTGATTGCGCTGTGCTCCGCGTTCGGGCGGCCTGCAAAGGCAGCCAGGTTTTCAACGCGCGCCGGGAAGACTGGCGGTCGGACCGAGTCCGGGTTCCACTTGAAAAGGAATTGGGTCGCCGGTCCACAAACCCTTCCCTGGCACGGGCCCATGCCGCAACGCGTATGCAACTTCGCAGCGCGCCAAGACGTATGTTCCTGCAGACGCAAATACGGAACGTCCTCGCATCGGCAAACCATGGTCTCCGGGGACGGCAGGCTCCTGAGTTCGCGGCGCAGACAGAATGTCTGATCCAGAAGGCGCGCAAAGCGCCGTGATTTCTCGCGCGCATCGAACAACGCTCGAGCTTCTGGTTCGTTTCCAGCGGCAGCAACCCCTGCGATCTGTCCCTCGATCAACGACAACTCCACACCTCCAATGCTCGTCGGTTCGCCGGCACAGAAAATTCCCTTGACTGTGGTTTGCTGGAAGCGGTCAACCTGTACATATCCGCCAAGGATCTTGCAGCCTAGTAACTGCGGCAACTCGATGTTGGGCACCAGATGAAACCCGCAAGCAAGGTAATCGCACTCGATGGTTTCCGATTTCCCGCCGCGCGAAATGGTGACACTCTCGAGAGTCTTCCGCCCGTGAGCTACAAGCGGCCAGCAGTTTGCAACGAATGGAACGCCGGCAATGCCTTTCTTCAACTTTAGCCCTTGGACGATCTTTCCCGGTTGGCCCATCAGCGCCACACCGAAGCGCGCGAGGCTGCTCCACGACGCCTGCTCGCAAATGACGGGAATCTCGGCGCCGTGCTCGCGAAGGTAAGCAGCAACCGCGAGCAGCAGAGGCCCCGTCCCGGCCACGACCACGCGCTTGCCGCGAATCGGAAGACCCGACTTGACCATCGCCTGCAATCCCCCAGCGCCCATTACATTCGGGAGCGTCCATCCCGGAAAGGGCAGAAACCTTTCTCGCGCTCCAGTCGCCAATACTAGATTCTGGTAGCTCAACTCGAATAGATTCTCGGCTCCCTCCGCCAGCAGAATGCCGGGTTCGGGCTGGTGAAAGACTCTCCTCCCACACAGCGTTGTCACGCCTGTTGTTTGCAGTAGACGGTGCCACCTTGCCGCTTCTTTCGTCTGTCCGTCTTCGGATTCCGCCCGCCAGATTTGCCCGCCCAAGGTCGCGTTGTCATCCACAATTCCTACATGGACGCCGCACTCCGCGGCGCGGACCGCTGCAGCCATTCCCGCTGGGCCCCCGCCGATGACGAGGACATCAAACCGCTGCTGTAAATCCCTACTCATCCGTTTTGATTTCCATGCCCGCCTCACACAAAACCTGGCAACTTCGGCAATGCGGTTTCCCATTGATCGCCACACGGCATTCGTAGCAAATGCCCATCCCGCACAAGGCCCCGCGTGGCTCACCGGTCACTGACGTCCGGCACGCTTGCCCGGCAATCGCCACGGCGACGGCCACAGTTGCGCCCGGAGGTGCCAACACTGGCGAGCCGTTCACGGTCACCTTCACCTGACTAAGCATGTACGTGTTCCTTCCCCGCCCGCGACGGCAAGTACGGCTCGATGAGAATCTCCGGCTTCTCACCCGTGATCTGGTCCGCCAAAATTCGCGCGGTTCCAAGCGAGGTCGTAATCCCTAAACCCTCGTGACCGGTCGCCAGGAACAGAGATTTATCTGCCGGCCACGGACCAATCAGCGGCAGTTTGTCTGGCGTGGCCGCCCGGAATCCCGTCCATGAGCGCACCGCCGACATCGGCCCGAGCGCTGGCATGTATTCCTGGGCGCGCTGCAACATGCGTGCCAGAATCACGTTATTCACGTCTTTGTCTTCCGCCCCGTATTGCCGCGATGAACCAATCAGAATCTGCCCCGTCCGCCGTGGCTGTACATTGAATGCAACCGAATCGCTGCTGACCGAGTGAGCGCTCTTCAAGTAACCAAGCTCCACTAACTGGTGGCGCAGGAATCCGGGATAGCGATCAGTAATCACGAGGTGTCCCTTTCGCTTCTTGACTTCAATCCCCGGCGTGAGTTCGGGTGCGCAGGCTCCGGCCGCGTTCACAATGATCTGCGCTGAGAGTTCCGAGCCATCACTCAGTTGCACGCGTCCTTGGCCGATCTGCAGCACCGACGCGCCGAGCCGGAGCTTTGCCCCACGCTCCAGCGCGCGCTCGATAAGAAAAAGGGCTGCGCATGGTGGGTACAGCACGCCATCCTCAGGAACCAACAGACCGCCGGCCATCCCATCCCGCAGGTTCGGCTCCAGATGTTTCAAGCGCTGCGAGTCGAGCACTTCGGTCGGGACGCCTTGTTTTCCGTAGTACTCGCGCTTGCGCGTCACCTCCCCCATTTCTTCTTCGTCAGCTGCAACCCAGATCGTTCCGCACTGTTCGTATTCGACACCATCTGGCAATCCCGGCCGCAGTTTTTGCCACAGCTGCTGCGAGTAGCGCGTTAGCGCAAACTGCTCCGCGGAGTCGTCCATAACGACGATGTGTCCCATCCCCGCAGCAGTGGCGCCGCTACCGACGATATCGCGGTCCACGACCGCAACTTGCACGCCACGACGCGCGAGTTCGTCCGCGCATGCCGCGCCTACAATGCCGGCGCCAACGACGACCGCCTCATAAGTTTCTTTACTCACGCCGTATTTGCTTGTGGCTCTGACTCAGCCGCGAATACCCATGCGCAGCGGGTCGTGCGGATCGAGAATGAGCTCAGCTTTCGCCGTCACAAATGCCGATCCCTTGATACTCGGATAGACTTTGCCCTCCCGCACATTTACGCTGCCTTCAAACACACTTCCGACAATGCTCTCTTGCTTCCAGGTCTGACCCTCCCGGATCTTGCCGTCGGCATGAAGACAAGCCAGCTTGGCACTCGTCCCAGTGCCACAAGGAGAACGATCATAGGCTTTGCCCGGGCAGAGCACGAAATTCTTGCTGTCCACTCCCGGAAGCTCGGATGGACCAAACAACTCGATGTGGTCAATCTCCTTGCCGTCCGCGCCAGCGATGCCGCTTCCATGAAGCGCCTGCCTAATTGCCCACGTGAAGTCCGTCAGTTTGTTGACATTCTTGAGCGCCAACTCCATTGGATGGTCACCCACGAGGAAAAACCAGTTCCCCCCCATGCCACGTCACCGTATACCTTGCCGTAACCTGGCACCTCAACTGCCACGTGCGTGGCGCTGCGATAACTTGCGACGTTGTTGACTGTAACTTCGCCGCTCTCGTGCAGAACTGTACTCACTATTCCGACTGGGGTCTCGATCCTGTGGTTACCGCTCCGAATGTCACCCCTGTAAGCCAGGGTGGCGACCAGCCCAATCGTCCCGTGACCGCACATCCCCAGATAGCCGACGTTGTTAAGAAAGATGACGCCGGCCGCAGATCCAACATCTACGGGATCGCACAACAGCGCGCCGACCATCACGTCCGAACCGCGCGGCTCGTTGACAACTGCGGAGCGAAAACAGTCGTGCCGCCTGCGAAAGCACTCCAACCGATCGGCAAGCGAACCGGCCCCAAGGTCAGGGCCGCCACTCACCACAAGACGAGTTGGCTCACCTCCGGTGTGGGAATCGATGACCCGGACGCTCTGGCATGCACTACTCGTCATTTTCGGTCGTTCCTGGTTCCCTCATGAGAATGGAGCGGGAATCCTTGGCGGCTCGTCGATTAATAAAGTAGGCTGCCTGTCGTATTTTATGGATACAATATGCAACCGTCAAACCATTCCTGTTGCAGGACGTAGGCGCGCATCCTGAACATGGCCGGAAAACTCAAGTCAGCAGGTCCAGAACCCGCAGCTCCCAAGCCTCGTGAATTTGCGCGCGGATTGAACCTGTTCGATTCCACCATGCTTGTGGTCGGGGCGATGATTGGCTCCGGTATCTTTATTGTTCCCGCCGAAATGGCCCGCTACGTTGGCAGCGCGGGCTGGCTTCTGGTGGCCTGGGGCGTGGCGGGCGTGCTCACCATCGCGGGCGCACTATGCTACGGGGAACTCTCGGCCATGATGCCTTACGCTGGGGGCATGTATGTATACCTTCGCGAAGCCTATTCTCCGCTGTGGGGTTTCCTGTATGGCTGGACGTTATTCTCCGTCATCGAGACCGGAACCATTGCAGCGGTAGCCGTTGCCTTCGCACGTTTTTCCGGCGTGCTCTGGCCTCTCGTGTCAGAAGAAAGATATCTGATCAGCCCGTTTCACATCTCGACCCATTACGCCCTCTCGCTTTCAACAGCTCAGCTGCTCGCAATTGGCGTCATCTTTCTGCTGACTTTCAGCAACACTCTAGGCCTCCGCTACGGGAAACTCATCCAGAATGTATTTACTGTCGCCAAAACTGGCGCACTCGGCGGCTTGATCGTTATGGGCATTCTCTATGGGCGCAACGCAGCCGCGGTCTCTGCAAATTTCGCCACTGCATGGCACCCGCGCGGCGTCGATTCTTTGGGCAGAGGACTGGACGCCACCACCCTGTTTGGATTGTTCGTCGCCATCTGCCTGAGCCAAACCGGATCGTTGTTCTCCGCCGATTCATGGCACAACATTGCTTTCGCAGCGGCGGAAGTGAAAAAAGCGGAGCGCAACGTCACGCTGGCGATGGTTGGGGGCGCCACCCTGGTGATCACACTCTACGTCCTCGCGAACGTGGCATATCTGGTCACGCTGCCGCTGGCGGCAATCCAGCACGCGCCCGCAGATCGCGTTGGAACGGCCACTCTGCGGGCGATTTTTCCTGGAGTCGGGGCGGGCGTTATGGCAGCCGCCATCATGATCTCGACCTTTGGCACCATCAATGCTCTGACACTCACCGGAGCGCGCGTCTACTATGCCATGGCTCGTCAAAAGCTTTTCTTCCCTTTCGCTGGCAAACTCAACGCGGCGAGCGTGCCGGCATCTTCCTTGAGACTTCAGGGCCTGTGGGCGGCGCTGCTGGTGCTGCCCCGCACGTATAGCCCAGCAACCCAATCTTGGGGAAACCTCTACAGCAACTTGCTTGAGTACGTCATCTCCGCGGCGCTGATCTTTTATGTGCTGACTGTCGCCGGGGTGTTCCGCCTTCGCATCAAGCGACCGAATGCGCCACGCCCGTATCGCACGCTCGGATATCCTGTTGTCCCCGCTTTTTATATTCTTGTGGCCACCGTCACCCTCATCGTGCTGTTTGTGTATCGTCCCTCGACCACATGGCCGGGTTTGCTGATTGTGCTCCTGGGTGTGCCCATTTACTTGGTAATCCGCAGGCCGGGCAGAGGTCTCCAGCCTATGTCGTCTCCTCGGTCGAAAACCGCTGACTTGCAGACCATGGATTGAGAATTAAGAAACTGCTTTTTTGGAGGACTCCGAATGTGACTACTGTAACTGGCTATGAGATCCGGGTAGCTCGAAGCCTGCGGAGCACTCTGGGAATTGTCTTTTGGCTCGCAATCGCATGCTTGGGCTCGTGCGCGGCCTACGCCCAGTCCCCCGCCGTGGTAGATCTTCTGCGTCGCGAGTTTATTGCAGGGGACGTCGCCGTCAAGTCCTTCCGGCCGGTGCGCTGGCTTGATGGAGGAAAATCCTATGCGACTCTCGAGCCCTCAGCCAAGGCAGAAGGGGCGCGCGATCTCGTGCGCTATGATACGGCGACCGCTCAGCGGGAGGTTCTGGTCTCGGCATCACAACTCACGCCGCCGGGCAGCGATAAACCGCTGGCCATCGAGGACTATGCCTGGTCGGCGGACATGAACCGTGTCCTGATCCTTACCAATTCAAGACGCGTCTGGCGTGAGAATACGCGCGGCGACTACTGGGTGCTGGACCGTAAATCGGGTGCTCTGCGGAGGCTGGGAGACGGCGGGCCTCCGTCTTCTCTAATGTTCGCGAAGTTTTCTCCGGATGGATCGAAAGTGGCGTATGTACGCTTCAACAACATCTACGTCGAGGCTATCGAAACCGGCGTGGCCACGCAGCTCACGGCCGACGGTTCGGAGAAGATCAGTAACGGCACCTCCGACTGGGTCTATGAAGAGGAGTTCTCCGTCCGCGACGGATTTCGCTGGAGCCCCGACGGCAAACGCATCGCGTATTGGCAATTTGATACGAGCAACGTGACGAGCTTCGCTCTGGTCTACTACACGGGAGCGCCCTATCGGGTGCTGACCGGCATTCCTTATCCGGAATCGGGCGTCTATCCCACCGTGCGGCAGATTCCCTACCCGCAACCCGGAACTGTCAATTCTTCCGTTCGCGTCGGTGTCATGCCTGCCATCGGAGGGGAGACACGATGGATGCAGGTTCCGGGGTATCCGAACGACAACTACATCGCGCGCATGGAATGGGCCGGAGATTCCGACACACTCGTTCTGCAGCATCTGAATCGATTGCAGAACACGAACGATGTTCTGCTGGCAGATGCGAAAACGGGCGTTGTGCGGAGTGTCCACCAGGACCGGGACGCAGCTTGGGTCGACGTGGTGGATGATCTGCAATGGGTCCACAGAGGCAAGGACTTCCTTTGGGTCAGCGAACAAGACGGCTGGCGGCATGTTTACCTGATTTCGCGGGATGGAAAGCAGATGCGGCTCGTGACGCCTGGCGCTTTCGATGTAATCGATGTCGTCGGAGTCGATCCTGAGGAAGAATGGCTCTACTACGTGGCCGCTCCGGAACATGCGACCCAGAGATATCTTTACCGCATCATGATCGAGGGGAAAGGGACGTCTGAACGGCTGACTCCCGCAAACCAACCTGGCACGCATTCCTATCACGTTTCACCCGATTTGCGCTGGGCAGTCCACACCTACTCGACCTTCGACTTGCCACCGGTAACCGATCTTGTGCATCTTCCGGACCAGAAGGTGCAGCGTGTTCTGGAGGACAACGCGAAGCTGCGTTCTAACTCAAAGGATCTGGTCTCTGAGCCGACTGAATTTTTTGGTGTGGACATTGGCGATGGCGTGACTGTGGACGGCTGGCTCATCAAGCCGAGGGATTTCGATCCTGGCAAGAAATATCCGATCCTCGTCTACGTATACGGAGAGCCGGCAGCTCAAACCGTGGTCGACCGATGGGATGACTGGAATGGAGTTTTCCATCGAGCGCTGGCTCAAGAGGGCTACATTGTCGTGAGCTTCGATAACCGTGGCACGCCCGCTCCGAAGGGACGGGCGTGGCGGAAAGTCGTGTACGGCAGCGTCGGAGTTCTGTCCTCAAAGGAACAGGCTCTGGCTCTGCAAGCTTTTGAGCGGACCCGTCCGTATATCGATGCGGCTCGCGTTGCGGTCTGGGGCCGCAGCGGCGGAGGTTCCAATACGCTGAACCTCATGTTTCGCCATCCCGAGATCTATAAGGTTGGCATGGCCGTCGCTCCGGTGCCGGACCAGCGCCTGTACGACAGCATCTACCAGGAACGTTTTATGGGATTGCCACAGGAGAATGCAGACGGCTACAAAGCTGGATCTCCCATCAACTTTGCCGAAGGACTTCGAGGCGAGCTATTG
>OCZT010003643.1_pt1 | contig 15695 bp, 11 predicted proteins | sample 1539031 | NCBI WGS metagenome assembly OCZT01 (sample SAMEA3539308, study PRJEB22396) | soil metagenome | biome: tundra; feature: field; material: soil | place: USA | collected 2010-05 | depth 0.15 m | reverse complement strand
TTTTGAGTTGGAAATGGTTGCCAAAAAGGAATTCCCGGGATACTTCCTTATTGTTCAGGATTTTCTTCGGGCTGCCAGGGAAATGGGTGTTTCTGTTGGCCCGGGAAGAGGATCAGCTGCCGGATCTGCAGTTGCGTATTGCCTGAGAATCACAGATATAGATCCTATAAAATATGGACTGCTGTTCGAACGATTTCTGAATCTCGACCGTATTTCAATGCCTGATATCGATATCGATTTCGATGAAGACGGAAGAGATGCAGTTCTTAAATACGTCGTCAATAAATATGGCCATGACAAGGTTGCCCATATAATCACATTTGGATCAATGGCCGCAAAAATGGCAATTCGGGATGTTGCACGGGTTCAAAAATTACCTCTGCAGGATGCAGACAGGCTCGCAAAGCTTGTTCCTGAAAGACCGGGGATAACACTTAAATCGGCCTACACCGAAGTACCTGAACTGGCACGAGAAAGAGAATCTTCCAATAAACTGATAGCACAGACTCTTAAGTATGCCGAAGTACTGGAAGGATCAGTGAGACAGACCGGTGTCCATGCGTGTGGTATCATTATAGGGAAAGACTCTCTCGATAATTATATCCCACTCTGCACTGCAAAGGATACCGATCTTTACGCAACCCAGTACGACGGAAGTCATGTCGAGTCGGTAGGTCTGCTGAAAATGGACTTTCTGGGTTTGAAAACACTTTCAATCATCAAGGATGCTATTGACAATATCAAAAAGTCAACAGGCATAGTAATCGACATTGATGCTATACCTCTCGATGACAAAAAAACATTTGAACTCTTCAGCAATGGCGAGACAACCGGTATTTTTCAGTTTGAATCGACCGGAATGAAAAGATACCTGAGAGATCTGGAACCTAACCGGCTGGAGGATCTTATAGCGATGAATGCTCTTTACCGACCCGGACCAATGGAATATATCCCAAAATTTATCCGTAGGAAACATGGTACAGAGAAGATTGACTACCCTCTTCCCGTAATGGAAAAATATCTTGACGATACTTATGGAATAACCGTTTATCAGGAACAGGTGATGTTATTGTCGCAGGAACTGGCAGGTTTTACCAAAGGTGAAGCCGATTCCCTCAGAAAAGCGATGGGAAAAAAGAAAAGATCCATAATGGATGAAATGAAGCTGAAGTTCCAGGAAGGCTGTAAGAAAAAAGGGTATGATGAGGCTATTGTGAATAAGATATGGTCCGACTGGGAAGCTTTTGCCCAGTATGCTTTCAATAAATCACACTCTACCTGTTATGCCCTAATAGCTTACCAGACAGGTTATCTGAAAGCAAATTATCCGGCTGAGTACATGGCAGCCGTGCTGAGCAGAAATATTAGCGATATTAAAAAGATCACAACTTTCATGGATGAGACCCGGAGGATGGGGATGGAAGTACTCGGACCCGATGTAAATGAAAGTAATGTGAAATTCACTGTAAATAAGGATGGCAACATAAGATTCGGTCTGGGAGCAATTAAAGGAGTGGGAGAAAATGCAGTATTGCAGCTTATTGAAGAAAGGGAGAAAAATGGTCTTTACTGCGATGTTTATGATCTTGTAGAACGGGTAAATCTTAACTCGCTTAACAAGAAAAATCTTGAAGCAATGGCTGTTGCAGGCGGACTGGATTGTTTCAGAAACATAACGAGGGCACAGTATTTCTCTCTCGACACAAAAGGATCGAGCTTTATTGAAAGTCTGATAAGATATGGCAATAATGCAAAGACGGTAAAGAGTTCAAGTCAGCAATCGCTTTTCGGAGAAACCGGAGGTTTTGATATGATAAAACCGGAACCTTCCTCGTGCCCCGATTGGCCAAAGCTTGAGAAGCTTAACAGGGAAAAAGAGGTAATAGGCATATATCTTTCTTCACATCCTCTTGATGATTTCAAGCTGGAAATCAGCACTTTTACAACAGCAACTCTTGCTGATCTTCAGAACCTCCGTGAATACCTCGATCGCGATGTGGTGGTGGCAGGAATGGTGACCGACATAAGAACAGGTATTGGGAAAAATGGCAAACCCTATGGCTCATTTACCCTGCAGGATTATTCTGATTCATTCCGATTCATGCTTTTTGACAAAGATTATCTTGAGAACAGCAAGTTTTATATTGTCGGCTATTACCTTCTTGTAAAAGGAAGAGTGCAGAAGAGAAGATTCAAAGAGGAAGAAATTGAGTTCAAAATTAAAACAATCAATTTGTTATCGAGTGTCAAAGATGAACTGATTAAATCAGTCACAATCAAAATCGACCCTGAAAACATCGATAACGAAATGATCAGAAATCTAAAGAACCTTGTTAATGAACATAAAGGTGAGACTGAGCTCAAGTTTCTTTTCCTTGATTCAGATGATAAAATTTCTCTACCTATGTTTTCCAGAACTCACCGCATAAGGCTGAATAACGAGTTGCTCACTTATCTTGAAGATCATCCGGGAATAGAATTCAAAGTTAATTAGCTATCTTTGCGGCAGGTAATTATGGTAAAATCTTAAAATATTATTTATTATGGAATTAGAGGTAAATGATGGGAATTTCGACGAAATAGTCATTAAATCCGACAAACCTGTTATTGTGGATTTCTGGGCAGAATGGTGCGGCCCATGCAGGATGGTTGCCCCGATAATGGAAGAAATCTCGCATGAATATGAAGGAAAAGCCATTGTTGCAAAATGTGATGTAGACAGCAGCCCTGAAGTTGCCGCAAAGTACAGTATAAGGAACATCCCTACCATTCTTTTTTTCAAGGACGGTAAAATAGCTGACAAACAGGTTGGTGCAGTTCCAAAGAAAAACTTTGTTGTAAAGCTGGATGCTCTTATCTGAAATATATATTTTATCTAATATGGCCGTTCGGGTGATCTCAAACGGCCTTTTTAATAATTTCCTATGACTGTTACCATTTTTGCCTCATCGAGCAGCCGCATAGATAAAGAATATGCCGCAGATGCTTCAAGTCTGGGCTCGCTTCTAGCCACCGCTAGGATAGATGTTGTATTCGGAGGCGGAGGCATAGGACTGATGGGCAAACTCGCTGATGCGGTTCTTAAAAACGGAGGCAGGATAACCGGGATAATTCCATCGTTCATGAAAGATGAAGGATGGGATCATTTTGCCGTGAGCAAGATGATAATCACGGCTGATATGGCAGAAAGGAAAAAACAAATGTTTGCAATGGCAAATGCTATAGTGGCACTACCCGGAGGAGTAGGTACACTCGAAGAGTTAACTGAAGCAATGACCTTAAAGCAGCTTGGATTATATCGTGGGCCGATCATCATCCTGAATACCCTGAATTTTTATAAATCCTTTATTGAATTTCTTGAACATATGGTGTCGGGGCATTTTCTCAGATCTGAACATAAAGGAATGTGGGAAATAGCAAGTACTGTTGAGGAGGTAATGGTTCTTCTAAGTGAACATGAAGACTGGCACCAGGATCCACGTAGTATTGCAAGGATTTAATTTTCAGGGATTTTTGTGCCGACAAAAAGTATGTCATCCACCTGGTCAAGATCACCTTTCCATTCAAGTATCTCTTTTTGCAGTCTCTCTTTCTGCTCATTCACAGGAAGGTACCATATCTCTGACAGTAGTTTTTTAACATTCGACGATTTATATTTCTTTACAGCTTCGGATCCGAATTGATCTGCATACCCATCGGAACACATATATAACATATCTCCCGGTTGAATATCCACCGTCTGATTGGTAAAATTCTTCCTCTCAACAACTGAGCTCATACCAATCGGGTTTCTATCTCCTCTGTAAAGGATAACTTCTCCTTTCCTGACAACATAGAGCGGATTAAATGCTCCTGCGAACTCAAGGGTAAAATTCTTCTTGTTAAAAGCTATCAGGGCAAGATCCATTCCATCTGTTATAGCTTTTTCATGACGCTGCATAAGAGCCTTCATCACCTCATTATTGAGCTGGTCCACAATTGCAGAAGGCCTTGTTAAGCCATATTCCCTCACGACTTTATTAAGGGAATTATGCCCGATAATAGACATAAAGGCTCCCGGAACGCCATGTCCTGTGCAGTCAACGACAGCAATAAACTGCCAGTCGCCATTATCGTACATCCAGTAGAAGTCGCCACTAACAATATCTTTAGGCATAAAAAGGACAAAAGTTTCCTTGAAAGTATCTTCCCTGGGAAGCATGGCCCTTTGTATACGCTCGGCATATCTTATGCTAGCCGTAATATCCCTGTTTTTCTCTTCTATCTCCATGCTCTTCTGAACCACCTCTTCAGTTCTTTCTTTCACCTTTTTTTCAAGCACGATCTTTTCTTTTACAAGGTTTTGTTCCCTGATTTTTATATATATAATCACAATTGCCACTATTATCGTAATCGAGAGGAATACAAACCACCAGGTAAGATAAAAGGGCGGCATTATTACAAAATGATAAGTGACAGGTTTGCTGTTCCACATCCCGTCACTATTGCTCGCTATCACATTGAATGTGTATTTTCCCGGTGACAGGGATGGATAAATTACTCTTGTCTGGTCGGTTACCGGCTGCCATTCTTCATCCGCACCGTCAAGTTTCACCCTGTATCTGACAACATCGGGATTTGATAAACAGATGCTGTAATAATCGAATAAAACAGGTTTCTCATTATAATTTAATTTTAGTCCTGGGATCATTTCCCGGGATTCATAATTTACCTGCATGTTCAGAAGATGAGTAAGAGGCTCAAGGTTTCTGGCTGGTATTTCAGAAGGCATAAGTCGTGTGGCACCGTTCGCCGTACCAAACCACAGATAACCATCAGAGCTTTTAAATACTGCATTTGGTTTTGTCTCAATCCCCGTGAATCCGTTTCTTTGTGTGTAGGAAAAAACCCTTTGAGTTTCAGGGAAATACCTGTTAAGTCCATTATTTGTTCCGATGTAAATACTGCCATCTTCTCCTGCTGCAAGCAAGTTTATGATATTTGAAAGAAGTCCGTCATTCTGCGTAATACTAATAACAATGGAATCGTTTCTGAATGCTTTCAGCCCCTCACTCGTTCCAATCCAAAGAACACCTTTGGCATCCATAACCATTGCCTTGGGTATTATTCCCGATAGTGCCTGGATCCTTTTAAAATCCTTTTTTGAAGAATTATACTTAATAAGACCAGGCTTCTTCTCTCCTCCCATACTCTCAGTGCCAATCCACATATTCCCATTGTGATCGCAGTAAAGAGACGTAATTGCACCGACAATAAGACTGTCCATGAAATTATTTTTCATGAAATTCTGCTCATCAATAGTACCTATTACGAGTCCGTTTAAGGTTCCTACCCATAGATTATTCTGTTTATCTATCTCCATAGCCTTTACCTGCCCTGTAACGTTATTACTGGAGAAGATATGAGAGTTTATGTATGGCTGTGCTTCGAATTTGGATGTCTTCATGTTATAGAGGATCACTCCCCCTTCGTTTGCTCCTATCCATAGATTTCCGTCCCTGTCTTCCCTGAAGAACCTTATGTCTTCAAAAATTGAGTTACTCTTCTTATTATAAACGACAGTTTTCTTTTCCGATAATGGATAATATCGTGAAATACCTTCATTTGTTCCGAACCATAATGCTCCTGATTTGTCTTTATATATTGCGTTAACATTCGGATCAGGGAGAATATCTTTTTCATTTATTGTTTCAAAAGCATCACCCTTAAATATTGTGAGCCCATTATCAGTATCTGCGATGAGAATGTTTCCTTCAACATCTTCTATAATATCATAAATTTTTGAAGCTTTCAGCCCGTTGCCAGAATCAAACTTACGCATGTTGTTACCCTCAAATACAGCAATGCCTCCTCCGAACGTTCCAGCCCAGATACGCCCTTTACTATCCTCAGTCAGACAGGATACCGTGTTACTGTTCACCCCTGCTTTCGGGAGGTCAATCACCTGCATCCTGCTTTCCGACATAATGTATTTATATAGTCCCCCCTTTTCGGTTCCGAACCATAAATTTCCTTTTGAGTCCTCGAGCATACAACTTGTGCTAAAGTAGGTAGTCATATGTGGCATCCTGTAGTTTTCGAACTTGTTTTCTCCAGGATCGTACTTTCTCAAACCTGCATCAGCTATGCATATGAATGATCCGTTCTTTTCTAATTTCGATCCATAAATAATGTCGCTTAAACCTGCCTTGCCCCTGAACTGCCTGGCTTTAATATGCTTTATGTCTTTAATTGGAAAATCAGTTTGTATAGCTCCGTCATTTGCTGAGGTAAACCAGATTTTATTTTTAATCTGAATAATACTTGTGATACCACCCGTAATTTTTATTGAGTCGAACGCTGCCTGTTCAAAGACCTGGCCATTGTATCGTGAAATTCCTCCAGGCTTCAAATGACCAAACCAGATATAGCCCAGGGTATCTTCAAAAATAGTCTGTACGCCTCCTAATGCCAGGCTGTCGCGTGATGTGAAATTTATGAAATTCTTCCCGTCAAATCTTGAAAGGCCGTTCGCAGTGCCTAGCCAGATATAGTCTTTTGAATCCTGAAGAAGGGTATATACTTTCTGTTCACTTAATCCCTCTTTAATACTGTAATTGTCAAAAAAATATTTTTGCCCGATAGCAGGTAAAAAGCTGAGAGATAAAAAAAGAAGCAGCCAGACAAATAATTTTGTCTGGCTCCTGAAAAATCTGATGGCTGACATATGAGCGCCTATTTCGTAATAAAAAAGAATGTTCCGTTCGAATCATCCAGCCCCTGTATCTTTCCAAATTTAGGTTTTTGACCTTTATTATCTGAAGCGACAACAGCAGTAACTGATTTAACGATTGTTTCTATTGGAATACATGCATTTTTGTTGTTCATCAATGTATTGGCAAATGTTGCAGCAAACTTTGAATTATCGGAAGCAAGCTCGTAAGCTTCCCCGGCAGAGGAAAACACCTGTGCTGATTTTGAACCTGTCACCTGGGTATTATCGCATGTCGGAGCCCCATTGGCAGCACGCGAAGCAGAATAAAAACCAGGGCCCGATTCACACGCATCGGAGACAACAAGAGTATGGACAACCACATCGCTGTAACCCTGCAAACCTGCCTTCAAAGAGTTAATATTAAAGTAGGTGAATTCATCGTCACGTTTCGCATCAACCGGTATCCAGTACCCGACATCATTTATATATTTACCATGTCCGGCATAGTAAACCATTAATGATTTAACCTGATTTTTCTTAACAAGGTCGCGGAGTTCGATGTTAAAGAATTTCTCCATCTCCGCCTTGGTCATATCTTTTTTATAAATAGTATTATGGATATCATAATTAGCCAGCGCTTTGCGCATTGTACTGATGTCTTTTATCGGACCGTCAAGACTGGCGAATGTTTCGTAACTCGAATTTTCGATGAATACTACCCATGTTCTTCCCATAGGATTGGTAGCTGCTATACCTGCACCTTCCCTGTTAAGGGTAAATTCGGTTTCCTGCCTGTTCCCATAAATATCTTCAGCAACCACAGTAAACTTATTCAGATTTGAAACATTCAATGTCGCTGTAAATGCAGGGTTTAATTCATTCGGATTGTAGCTTGCCGTAAAATTGCCTACGGTTATCGATTTGATATGACTTTCATCTGAGATTTTTCCCTGAATTGCAATATTGGGAGTAGTGGAATCCAGGAAAACCTGCCCTTCTTCAGAAGTATACGGGGCGATAATTATAATTTTAGGAGGGTTGGTTTCCGTACGCTTAAGATTATAATTAATTACTCTTTCATTATCGTAGTCATCTATGGCGGAAAAAGTTATTTTATTAACATTGGTGACATTAATATTTGCAAGGAAATCATTTATACCATTTTTTTCTACCAGGATAACACTCTCATTATTGATCTTAAAAGACTTTATCTTACTCTTGTCTTTAAGGGTGCCGGAAATAAGAAGAGTATTTTTATCTCCTTTGATTTCTACAGTATCTTTTGCCGGAACCGGGCTGATGAGTGCTATTTCAGGTGGATCAGACTCCCTGTTCAGTTCATAAAGTCTTTTCTGGGAAGCTTCGAGCATTTCGCGTGCTTTCTGATCATACTTAGAGAGAACCGTGATCTTATTATAATCCTCTATGGCTTTATCAAAACTTTGAATTTCTTCATATGATTTTGCTCTTGCAAAATATGCTGCAGGATCTTCTTTTTTAGCAGCAACTTCAAGTGAAATGCATTTTGAAAAATCGTTTATGGCATTTATGTGCTGGCTGAATTCCTGGTAGCATTTGCCCCGTTCAAAATAGAACATCGGGTTGGCCGGATCGATCACAATCGTTTTGGAAATGTCATTTATGGCGCTGGGATAATCGATGTTTTTCTTATAAACCTTGCTTCTCTCAAGGTAGGCTTCAGTATTTCTGTCGCTGATTTTAATTGCTTCATTGCACTGTTCCATTGCTTCCTTCGGATTGGCGGAAATGAGCAAATCAGCCAGAGCAATCCTGGGTTCAGCAAGTTTCTTATCCTTTGAAATTGACTTTCTGAGTTCCTTTTCACCAAGAGCATCGTTATGAAGTTTAACATATATAATGCCCCTCCAGTAATAATCCATAGGGGTATCCTTAATTTTTATTGCCGTATCTGAGGTTTGCAGAGCCTGGTCATACCTCTCAAGCATAGCTAGTGTGATGACCTTTTCAGGATACACCTTTGAATTTCGCAGGTCGAGTACTGATGCGTGGTTTAGAAGTTTCAATGCCTCATCATAAAGGGCCAGTTTGTTACAAACGGCGCCAAGGCTTATCATTGCGTCTACATCTTTTGGCGAAAAAACCAGCGTCTTCTCAAAATCGCCCTTTGCTTCAGGATATTTAGATAATTTTTCATAAGCCTGCCCCCGCGCATAATAATAATCGGGGTTTGAAGGTTCGAGACCAATGGCGCTGGTGAACTGAACGACAGCGTCATCATATTTAACATTATCGACAAATTCCATCCCGGCTTTGTAAGACTTCCGTGCACTTTGCCCAAAAGCACATACTGCAAGCAGGGTCATCATGGTTGCAATTAAAAATACTCGCTTCTTCATAATTTCAGACTAAGTTTAATTTCTCCAACGACAAATCAAAATTAGAAATATTTATTCTAATTAACAATCTCACCCAATCCTAACTTCCATCCTTCAAGTATATTTCGAGCGAACTGCCGCTAAATTCAGTTTTTGAAAATGGCACTCCCTTAATCAGTGGGGCCTTCACTCCCTCTCTGAAAGAGGCCTTTCCTGTAAAAATCCTGGCTTCATCCCACACCCCTGTTGAAATAAAATGATTAAGCACCTTCGCTCCGCCTTCAATGAATAATGATTGAATACCGCATGAATAAAGGTAATCACAAATCTGGACCGAAGAAACTACATCTTCCCTGAGCACGACCATCACAACTCCAGGGATATCTTCTCCGGAATTATGAGTGAATACAATTGTTTTACTATCTGTAATATTTAGAAACAAGCCTTTTTTGAAAGATCCTGAACTGCTAAGAACTAATTTTACCGGATCGTTGCCTTTCCATTCCCTGACATTGAGTCTTGGATTATCCGCTCTCACAGTTCCGGCTCCCACCAGGATAGCCTGTTCAGCTGCTCTCCATTTATGAACAAGTACTCTTTCCGGCTTGCCGGTTATCCAGTTTGGTTCTGTTGTATGACTTTCAGACCTGATTATATCCAGATAACCATCAGCGCTTTGTGCCCATTTCAAAGTTAAGTATGGTCTTTTCTTTTCATGGAAAGTAAAAAATCGCCTGTTCAGACGTCTGCAATCCTCATCAAGTACTCCTGTTCTGACATCACAGCCGGCTTCCATGAGCCTTAATATTCCTTTCCCCGCTACCTTTTCACTTGTATCATTCGTACCAACCACAACCTTTTGAATACCGCTTGCTATAATAAGGTCAACACAAGGAGGTGTTTTTCCATAATGTGAACATGGCTCCAGGTTGACATAAAGCGTTGACAACTTAAGCTTTGTTTTATCTAAAACTGAGTTAATGGCATTAACCTCGGCATGTGATTCCCCTGACCTCAGATGATAGCCCTCCCCCAAAATCTTTCCGTCATATACTATTACAGAACCAACAATTGGATTTGGATAAGTCAAGCCTTCGGCTTTAGATGCCAGTTCAAGGCATCTTCGCATGAATTTGATATCGTCTGTCTCCTGCATATCGGCGAAAATACTAAATTTGACTTATGGGTGTTACGATACAAACAATAAAAGATATCAGATTTTATCTTACCAGGGAACTTACTGGTATTTATAAAGAACCTGAAATAAGGATCCTTGCAGATATCCTGATTAAGACTGTCACCGGAACAATTAAGTTGCATGATTTATATGATAAAAGCTATGTGATCACTAAAAAACAAGCGGAAAGAATTTTTGGATTTACTAAAGAGCTGAAAACCGGTAAGCCTATTCAGTATATTCTTGGTGAAACCACTTTTTACAACTGTACAATCAAAGTAAACGCATCTACGCTTATCCCGCGACCTGAAACGGAGGAGCTGGTGGATCTGATAATAAAAGAAAATAAGAATTATAAAGGAGAAATAATAGATATCGGATCAGGCTCAGGCTGTATAGCAATTGCCCTGGCAGTAAACATACCGTCTGCAATTTTAACAGGTATTGAAATTTCTGACGATGCCATTAGTATTGCACGGGATAATGCAGTTTCTAATAAAGCCAGGGTCACTTTTGTGAAAGGTGATATTCTCTCTATAAATAATGAGACGATCAGTAAAGCAGGTATTATTGTGAGCAATCCCCCGTATGTCAGAACTTCAGAAAAATCACAGATGAATAAAAATGTACTTGATTTTGAGCCGCATCTGGCTCTCTTTGTGAGTGATTCTGATCCTTTGATCTATTACAAAGCCATTCTTAAACTGGCAGATACAATTCTTCTCCCGGCCGGATATTTATATTTTGAAATTAATGAGGCGATGGGTAAACCTTTGGTTGAATTATTAAAATCGTTTGACTACTCCCATATTGAAATCGTTTCAGACATCAATGATAAGGAAAGAATAATAAAAGGAAGAAAAAATGGCTGAGAAAGCATTGTTCAGAATAGCTCTTAATAAGGCAATGGATCAGTGCTCCAGGAGGGAATTCTGTTGCGAAGATATCCGCATTAAATTGTCGCAATGGGGTGTTGAAAATGATGATGCTGATAAGATTATTGAAACCCTTATCAGAGAAAATTTTATTAATGAACCGAGGTTTACAGAAGCATTCGTACGAGATAAATTTAAATACAATAAGTGGGGGAAGGTAAAGATCGCTGCACATCTGAGAGTTAAGAAAATCCCTCCCGAAATTCTGAGCTCAGCTCTTGATTCTATTGATGATGAGCAATATAATAAATTGCTGCGGGAGCTTATTGAAAGTCACAGAAAAGTGGTTAAAGCCAAGAATCAATATGATCTGAAGGCAAAGCTGTTACGCTACGGTTTATCAAAAGGGTTTGAGAGCAGTTTATTGTATGATATGCTGAATGATCTGGAATAGTGAATTTGTCATACAACTCAGGATTGGATCGGAAGATTGCCACGTCCTCCTTCGTCGGACTCGCAATGACAGTAAAAGTAATGATATTTCATGTTGGGAGATGAACAGAATTGAGTTAAACCCACGTCATTGCGAGTCGCGAAGCGACCAAGCAATATCACTCTCAAAGGTCGATTATGAATAGCAGTTTATCCCCAGACAGGAGGTTGGGGATGTATAGTTAGGAGGCCGTGTAAAAAATTCCTGAAACTATATTGGTTATAAACGGCCAGAAAGCGGCAAGAAAGATTATTCCTGATCCTGTGCAATCAGCTATTATCAGTTTCATGTGCATGTCGGGATACTTAAGATAAAAAACTGAAAATGTAACTCTTAGAAGCAGTTGTACAACAAAAAAGAGAAAGATCCTCATACCATAATGATTCCATTGGTACGCTTCTTCAACTCTGCCCCTGACTATCAGGGAAAAACTATGTGACAATCCGCATGAGACACACGGCTGACCTGTTAGTTTCTCGTGAATGCAAACTACAGGATAATTATTTTTTTCAGGAGAAAAAAAACCGGAGTATGCAAAGATCAACATTATTACTCCGGCAAAAAATATATTGATTATAAGATATGGCTCCTTACGAAACCCTGTCTTAATATTATGCCCGGTTTTATTTCTTCTTCCTGATAATAACATGCTTCTGAGTACTATCATGTTTCTGAATAGTATCCTTTTTGGGAGTGTTTCCGCCTTCAAGATCTTCAAGTTTCTTTTCCTGATCCTTCTTGTCTGAACTGGTGTTTATTTCCACCTTTTCTCCATTGCTTTCTACCTTTATTGACACTTTTGCATCATCAATATCTTTGTTAACATTGTCCTGAACATCATTTACAATATTCTGAATGTTTAATGGCCATTTATCTGCTTTATTCACAATCTTTCCGGCCACAAAAATCTGAGAAAACGAGATCATTGAAGCTATTATTGCGATGATCAGACCCGCAAGCATTACACCACGCGGTGAGTTGCCCCTTGAAGCCTGGGAAAGCCCGACTGTTGCAAGCACTATAGCTATAATTCCGGGAATAATCGCTATCAGACCTACGCAGGGAATAACTGCAAGTACAAAAGTTATAACAGCTGTTATAAGAGCGGCGATCCCCAGATTTTGTCCCGAATTATTTTTTACCTCTTCCATGACATTAAATTATTTATTATTATTCACTCCTGTAAGGATGTTAACCATATCCTGCTCTAAAGACGTCGCAGGATTTTCAATGATGCGTCCGGCCTCAAGATTATTTTTATATATAATAAATGTCGGTACCCGGTGTATATCAAGTTTGACATATTCACCAACCGGAGATTGTTTGGCATCATCAACTCCTATGAAGGTCAGGTTATCAGTCGGGAACTGCCATGCGTTCAAAACCTTCATAAACCGAGGAACCTCTCTTCTGCTGTCGGGGCACCAGGTTCCCATTACAATTTTAATGGATATATTTCCCTTATTTATTTCCAGTAATTTATTAATGGCATCCGTTTTAAGCTGATAATCATCATATCCCTTAAGATACCATATCGAATATGGATAACTGGTTAACTGGCCAGGTTTAAAATACCCGAGCAGCCAGGTTGTCTGATCGGCAAAGTTAATTTCCGGAGTAGCTGGCTGTACGGCTGTTGCCGGTTTAACAACCGAATCATGTTTGTTATCCGCAACAGGTTTTGTGGATTTACAGTTACTGAAACAGACAAGAAGTATGAGGAATAATAAATAAGTATTTTTCATTTACTGATAATTAAGAGAATACAAATTAACGGGATTTTTTTTAAATGAATAAACTTAATCGAAAGGAATATGCTATTTCCCGATCAGAAATCAACCACGCTGTTTTTTAACCCTGTTTGTATAGTAGATAGAAATGCCTATAGAAATTGCTGCAAGGAAAAGTAATGCAAGAACCCTGTATATGATTTCGATGTGAGCCAGATCTACTAAAAACAGATAAAATGCTGAACAGATCATAGTTCCCAAAGCCATATACCTGTATTTTACATTCTTAAGAACAAAACTCAGCAAGAAATAAAGCAGGGCAGCAATTGTCCATGAAAGTGTTATGAATTGTTTGGGAACGGCATGGAATAAAGCATATAAAACCATAAAAAAGCCCTCTATAAGATAGAGATTTCTCATCAGATCTGTCTCAATATGCAACCTCGATCTCTTCCAGTTTATTATTCTGGCAGAAACAAGAGATATCAGGGCAAATGAATAATTTACGTCATTAATAGATTTAGAGGAGATAAGATATGTAATCAGGATGATAAGCAGAAGAATGCTATTCATTATTACTATTAACCTGTTCCGGAACCAGAGTGCCATTGATACCACAACGAGACTTTGCACGGCAAGAAGCAGATAAACCCGTGGAAATCCCAGGAGTCCTTGAAAAGCGATACTCATTGCCATAAAACCATAAAGGGCATAGAATGCGGACGCGAAATTCCAGTCAAATCTGGAATGCAAAATAATTGAGTAGGTCAGACAACAAATAGTTAAACCGGAAAAAAGAACTACGTAATTTTTACTAAAGAACCCTAAAACAATAAAAATCAGGAGAAGTGAATATAATATTCCATTAACGAATGTTACTCCCGTTAAAAAATCATCTTCAGATTTATCTTTGTTTCTGTATAATAATGTACCGGAAAAAATGGCTCCAAGCCCCAAAAGATAAACTGCACCTGAATAAGGTTCTGCAATCAGTTTCGCCGTATGACCTATTACAGGATTCCCCAGCAGCCATACGAAGGCAGATATATAACTAATAATTATTGTTACAATAAGCAAAGGTTCCCACTTAAACCGGTAATAATAATAAACTGATCCTCCGGCAGCCAGGGTCAACAGCGGTAGAATGAATTGCGCTGCATCACAAACAATTCCGGTTGTCAGTGCAAAGACCACGAATAGTGCGGCAAAACCCTGAGACTTTTCCCTGAGTGACAAATATGCCTGTAATGCGATCAGAAAAAATAAGAGCAACAGATCGATAGTCTTGCCTGAGAGCATAGGTGTGGCGGAAAAAAAATGCAATCTGAGGGTTAAATAAAAGAGAAGTACCTGTGTATTCATCATGAAAATAAATGACAGGTGGACATTGGTTTTCTTCAAATAAATTGAAAGAAAATAGATTGACAGGGCAGAAAGGTATCCAAGAATAACCGAAAGTAAGAGATGATCCTGAATCATCAGATACTGAGTAAGAAAGATTATGCCAAAAAGCAAAACTATATTGCCCAGCCAGGCCAGGCCAAATTGCCCGATTTGTGATTCAAGGCCTTTCTCTTCCTCATTTATATCTTCTGAATCAAACAAAATTTCTGATGCCTGAACTTGTTCTTCAGAACTATTCATCTTTTCTTTTTCGGGAATAACAAATGTGGATTCAAGCCTGGCTAGTCTGTTTTCTAATGATTTCAGACGGCTCTCAATTTTTTCCAGTTCATTTTCACGATCGGTCATGGCACAGAAATTAGAATTCTAAAAACCTGAAAATACAACACGGAGAGATCATCCTCCATTCCCCGGAACCTTTTATTTCAAATAGTGTTTATCCCAATACAAAATTCAAAAACCAACTGATATATATAAGGCTTTATTGCAAAGCAGAAACCCGAAGTGAAGACGAAAAGCATCCTTATAGAATCCAGAACTGCCATCTGAAAAGTATTTTCTATAATAGTGAAACCTCTGAAATGTATAACTATAAATCGAAGTACCGATTTATATATGATAATTATGATGCTTTTCTATTGTAATTTTAAATTTTTATAAATTGACCCCCTCTCCTGATAATTTTATTTCAGATAAAGAAAATGAGATTAATCCATATTTATTACAAAATTAAACTAATGCCGATGATAATATCAAGAAAGACTTGATAAAGAGTAAGCTTAAACCAAATTATGAGTATAAATTCATTTCATATTCTAAATTCATATATTTGTTATATCAAAATATTCTTTTCGGACTTAATCTTCTTTAATTCTGACAATTAATGTCCTTCTTTTTTAAAATGATCTATAAATTGAAAAAACAAAACAAAGATGAAATATTACCTAAAAACAAAATTTAAAATA
>OCZT010003641.1_pt1 | contig 15701 bp, 11 predicted proteins | sample 1539031 | NCBI WGS metagenome assembly OCZT01 (sample SAMEA3539308, study PRJEB22396) | soil metagenome | biome: tundra; feature: field; material: soil | place: USA | collected 2010-05 | depth 0.15 m | reverse complement strand
TCGGCGAGTCCGCAGAACTCGCGGGCGCGGTTGGTAAATACCATCGATAGACCGGTGATTTCCGGATCTAATGCCGCGATTTGCGATACAGCCGACGCGGTATCGTGCTCGGAGTTGAAAGGCACGATCTCGGCTTGGTGCCCATTGCGTTCCAGAGCCGAGGCCATGTATCGCAGCCCCAGGTTCTCTTCGAGTTCCGCGCCAACCAGAGCGACCTTCATGCGCACCTCCAATCGTTCGTGCTTAAAAGGATATTATCACGAAAACGGTCATATTAGATAAAAAGGTTCTGAAAATCTTCAACCGATACTAAAAAGCGCGCGCCTGGCGCGTTGCCCCGAACAAACTCGCGCTGTGCGGACGCCTTGCTAAACTGAAGGGGCATGGCGGCAAATCTCGCACCTATCTCCAGCCTGGTCGGCGAAGCAGCCGATCTGCGCGGCATGCGCGAGTGCCTCCAATGGTTCACGCGCGAGAAGCAGTGGATCAACGACATTCACCTGCAGCTTTGCCGCGTGCCCGCGCCCACTTTCCTCGAACAGCAGCGCGCCGAGTGGATCCTGGCGCAGTTCCGCAGTCTGGGATGGGAAGGCCATGTCGATCGCGCGGGCAACGTGGTGGCCATGCCCGATGCGCGCTCCGAAGGACCCTACGTCGCGCTCACCGCGCACCTCGACACCGTGCTCGCGCCGCGCGTCAAAGAAGACATCCGCGTGGAGCCGGGCGGCCGTTTTCACGGCCCAGGCATCTCCGATAACGGCGCCGGCCTGGCGGCCCTGCTGGCCATCGCGCGCGCCCTGAAGGTCTGCCCGCCGGTCGAGGGCTGGTATGCGGACCTGCTGCTGGTCGCCAACGTGGGCGAGGAAGGCGAAGGCAACTTGAGCGGCATGCGGCACCTCTGCAAACAGTCGCCGCTGGGCAAGAAGATCGGAGCTTTTCTGGTGCTGGATGGCGCCTCGACCGATCACATCACCAACCGCGCGCTGGGCAGCCGCCGCTTCGAAGTGATGTTCACCGGTCCCGGCGGGCATAGCTGGAGCGATTACGGCGTGGGCAACCCGGTACACGCGCTGAGCCGCGCCATCTCCCAGTTCTCCGACGCGCGCTTGAACGGCCCTCCAAAATCCAGCTTCAATGTGGGCTTCATCGAGGGCGGCGCCAGCGTGAACGCCATCCCGCCGCTGGCGCGCGCCAAAGTGGACATCCGCTCGGAGAGTAACGAGAAGATGGATGAGCTGGTGGATTGGCTCACCACCGCCATCGAGCGCGCGCTGGAAATCGAGAATCAGCGCGCCACCGGCGGCAAGGTGGCGGTGAAGATTCGCGAGATCGGCTCGCGGCCTGCCGCCAATCTGGCCGAGCACTCCCCCATCCTCTCCTATCTCCGCGCGGTGGATAGCCACCTGGGCATCCGCTCCCACCTGGACTGCGCTTCCACCGACGCCAACATTCCCATGTCGCTGGGCATCCCCGCCATTTCGATCGGCGCGGGCGGCCAGGGCGGCGGCGCGCACACCACCCAGGAATGGTTCAAGCCCGAAGGCCGCGACCTGGGTTTGAAGCGCATTCTGCTGACACTGTGCCTGCTGCTGCGCGATCCTCAATTCACGGCCATCTCGCAGTGATGGGCAGTACCTTCGGGGTCCAGCGGCGCGCCGAAGCCGCGCTGATCGTCAACACCATCATCTGGGGCGCCACTTTTGTACTGGTCAAACAGGCTCTGCGCGATGTATCGCCGGTCCTTTTTCTGGCCTTGCGATTCACCTTGGCGACCGCCGTGCTGCTGGTTCTCTTCCGCGGTTCATGGAGCCATCCCCGGAATCCCCGCTGGTCGCTGGCGGGTGGCGCTCTCGCCGGCACATTTCTGTTCGCCGGATACGCGTTTCAAACCATCGGCCTGCAATTCACGACCGCCCCAAAATCGGCCTTCCTCACCGGTCTCACCGCCGTGATGACGCCCGTGCTCGCCGCCGCGGTCTATCGGAACAAACCGCGCGCCAGGGAGATCGGTGGCGTTCTGCTGGCCACCTGCGGCATGGCCCTCATGACGCTGCCGACGCTGCCGGGCGGCACGCTGGCCATCAATCGCGGCGACCTGCTGACCATCTGCTGCGCGGCTTGCTACGCCGCCCACATCCTCACGCTGAGCCGCTATTCGGCCGCCGCCAGCTTCGAATTGTTGTCTACGGCACAGATCGGGATTTCGGCGCTGCTGGCCTGGTCGCTTTGCCGCGGGATGGAAACGCCCCACATCCGCTGGACCGCGGGAGTGTGGGCGGCCATCGTCATAACGGGTGTTTTCGCCACTGCCCTTGCCTTTACTTTCCAGGCCTGGGCGCAACGCTACACTACATCCACGCGCACCGCGCTGATCTTCATGCTCGAGCCGGTGTTCGCCTGGATTACTTCCTACCTGCTGACTGGCGAGACCCTCTCCGCCCAGGCGGCGGCGGGCGCGGGCCTGATCCTGGCGGGCATCCTGGCGGTGGAGTTGAAACTCTTCCCTGGATGAGTGGCGCACGCTTCAGCGTGCCGCCGTGGGCTTCAGCCCACGGTGCTGGCGGATACCTGGGGCGGGTCGGGGACCGGCAAACATGGACGCTAACTCAATCAACGCTCTCTGCCGTGGTTTCCTTTTGCGCGGGAAGTTGCTGACCTCCCTGATGCCTACCCTCAGCCAATTTCCGTCGCTTCACATATCAGCGATGCGCGTCTTGCGTCCAGTTGACGTGAGGGGGACTTAACCGGCTGATCTGTGCCCAATCCGGTGCGGTGGCGCGGCGAGGCACTCAAGACCACGAAGGACCATTCTGCACAATAAAACTGCGGACAGCAAGAGGTTTTTGTGCCAACTGAGTGCCAACTTCCGGGCTCCGGCCAGACGGGGCTTTTTGGAGCACCCTCAGGTAAGACAACTCGAACGAAAAGAAGAAATGAAGCCGATCCATCGAACACTGAGGGCTTCGTCCAACGGAGGACCTCATTGAAGGATTGGCCGGTATAAAAGGACTTACCAGGAGTGATCTCCCAGAGCGCCGTTTGGGGGCCGCCAACACGCTCACTGGCCCCAAGGGCTGTTGCCGCCAGTCATGGGGGAGTGAACGCCCCGACTGTTCACTTCTCACCAACAGAACTTGAATCGGTGAAACCCCCGGTTCGGTGGAGGCAGCGCGTTGAAGTGGCCACGCAGAACAGGGGTTGCACAGTTGGTAGCTTCGTCTCCGGCACTGCACGGATTGTGAGGCTGGGCGCTACCACCCCTTACGGTACACGCGCGTTGCAAGGCGCCCTCAAGCCTCCAAAATAAGCATCACTGAATTGTCACATTGACTGTGTTGGCGGCTTGCCCGTCTGCGGTAAGCAGGATGTTGACGCTTCCTTTACCCGCCAACGACTGCGGCAGTGGGCCGATGTTTACCTGATCCTCTCCGGCGAAACCCGGCGCCGCCCCAGCGTACAACACCGGCACGCTCAGGCCGCCCACCGTCACCGTGACGCTTTTGGCGTTGCGGATGCCCGTGCCGTACATCTCCAGATAAACCTGTTCCGTGGACGGCCCGAGATTGATCGGCAATGGAATCACGCTCCCGGATGCGATCTGGTACACCGGCTGCAACGGTTGCTGCGTTCCTGAAATCACCGGCAGGACCAAGGCCGCTACCAACCCCGCGCCATTTAACTCGAAGATCCCTGGCGAAACGCTGCCGATTGAGATAGTTGTGGACTGAATAGTCCCATTCTGATTCTGGAACGTCACCGTCGCAGTTCCCGTGGCCGTGCCTGCCGGAATCTCGAAATTGATCTGCGAAGGCGAGACATAAAATAGGGAAGCCTGACGCGCGACGCCGGATGAGTCTGTGACCGTCACTGTGTTGCCATCTAGCGATGTCGGCAGCGGTAAACTCACCGCCGAAGCTGTTCCGCCGGCCAAGTTTATGCCATATACCGAGACGATGGATTCCCCCGCGAAGGGTTCGACTTGTCCAGCCGTGGCTAGTGTGACTGTCGCGGAGGTTGCTGCGATCTTGGCTACAAAGCCGTGGGAGCAGCAGGGGTTGTTGCTGGCGGTCGTCTGGAATGCGCCGGGAGTCGTGATCAGGTTCGGGCCGCCGTTATTGCCGGCGAGATAGATGTCGCCGGCGGAGTCGACTGCCAGCCCGGCCGGACTCGCGGTGTCGAGCCCACCGGACCCAATGCGCGTGGAAAACAGCAGGTTAGCGCCCGTGGGGTCAAGCTCGGCGACGATTACGTCCATCTGCCCGCCGCTTGGGGCTGGCTCAACCGGATTGACCGATGGGAAACCGGATCCGGCTTCTTGCCCCATGATATAGATGTTCCCGTTCCCATCCAACTGGATGGGGCCGGTAAAGAATAACGCGTCGCTGCCATCGCCCTTGCTGTCTCCCACAAAGGTGGACCAGACGATGGAGGTGGCGGTAGGATTCAGCTTGGTCACGTGGGCTGCCGCGCAGTTCTGGCCATTCGGCCCGCAGACGGTCGAATAAGCGCCGGGTGTCACGGGAAAATCCGGAGAATTGGTATATCCGGCGATATAGGCATTGCTGGCGCTATCGATGGTGATGCCGCTGATGAAGTCGCCTGTATTCCCAGTTTTCCCGCCAAGGTAGGTGGCATATGCCAGCGATGCACCACCGGCGGAAGTGACCGGATTAAACTTCGCAACGAAGCCGCGCCAGGCTTGCACATAGGTTGCTGGGCTGCCCAAAGGAGCACCGTTAGGCTGAACCACGCCGGCTGTCGTGGGCAGGTTGCTAGCCTTGGTCTCGCCGACCAGATAGAAATAGCCGTTGGCATCCACCGCGATCCCGGTGCCATACGTATCGCCGCCGCAGGCGATGATGCACTGGAAATTCAAGTCGCCGAAGAGAGTGGAATAGAGCAGGTGGGCGCCGGTGGGATCGAACGCCGCGACGAAAGCGAATTGGGGGGTCGCCTCCGACAGGTCCGGTTCCACTGATTACCGCGCCGCTGGTTGTTGGAAAGCTGGATTGGATCTCGTCCTCGTTGCCGGCAATGTAGGCGCGGCCGGAGCCATCCACGGCAATGGCAGTTGCGTACGCCCACGAGGCGTAGCCGCCAAGAAATGTCGAGTAGACAATGCCCGTTCCGGTGGAATTCAGCTTGGTCACAAATGCGGACGCGGCGTTGCAGGTCGACGCGGGGGACGCAGAGCAGACTGTCTCGTACGCTCCGGCGGTTATCGGGAAATTGGGCGAGTTTGTCCGACCGGTCACGTAGGCATTGCCACTGGAGTCCACCGCGATGGCGTAACCGTAGTCGAGGCCGTTGCCGCCCAAATAGGTGGAATAAACCAGCGAACTGCCATCCGGACTGAATTTGGTTACAAAAGCCGAAGGCCATTGCCCGGGAGAGACGCCGGACACTTTTGCCGGAGGCGCGCTTTTGTAAGGGTTTTTCGTTGTTGGGAAGTCGATCGACTTGGTGTAGCCCGCCACGTATACGCTGCCTGCGCTGTCCAACGCGAGACCCTGCGACGTACCGACCTGAGAGACGCCTGGTCCGGTGATATTCCCGATGTAATCGGTGCTGGTCCCGGCAAGATAACTGGCATAGCTGAGCACCGGGTCGATAATCAGCGCCCTGGAATGGTCGTAGCTGCCAAGCCGGAAGCGTACCTGGTTCCCGGCCACGGCGAACGACCCTTCGACGCTCGTCTTCTTGTCTCCATCCATCTGGTACAGCACCGGTTTCTTGAAGCTGGCCGGGCCGTTGGGGGCACGCAGAATTAGATTGCCCACGGAGTCAACGCTGGCGCGGGCGCCGTCGATGCGCCAGGCGATGCGGCTGGGGTCGGCGCCGGGGGCGACAATGAAGTCGTACTCCAACTGGCGCTGATTCCCGTAGAAGACGAGATCCACGCCGGGGTAGATCTGGGGGTACTTGACCTTGCCATAGGTCGGGATGCCGGAGCGCCAGTTCTTCGGGTCGTTGCCGATGAAGTAGCTCACCACGCCGGCCTGCCGGGCCAGTCCTGCTGCCTTGGCCTTGGCATTTGCCCCGATCAGACTCATGCGCAGGGTGTCGACGGACGCGGCCGATGCCGGCTGCTGCCGCTCCAGGTTCAGGACCACCTTGCCCGGAGTGAGGAAGAGCGCGTAGCCAGAACCGCGTGAGAGAAACTGAACCGTGGAGGCCAGGTGCCCCTCGTTCGGCTCGAAACTCAATGGCACGCTCATGAGCTTCGCCTCAGTGCGGTTCGTGGACAGTGGGAGAGATCGCGAGGCCGCTGGCACCCCCTGCGGTTTGCCAAGACCAAATGAGATCGAAATGATCGCGAGCGCCGTTGCTGCCCGAAGCGCTCGCCGCATTGGTCTGGTAGCGGCGATCTGCAGTTCAGCGAGCATCTTCAAGATATCCATGCCGGAGCATCCAGCAATCAGCCCTCCAGGCGCACTCAAGCGTGAACCGGAATGACGGAAACCCGAACAAGACTTTGCGCGTTACGCTGCGCGTTGTGAGGCAGTATTGCGTCAAAGGACGCAGCTCACCCATTCTCGGTTTTGCTTCCGGCGGCGCAAATAGAAACTCCACCCGTAAGCAACTAATTCGTTTGAGGTAAGTGGTGCGCCCGGACCGACTCGAACGGCCGACCCTCTGGTTCGAAGCCAGATGCTCTATCCAGCTGAGCTACGGGCGCTTTGCCTCATCGTATCATTATAATCTCAGACATGATCGAAACCGAGGTCAAGATTCGCTTCGAGCGCGGCGCCGATGACGCCCGCGCCATGATCGAGCGTCACGGCTACCTGGTGCTCGAACCCCGCACTCTCGAAAGCGACCGGATTTTCGATCGGGGCGTCTCTGACCTCAAAACTGCCGATCAACTTCTCCGCCTTCGCCGCTCCGGCTCCCGCTCCACGGTCACTTATAAAGGTCCCGCCAATCGCCAGCGCTACAAGAGCCGCGAGGAGATCGAGTTCGACGTGTCCGATCCTGACGCCTTCGAGCTCGTCCTCGACCGCCTCGGCTATACTCCGCGATTCCGCTATGAGAAGTTCCGCACCAAGTTCGCCGCGCCCGCCCAGGAACCCGGGATCATTACGATCGACGAAACCCCCATGGGCGTATTCCTCGAATTGGAAGGAGAGGCCGGCTGGATTGACCGGACCGCCGCGCGCCTGGGCTTCGAGCCCTCCGAGTACTGTACCGTTAGCTACGCAGCGCTCTATAAGGAATACCTCCTTTCCCACGAAGGCGCTCCTGCCGACATGGTGTTCAACTCAAGCGATCTGCCCGAGGTACCCAAAAAAGACACTTAGTACGCTGAGTTCTATTGATTGCGGCCCACTCCGATGCTATTCTTCCAATAGCTCAATGGACACCGGAAACAAGGAAACGCGCATATGATCGAACTCATAGCGACCGTTGTCATCACGGCCAGTTCGGTTCTGCTGTTCGCCTACTGGTTCCGGTATACGTGTCTGTTGATCCTCAGCGCGAAGACGGCGCGCGATTACACCGGCGACGTCGCGTGTTCCAATCGTCTGCGGTTCCCCGAAGTGCAGGCGCAGTTGAAGCAGAGCGGTTCACCCGATCTCGACAAGCTGCGCGCGGCGCTCGACCGTGACTACGAGGTTGTGCGGCACATGCTGAAGTACATGCCGAACACCGGCGAGGGACAATCCGCTCTCGAAACTCAGATGCTGGCGATCAATTACCGGCTGATGAGCACGTGGTATCAGGCCACCCGTCACGTCTCCGGCAGCACCGCCGCCCGTGCGCTCGCGGAGATGTCGATGGTGGTCGCCCACTTCGCGAATCTAATGGGCGAACAAGCCGCCGCCTCCGCCGCCTAGCCCTCTGCTAAGCAATCCCGTGCGCTTGTCGTGTTGGCATGCGCCCCCGATCCACCCATAAAGCACGCAACCCCCGGCCAAACCTCCGCCGCTCTACCGAGCCGCGACCGCAGGGAGCGATCAACCCTCCGTCGGAACCTGCCACCGCCCGCTCTGCCACTCCAGATTGAAATTCTCGCCCAGGTAAACGCGCCGCACTTCCGGATCGTTTCCTAACGCTTCCGGCGACCCCGACCGGAAAATCCGGCCGTTGTTGATGATGTAGGCGCGATCCGTCACCGCCAGCGTCTCCCGCACGTTGTGGTCGGTCACCAGAATCCCAATCCCTGAATTCTTCAGGTCGAAAATGATCTTCTGAAGCTCCAGCACCTGAATCGGATCGATCCCTGAAAAAGGTTCGTCCAACAGCAGAAAACTCGGCTCGATCACCAGCGACCGCGCGATCTCCACGCGTCTTCTTTCCCCGCCCGATAACACGTAGCCTTTGCTCTGCCGCACCGTTTCCAGGCCCAATTGGGCGATCAGCCGGTCCATGCGATCCAGCCTCTCCCGCCGGTTCAGAGGCAGGGTTTCGAGAATCGCCATCAGGTTGTCTTCCACCGACAGCTTCCGGAATACCGACGCTTCCTGCGGCAGGTAGCTGATTCCTTTGCGCGCCCGCTGATACATCGCCAGCGGCGTGATGTCCTGGTCGTCCAGCGTCACCCGTCCCGAATCCGGCGTGATCAGCCCGACAATCATGTAGAACGACGTGGTTTTGCCCGCCCCGTTCGGACCCAGCAAACCCACCACTTCGCCCTGCTTCACCCACACCGAAACGTTGTCGACGACCTTGCGCCCGCGGTACGACTTCGTCAGATCTGTTGTTTGCAGGGTATGCACAGAAGCTATTTCTTGCGGACGACGCTCTTCACCTGCCTGGTCGGCAGTCCGTTAACCAGCAGCCTATCATCGTTCGCCCACCACGTCAATTCATCGCCTTGCGTCTTGCTGCCTTCCGTGCTGTTCACCAGCAAAGGACGGCCGCCGCTCAGAAACACTCTCCCCTCATCGGCGTAATATTCAGAATGTTCCGATGTCCCCGTGCGCACTTTCGCTCGCGCCGTGCTCACGATCTTCACCGCCCCGTCGGACACCGTCTTATTGAGCGACGAATCGGCATCCGCATCGTTCAGAAACGCCTTGATTTCCTGCCCCGTCACCGTCAGATCGGGCCTTTGCAGCAGCACGCCGCCTTTGTAAACCGCCACCCGCGTGTCTTCCGTGTAAGTCAGATGCGGCGCATGAACAACAGTAAAAATCGGGGTTGTCGTGGACGCCTTGGGCTTCGCCTTGGCCTTCATTTTGCCGTCCGATTTCTTGTCGTCCTTGTCCTTATCCACGAAATAACTGACCACCTTGCCGTCCGCTTCCATGATCCCCGCATCGCGATCGATGTCCAGCCGGTCCGCTTCCACCCGGTTCGATCCCTGCCACGCAACCGCGTTCCCTTCGTAGTGAATCTTCAGATTGCCGTCGCTCGAAACCATTTTCTGCGCCCGTGCCTGCATGATCTCGTCGGTATTCAGCATCGCGCTCGAATTGCCCTTCGGATCCGGCATGCGCGTCGAGGCAACGTGTCCTTCGGCCGTAAAATCACCCGATTTCTGATTCATCACGATATGATCCGCCGCCGCCGACCCCGTCGAATCCCACACCCGCGCGCCCTTGTCCAGCGTCATCAGGTCCGTCTTCTGGTCGAGCGTCGCATGATCGGCGCGCGCGTGCCGGTCGCCCTCGTCGTATTTGAAATCGCTCTTCTGGTCCAGATGGCTCAGGTCGCTCGACTTCGGATCGAACGTGGCCAGCATTTCTTTCGACGTAGTAAACCCCGGCGGCGGTACAGGCTTGCCCTTTTCCGCCGGCTTGTCGGTGCGCGTCGTCACGTTGACCGAACGGAAACTCTCAATGCGGTTATCTTCTCCATACTTGATCCACACCTTGTCGCCGGTCATCAGGCGCTTGGGCATCCCCGGCCGATTCGGCAGAAAATCCATCGTGGCCGCGCCATCCGTCTCCACGCTTTCGATCTCCTGCCCGCCGCTGCGCATCTTCAGGTGGATCACTTCGCTGTGCAGAATGCGCGTATCGCCAGCGCCTGCTCCAGGTGGACTACCGGGCTTCGCGATCGGCACATTCTCCGCCACGCTCTTGCCGAACGCCACCGCCGTCGATAGTGTGCTCTCCTTGCCCGAAGCCTCGAAACCCAGTTCCATCCGGTTCCCCGTCACCGTGGTCTTCGCGGCGTCGGTCGACGAAACCAGGTGCGCGTTGCGGTCGCCGGAGATTTTGGTCACCAGCATCCCGTCGGCGAAATTCATGGTCATACCGTCGGCGCCGAACTCCACCTTGCGGTCCGGATCTTCTTTCACGCCGTGGCCCGCTTCAATTTCGGCCAACCGCACCTCGCCCTGATCGAGAGTCACTACAGACATCTTTCCTTCCAGACGCAGCGTGTCGCGCGTAAGTTTCGACCAGGGGATCAGAATCACCTTCGAATCCCTCTCGCGATAGAACGCCTCGCCCGATTCGATGTGCATCGGAACCGAATCCGCCTTCTTCCCTCTCCAATCCAGCAGGATCTGCGACTTCATGTGCAATTCGCGCGTCTGCGGATCGTATTCGGCGCCCACCGCGGTCCCTCCGCCCTGATCGAAATCGAACCGCATCGGCCGGTCGGTCGTCGCCTTGCCGGATTGGGTGTCGAATTTCACCCCGGAGCTGTGAATTCTAACGATGCGTCCATGCGATCCATCCACCGGCACGCAGACAGCCTCGTTGCGTGCGCCGCAGTTTAACGTGATATCCACTTCTCCGTCGGCGTACAGCGTCTTGGCCGTCGGATCGCATAGCGCCTTGACGGTCTTCACCAGATCGTATTGCGTGCCGTCTTTGTTGTAGAGCTTAAGATCGACCCCGTCCAGATCCAGCCCCGTCGATCCCGCCGACTCCTTCATCGTGTCGGCGCACAGATGCACGTGCTGTGTTATACCCTTCTGATCCGAGTAGCACCACTTGCTGAAGCTACCGTCGAAATTCCGGGCCAGCGGCTTCGGACGCGCCGGCGCGTCCCGTTCCAGGTTTCCCTTGCGCCTCAGATAGGTTGCACCGACGGCGAAGACGATAGAAATGATGGCGAAGAGAAAAAGCCACCGGGTACGGCGCATAACGTTCGTAATTTAAGGATACCAATTACGCCACCCCTCAATCCAACTCTTCCCCTCGCTGCCTTCCGTGTGGGACGGACTTTCAGCCTTGGCAGCCGCCCTCCGGGCGGCTTTTTGTTGGAAAAGGAACCCCGACAGTAATGGAGGGGATAAGGTCGAACGCGCCCGCCCTCCGGGACAGCGTAAAATGAAAGCGTTCGTGCCCGGGTGGCGAAATCGGCAGACGCAACGGACTTAAAATCCGTTTTCCGGCAACGGGAGTGCGGGTTCAAGTCCCGCCCTGGGCACCAATCGCTTTGGCGGCCGTAATCGCCTGTCCTACGTGCCTCTGCGTATGTTCCGCAATATGTGTCAACAGGCCGATCACCGTGGTCGGAAGCCGTTTTCGCCCCACTTCACGGGCATCGCGCAACGTTGAGGGATCGATTGCGCGCACCACCGCTTCGGCCCGCTTGGAAACGCTATCCAACTCAGCCAAAAGCTCTTCGCGCGACGCACCGGGCTCGCCTTCGCCCAACGCCACATCCCTGCGACCCTCCAGGTACCCTATGAGACGGTCCGTGCTGCGCGAAATATGGCGGATGTGGAATCCAACCCGCGTAGTCCACAACTGGTCCGGCGTCAGGCCTTCGGTATATCGCGCCAGATCCTCGCGAGCTTGCGTGAAGGCGTACAAAACCGGCGCGGTCAGCGGATCCACGCCAGGAATCGGCCCTCTTAGCCACGGTTCTTCGATCATACTTGTTATCCTAAAAGTTTCCATGCTAAGAGTGCGTTTTGCCCCCTCGCCGACCGGATATCTTCACATCGGCAGCGCCAGGACCTTTATCTTCAATTGGTTGTATGCCCGCCACAACTCGGGCACCATGATCCTGCGCATCGACGACACCGACATCGAGCGCAACACCCAAAAATCCCTCGATTCGATTTTTGAGGGGCTAAAATGGCTTGATTTGAGCTGGGACGAGTTTTACCGGCAGAGCGAGCGTTTGGATCTGCACAGCCGCGCGGCCAACGAAATTTTGGCAAAAGGGATCGCTTATCGCGATTTTACGCCGGCGGTGGTGGAGCACACGGAAACGCACTGGCTTTTTAACCCCGGCATGCGCGAGTTGTCGAAGGAAGAGAGCGACCGGCGGGCGGCGGCCGGGGAGCCGTTTGTGGTGCGCTATCGCGTGCCTCGCGAAACTCGGGCGGAAGTTGCGTTTACCGACCTGGTTTACGGTCATCAGGCGAAGGGAACGGCCGATATCGAGGATTTTGCGCTGCTGCGGTCGAACGGCGTGCCGACGTATCATCTCGCGTCCTGCGCCGACGACGCCGACCTGAAGATCAGCCATATTATCCGCGGGCAGGATCATTTGACGAACACGTTCAAACACGTGCTGATCTTCGAAGCCCTGGGCGTCGAGCCTCCGAAGTTCGCGCATCTTCCGCTGCTGATCGCGCCCGATGGATCGAAACTATCGAAGCGCAAGCACGGCCCGGTGGTGAGCGTCACGACGTATCGGGATGCCGGGTTTTTAGCGCAGAGTTACGTAAATTTTCTGTGCCTGCTGGGGTGGTCGCCGAAGAACGATCGGGAGAAGATGTCGCGGCAGGAGTTGATCGATCTGTTTACGCTCGAAGGCGTGAACAAATCGAACGCGACGGTCAATTTCAGCGACGAAGATCCGCTCGATCCGAAGGCTGTCTGGTTGAATGCGGAGCACATAAAGACATTGCCGATCGAAGAGTTATCGGCGAAGCTGATTCCGTTTGCCGAGGCGGCGGGTTTTCAGGTGAGCGCGGAGAAAATGCTGCAAGTGGCTCCGCTGATTCAGGAGCGCATCAGGACGCTGCGCGATGTCGCGACCGTCGCCGATTTCTTTTTCGTGGACGAATTGCCGCCTTACGATTCCGCTGAGTTGATTCCGCAGAAGGGCGATTTGGCTATGGCTCGCGCGGCGCTGGAAAAAGCGCAAGGGGTTCTGGCGACGGCGGAGTTTAATCGCGATGCGCTGGATGCGGCGCTGCGGGCGGCGGCGCTCGCATTGAAAATCAAGCCGGGGCAGATGTTTCAGCCGATCCGGGTGGCGGTTTGCGGCCGCAAGAATTCACCGCCTCTGTTTGAAACGCTGGTGGTGTTGGGGCGCGATGCGTCCTTAAAGAGAATTGAAGAAGCCATCCAAAAATTATGAGTACGCCTGCCGCTCCATCTAATTTCATCCGCGACATCATCGTCAAGGATCTGGAGACCAATAAATTCGGGGGGCGCGTGCATACGCGGTTTCCTCCGGAGCCGAATGGATATTTGCACGTCGGCCACGCCAAGTCGATCACCATCAACTTCGGATTCGCCAAGGAATTCGGCGGCAAATGCAATTTGCGCTTTGACGACACGAATCCGACCAAGGAAGAGACCGAGTACGTCGAGTCGATCATGGAAGACGTGCGCTGGCTGGGAGGCGAATGGGCGGGCGTGTATTATGCGTCCGATTATTTCGACCAGCTTTATGCGTGGGCGGTGCAGTTGATCAAGGCCGGAAAGGCTTACGTTTGCGATTTATCGCCCGATGAAGTTCGCAAGCAGCGGGGCACGTTGACCGAGCCGGGGCAGGATAGCCCTTATCGCAATCGATCGGTCGAAGAAAATCTCGATCTGTTCGAGCGCATGAAGGCTGGCGAGTTTCCGGACGGGTCGCGGTCGCTGCGGGCCAAGATCGACATGGCGGCGGCGAATCTGAATCTGCGCGATCCTGTGACGTACCGGATTCTGCACGCCGAGCATCATCGCACGGGCGACAAATGGTGCATCTATCCGATGTACGATTTTGCGCACGGGGAATCGGATTCGATTGAGGGCATCACGCATTCGATCTGCACCCTGGAATTTGAAGACCACAGGCCGCTTTACGACTGGTATGTCGAGCAACTGGGCATTTATCATCCGCAGCAGATCGAGTTCGACCGGCTGAACCTGACCTACACGGTGATGAGCAAGCGCAAGCTGCTGCAACTGGTACAGCAGAATTTGGTGAGCGGGTGGGACGATCCGCGCATGCCCACCATCTGCGGGATGCGCCGTCGCGGCTACACTCCCGAATCCCTGCAGAATTTCGCGCGCAGCCTGGGTGTTTCGAAGACCAACGGAACCACCGAGCTGGCGCTGCTGGAATATTACGTCCGCGAGGATTTGAACAAGCGCGCGCTGCGCGTGATGGCGGTATTGAAGCCTTTGCGGGCGGTGATCGACAACTATCCGGAGGGCCTGGTAGAGCACATGGAAGCGGTGAATAATCCCGAGGACGCGGCGGCCGGGTCGCGCACGGTGCCGTTTTCAAAAGTGCTGTACATCGAAGACGACGATTTTCGCGAAGTTCCGCCGCCCAAGTATTTCCGGTTGTCGCCCGGCAAGGAAGTGCGGCTGCGGTATGGGTATTTCATCACGGCTACGAGCGTGGTGAAAGACCAACAGGGCAATGTTATCGAGGTGCATTGCACTTACGATCCGGCCACGCGCGGAGGCGATTCGCCGGATGGGCGCAAGGTGAAGTCGACGATTCACTGGGTGTCGGCCGAGCACGCGATCGATGCCGAAGTGCGCGTCTATGAGACGCTGTTCACGCGCGAGAATCCGAATGAAGTCGAAGAGGGGCAGGAGTTCACGGCGAATATGGATCCGAAGTCTCTCGATGTGATCACGGGCAAGCTGGAGCCGAGCCTCGCCGGTGCCGCGCCGGGCAGCCGGTATCAGTTCGAGCGGCTGGGATATTTTTGCGTGGACAGAGATTCGACCCCCGCGAAGCCGGTGTTCAATCGAACCGTGGCGCTGCGCGATACGTGGGGCAAGATCGAGAAGAAATCGAGATGATTGTTATCGGCCTGGGAGGTCTGCTGAACGACGCGGCGTGCGCGCTGCTGAAGAACGGGAAAATCCTGGCGGCGGTGGAAGAAGCCAAGATGACGCGGGGGCAGAGGCCCGGAGGGCTTCCTCAAGCCGCGATTGAGGGATGCCTCCGATTGTCCGGAGCGACCCGAGATCAGGTGGATTGCGTTGCACTCGTGCGACCCATCGCGCAAGGGCCGGAAGCGGAATTGCACCTCGCCTTGCGCGACCAGTTTCCGCACGCCGAGGTTGTCGTCGTGGAGCATCACATGGCGCACGCGGCATCGGCGTTTTTTGCGTCGCCTTTTGAAGAGGCGACGGTGTTGACGCTGGATCATGCGGGGGACTTCCGCTGCGGGGCGCGCTGGCGTGCTTCCGGCGACCAGATCGAACTGGAAAAAGAATGGTATTATCCCGATTCTTTAGGGCGCCTGTATGGCGCGGTGACGGAGCTGCTGGGGTTTCGGGCGCGCGGCGACGAACATAAAGTGCAATGGCTTTCGGCGTCGGGCGACGATCGCTTCGCGCCGGCGTTTCGCAAGATCGTGTCGAGTTCGGCGCGGCTCGATGCGGCTTATTTCGACGGCAACCGGCTGGCCGCGGGGGGATTCAGCAGGCAGTTTTTCGAAGCGCTCGGGTTGCCGGATGGCGCGAAGATTCCTCCGGTGCTGGCACCGTCGATCGCGAGGGGATTGCAGAAGACGGTTGAGGAGACCGTATTGACGCTGGCGGGCGGGGGCGAGAATCTGTGCCTGGCGGGCGGATTGTTTTTTAACGCTCTTCTCGTCG
>OCZT010003639.1_pt1 | contig 15713 bp, 12 predicted proteins | sample 1539031 | NCBI WGS metagenome assembly OCZT01 (sample SAMEA3539308, study PRJEB22396) | soil metagenome | biome: tundra; feature: field; material: soil | place: USA | collected 2010-05 | depth 0.15 m | reverse complement strand
GGTGTTCTTGCAGTAAAAAAAGAAAACGCTCTTGCTATTTCCGGACGTTTATTTACCTCTGCAATAAAATTATTTACTACTTTTTCAAATGCCTTAATATCATCATTGCTTTCACGCTGCTCTAGTTCAAAAGTAAAGCCCGCAGTTTGCCCTAACCCCGGAATAGCAGGCGGTTGAATTACAACAACATTCGCTTCTTTAATACCTGCAAAACGTTTTTGCATTTCTGCAATAACAGCTTGTATTTGCGCTGATTTATCTGTTCTTTCATCCCACGGTTTTAACTGGCAAAAAATAGTACCGCTGTTTGATTTTGATGCGGATGTTACTACATTCAAACCACCGAGTGCGGCATAGTGGCCCACTGCAGGAATGGTTTTAATGCTATCCATTATTGTATTCAATGTTACCAAACTTCGTGAAGTGGAAGATGCTTCCGGCAATTCGTAAGTGATTAACAAGCGGCCTTCATCTTCTGTAGGAATAAAACCTGTGGGCTTCGACTTAAATAAAAAAAATGTGCCGATAAAAATGCACAGTAATATGATTAAAGCAAATACTGATTTTTTGATTATCCATTTTACACCATGTGTGTATTTTTCTGTTTCTCCGGCAAACCATTTGTTGAATTTAAAAAAGAATTTATTTAATCCTTTTGATGTATTGGTAAGATGCGATGGCCTCAACATTAGTGAACATAGTGCCGGTGTAAGTGACAATGCAACAAATGCAGAAATAAGAACTGATATAGCAATGGTGATGGCAAACTGCTGATACAATCTACCTACAATACCGGGAACAAAACCAACAGGAACGAACACTGCAGCCAATACTAATGCAATGGCTACCACCGGACCGGACATATCTTTCATTGCATTAATGGTAGCTTCTTTGGCAGATAATTTTTTATCATCAATATAATGCTGCACTGCTTCTACCACAATAATCGCATCATCCACTACAATACCAATTGCCAATACAAAACCAAACATGGTTAATGTATTTATTGTAAAGCCAAGTAAAGTAAATACAGCAAACGTGCCGATGATAGAAACAGGAATAGCCAAAATAGGAATTAAGGTAGAACGCCAGTCTTGCAGAAACAGGAACACTACAAGCGTAACCAATCCCAATGCCAGCAGCAAAGTTTTTACCACTTCATGAATTGAAACTTTTACAACCGATACAGATTCGAAAGGAACTACATAATCAACATCTTTAGGAAAAGATTTTTTTAATTCATCCATTGCTTTATACACGTCATCCGCAGTTTCCAAAGCATTGCTTCCCGGAGCCTGGTATATCAATAAATAAGAAGCTCTTTTCTCATCTACAAAAGAATTGCTGGCATAGCTGAATTTACCAAGCTGTGTACGGGCAACATCTTTTAAATAAACAATAGACCCGCTACCAGGCTGTGTTCTTACAATAATACTATCAAATTGAGCCTGTGTATTCAGGCGGCTGTTGGTAATAACTGAGTATTCAAATGCCTGAACATTTTGCTGCGGAGGTGCGCCAACAGAGCCTGCCGCAATTTGTATATTTTGTTCCTGCAAGGCATTAATTACATCATTAGCCGTTAATCCTAATTGAGCTAATTTATCAGGCTGCAGCCAGATACGCATACTGAAATCATCAGCTCTTGTAAAAACATCTCCCACACCTTTTACACGCAGCAAAGCATTCTTTACAAAAATGTTGGTATAATTATCAAGAAAAGTTACAGCATGAGAACCATTGGGAGAGTACATAGCTACCAGCATTAAAATACTCGGATTGCGTTTGCGTGTGGTAATACCTAATTGCTTAACATCGTTTGGCAATGAAGGTGTGGCAATGCCTACCCGGTTTTGAATATCCAATGCACCGGAAGTAACGTCTGCGCCTACGTTATAGGTAACTGTAATAGTAGTTTGCCCGCTGGAAGTGCTGTTGCTTTGCATGTAAGCCATGCCCGGCGTGCCATTTACCTGTGTTTCTATTGGAGTGGTAACTGTTTGCTCTACAGTTTGCGCATCAGCACCACTAAATGTGCTGGTAATTTGCACTGCCGCTGGACTAATTTCAGGGTATTGACCAACAGGCAAATTATTAATTGCCAGAATACCGAGCAACAATATTACTACCGATACAACAATGGCGGTAACAGGACGTCTTATAAAAGTATCTGCAATCATAAATTCGTTCTTACTTTATTTTCAATCATATTTTTTTGTACCGGGCTTTTGAATTTCAATCAGGCTTCTGTTGCCCGTCCGAATGGATTCATCCGAGCGAACGTCGCACACTTAAAAGTTCAGTTCTTTACTAAACTTTTTTATTGTTTCTTCGGCGATCCAATTTGTACAGTGGTACTGTCTTTTAATTTTTGAGCACCATCCGTTACAATTTTATCACCTTCATTCAATCCTTGTTTTACAATTACCTTATCATTAATTATAGTTCCTAATAATATTTTATGTTGAATGGCTTTGCTGCTGTCATTCACCACAAATACAAAATATTCTCCCATCTGCTCAGTAACCGCTTTGTAAGGAATAAGCATGAATAAGCTGTCGGTATTATTATTTTTTATCCGAACATTTGTATTCATGCCGGCTTTTAAAATATTTTTTGGATTGGCAAACACCAATCTTGCTTTAATAGTTCCTGTTTGCGGATCAACAGCACGGTCAATAAAACTCACTTTTCCTGTTTGCGGATAAATGGAATTATCCGGTAATCGCAAAGTGAAAACTGAATCTTTAACAATGGAAGGATTTTGCTGCAGTTGTATAAAGCGTGGAATTTCTTTTTGATCCACTGCAATATCTACCGCCATCGGGTCTTCAGATGAAATAGTATTTAATAAAGTTTGATTGGCTGTAACCAGCGCTCCCATTTTTACCTGCGATATGCCAATGGTTCCTGCAAATGAAGCATAGATAGCAGAATATTTTACAGTTGTCTGCACATTTCTAACATTTGATTTTGCAGCCTCCACCTGCATTTTAGCGCTTTGCAAATCAGCCATTGCATGGTCATAAACCTGTTTCGCAATGGCATCCTGTTTCAACAAATCATTGTAGCGGTCCGCATCCTGTTGTGCCTTTGCTAAATTAGCTTTTGATACATTTAAATTAGCAACAGACTGGTCGTAATTAGCCTGGAATTGCTGCCGGTCAATATCATATAATTTTTGCCCTTTACGTACATGCTGCCCGTCTGTAAAAAAAATTCCTGTAATATATCCGGTAACCTGGGCTCTTAGATCAACCTGGTTAAGAGCAGCTACGGTTGCCGGATATTCATCATAATACACAGCGCTTTCTTTTTTTACCTGGTACACATTTACAACGGTTGGTGGTGGTTTTTGTTTTTCATCTTTTTTCTTTTCACTACAGGAAAAGATTATAAACGCACAGCTAAAAACAATAAACAATTGAAGAGTTCTATTTTTCATGTCAGAAATTTATCTTTCGATATTTAAAATTTGATTTTTGTTTTACAGAATATTCCTCACTATTTACTACTCACCATTTTTTAATATTGAATAGTTCCCAATGCTTTTTGCACATCAATCTTGCTTTGCAATAATTGGTACAATGCAGCATAATAATTTAATTGCGATGTCCGCAAGTCGCTTTCAGCAATAATTACATCAAGATAAGTTTTAATACCCTGCTGGTATTGCAGCCTGATAACATTGTAAACATCATTTGCCAATTGCACATTTTCTTTCAACGCATCATAATTGGCAAGGTTACCTTTATACAAAGCCAATGCCTGTGCGTATTCCGAGACTATTCTGCTTTTTAAAAATATAATTCTCCAATCAACGCTTTCAATCTGTAATTCGGCAGCCCTTGTCTGGTGAATCCTTTTAAATCCCTGGAAAATAGAAAACGAAAGTTGTAAACCAATGTCTGAATTTGGGAACGACTGATTGTACAATTTCCCAAAATTATTATTAAAATAATTAATGTTGTAACTGCCATACGCAGATACTACTGGCAAAAAACCCCATTTATAATATTTCAGGTTATACTGTTGCAAACGTTTTTGTGTTTGCAATAATTTGTATTCAATTCTGTTATCGTAATTAATTTGCTGCAGGGTATCCAATTGAGCATCTATTTCCAGTTGTGTGCTGTCGTATTGCAATTGCAGGTAAGCACTATCGGGGTAGCCCATTAATTGTTTCAGAAAAAAATATTTTGCAGTTAATAAACCCTCCCCCTGTTTACGTTGGGCTTTTGCATTGTTTAAGGAAATGGTGGCACGCTTGTAATCAGTTTTATCAACAATGCCGCCCTGGTATTGATTATACGCATCTTTCAGACTTCTGTTCAATCGAACAATATCTTCATCCAGAACATCTATTTGTTTTTGTGTTAGCAGCACATCATAAAAAGCTTTACCTACTTCGGCTGCAATGCTTATTCTGTTGCTGTCTGTTATTTGTCTTATTTCTCTTCTAACATCAGGGGCAGTTCTGCTTGCAAGCAACACATCCCTGTTAAAAATATTTTGTGTAGCGGTAAAATTAATGCCAGCAATATTATGCGTTCCGTTATTAACATAATTACCGCCAAAATAAGAGGTTGGTAATTGAATATAATTTTGATAGTTCGCATTCAGGTTTAGTTGAGGATACCAGTCTGCCAGTTTTGTTCTGATGGTTTCTTTCGTAATTTTTTCATCAATCAATGATTGCTGAATAATGGGTTGATGCTTTAGCGCATATTGTATGCAATTATAAAGTGTAGCATTTTGCAGAACGGAATCCTGTGAATTTTGAGTTAACCCTTTGAATGGAATAAAAAAAAATATAGTGATTGCAAATAGAAATGTATGTTTCATCATGCCGTTTATGAACAGTAAAAATATTAATCTTTACCGGTAAGCAATGATAATGCCTGAAATTTTATCTTTGCATTAGAAATTTTGCCTACCTGCCGACAGGCAGGTTCGGTTACAAAAATATTTTAATTAAACAAGTTACATTTGTATATGCCAATACAAGTTGGAATTATTATGGGCAGTGACAGCGACCTGAAAATTATGGATGCTGCTGCAAAACTTTTAGAAAAATTTGATGTAAAGTTTGAGCTTACGATTGTATCAGCGCATCGTACGCCATTGCGTATGGTGGATTATGCAACTACTGCAAAGCAAAGAGGATTAAAAGTTATTATTGCCGGAGCAGGCGGCGCTGCGCATTTGCCCGGCATGATCGCATCACTTACTACCTTACCTGTTATTGGTGTTCCCATAAAATCTTCCAATTCCATTGATGGATGGGATTCTGTTCTATCAATTTTACAAATGCCAAATGGAGTGCCTGTAGCCACTGTAGCGCTTGATGCTGCAAAAAATGCAGGCATATTGGCGGTTGAAATATTAGCCATATCAGATGAAGTTCTCTCTGAAAAATTATTGCTTTTTAAAAAAGATATGCAGGAAGATGTAATGGGCAAAATAAAAAAAATAAAAGATGATTGGTCAAATGGTTTTGATCAATAATAGTTTACCGTTCATCTTTGCGAGGAGGAACGACAGCCTGTCCCGATTTGTTTCGGGAAAGCAATCTTATATTACACATATGACAATTTTGTTTCAACTGGAGAAATTGAGAATGTTTTTTTCTTCTAATTTAATATGAGATTGCTTCGCTCCGCTCGCAATGAAGAGTGTTATTCTTCTTCTTTAATAATACAAAATTGCTGTTCAAAGTTTAAGGAATTATCATAAATAACTTTGATAAATTCTTTCCCCCACTTTGCATAAAAAGGCATGAAATTTTCAACTCTTTCCTGCAGTCCGTTATTGGGAAATAAATTTGATCTTATTTTTTTGATCTGCCTTTGCTGCGATTCAAATTTAATTTTTTCTGCCTTAAGCAGTTTAATTTCTAAATTATCCAAAGTCTTAAAAAGCTTTACCCGTAAAGCATCTACATGTTTCCCTAGTGTTGTATCAATTTCTTTTACAGAGATTTTCATTTCCTGGTAAACGGATCCGATTTGTTGCTTTTCGTTTGCTAAACTTAATTGATGTGTAGTATTTTTTGTAACAATGTTTTTTATCAGTTCATTATCAGATTTAAAAATATCCTGAGAAGTAAGTGAGAGTTTTTGAATAAGCGAATTTATTTTTTCATTAATTAATAAAAAAGAATTTCTTAAAATTAAAACAGGGTAAGGAATATTATAATGTTGAAAAAGATCTTTTAATTCAAGCCAATACGCAAGCTCACCACCGCCACCAATAAATACAACATTTGGCAGGATTGTTTCCTGGTATAGCGCCCTCAAAATAACATTCGGACTAAATCTTTCCGGATGCTGCGTTAATTCATTCTTTAATTCTTCTTTTGTAAACTGTATACCGGTATCCTGAATTTTATAAATATCTTTTTGCTGAACAATTCTGTTGCGGATATTATCTTTTAAATAAAAAAGATTTATCTCTCTTGGGTAAGCCTGAACTTTATAATGCTCTGCTAATTGCTCTGAAGTTGTATTAACGATTTCAGATGGAGTATTCAGGAAAATATCATCTTCAAAAACCGGGACCATTTCTTTTTTTAATTTAGTATTATCAGGCAACAAAACAATTAATCCATGATCTGCAAATAATTTATTCACTAAACAGAAACATGCGTCCTGTATCGTTCTGCCTTTCACATAACATTCCTGCACCAGTTCAATAACTTCCTTTCCAAATGATTCTACAACAAGTTGACCTTTTATTTTTTTAAGAATTTTCAATAGCTCATCATCTACCTTCATTCTGCCAACAGCGCCGGTTTGTTTAGTATGCCATTCATATTTTTCACCATTGATGAAAACTTCTCCTAATTCTTCCAGATCGGCGTCTTCGCTGCCAACATAAAACACCGGAACAAATTTATTTTCCGGTAGATCACGGTTAAGTGTATCCGCTAATTTTATTGCATGAATTATCTTATAAATAAAATAAAGATGTCCGGTAAAAATATTAGGCTGATGTGCGGTGCAAATGGTAAAAGTATTCTCATCCTTTAATGCGGTGATGTTATGCTTTACTTTATCGGAAGTTTCAACTGCGAGATATTGCTGCTCTAATTGCTCAACTAATAGTTTCCTGTTTGTACTGAATTTTTTTCTTGAAGTGATGGCATCTTTTATTCCTTGTAAATTAACCGGATGCTGATAAAAATTTTGAAGTGAATTATTTTGAGAAAGATAGTCTGTTACTATTTTGGAGAAGTAACCGGTTTGTTCGTAAGGAATATATGTTGCTGAAAAAGAGTTTGACAATGTATTTTTGTTTATCACGCAAAGACGCAAAGATAATAAGATGCAAAAAGTATAAGCACTATTTCCTGTTAATCCCATTAATCCAATAAATCCCGGTTCAGACAGACTACTTCTCCTTCCAAATCATAATCATAAGCATTGGTAATTTTTACATTTACAAAATCGCCGGGTAGTAATTTTTTGTCGCTGCTTATTATCACTTCATTATCTACCTCCACACTGTCAAATTCTGTACGCCCCAAATATCTGCCTGCCTCCTTTTTATCAACTATAACTTTAAATGTTTTACCAACCTTTTGCAGATTCTTTTGATAAGATATCTCCTGCTGCACTTCCATTATCTCCTCTGCTCTTCTCTGTTTTTCCTCTTCAGGAATATTATCCGGTAAATTAAATGCAGATGTGCCTTCTTCATGAGAATAAGAAAATATGCCTACCCTGTCGAATTGTATTTTTGTAAGAAATGATTTTAATTCCTCAACATCATCTTTCGTTTCTTCAGGGAAGCCACTTATAAGTGTTGTGCGTAAACAAATACCGGGGATCTTATTTTTTATCTCCCCAATAATATCTTCCATTTCTTCCCTGGTGATTTGCCGCTTCATTGCCTTGAGCATGCGATTGCTGGCATGCTGCATGGGCATATCAAGATAATTACAGATATTTTTCCTCTCTTTCATCACATCAATTATCTCCATCGGAAATTTAGAAGGATATGCATAATGCAACCGTATCCACTCAAGACCGGGAATATCAGCTAAAGCGTGTAATAATTTTGGCAACTCTCTTTTCTTATAAATATCCAAACCATAGTAAGTAAGTTCCTGTGCAATAAGCATAATTTCTTTTACACCTCTCTGCACTAATTTTTTTGTTTCATCAACTAAAGATTCCATTGTACGGCTTACATGCTGTCCTCTCATTAATGGTATTGCACAAAACGAACAGGTTCTGTTACAACCTTCGCTTATTTTAAGATAGGCATAATGGTTTGGCGTACTCAGGAATCTTTCACCAACTAATTCTGTCCTGTAATCAACATCAAATTTTTTAAGGAGAAAAGGCAATTCCATAGTGCCAAAGTAAGCATCCACATCAGGTATTTCTTCTTCAAGATTATTTTTATAGCGTTCACTTAAGCAACCGGTAACATAAACTTTATCTAATTTACCACGACGCTTTAATTCAACTTGTTGTAAAATAGTATTTACGCTTTCTTCCTTTGCTTTATCAATAAATCCGCAGGTATTTACAATTACAATATTGTGGTCTCTCTTTTTGTTTTCATGAACAACATCATAGTCGCTTGCGGTCAATTGTCCGCTAAGTACTTCGCTATCCACCAGGTTTTTACTGCAGCCGAGTGTAATAATATTAACCTTATCTCTCCCTAAATTTTTTGTTTTCATTGTAATGGCGGCAAAGGTAAGCAGATACAGGCATTGGAATTTGCTAAAATTATAGTCTATTTTACAGTGATTTAAAACATTTTCGGATATTTTATTTCTGTCTTAGAGTTTTTGCATATTTTTAAAATTGGCTGACGCTGAAAAAAATCAGAATGAAAAAGCTCCTAACTGCGCTTATAATCTTTTTACTGGTAAAAGGTAACTGCATTGCTCAAAACAACTCAGCTTCCATTTCAGGAAAGATCATTGATGATAAGGGTGTTACTACACCATCAGCAAGCGTTGCTTTATTTACTTCAAAAGATAGCAGTTTAAACAAGGTTGCTATTACATCTAATAACGGGGAATTTGAAATGCAGGGGCTAAAGCCGGGAAGGTATTTCCTTACTGTAACATCAGTTGGATACAAAAAAGGTGGTTCAAAAAGTTTTGAATTAAAGGAAGCACAATCCTATTTTTTAGCGCCGATCACATTATCAACTGATCACACCAAACTAACAGATGTAAATGTGCAGACTAAAAAACCCATGATAGAGGTAACTGCAGATAAAATAATTTTTAATGTAGAAGGAAGTATAAATGCAGCCGGCAGCAATGCTTTTGAACTATTGCAAAAGTCACCAGGAGTAACTATTGATAAGGATGATAATATTTCTTTAAAAGGAAAAAATGGTGTTCGTATTTATATCGATGGCAAACTCTCTCAAATTGGCGGAAAGGATCTTTCGGAATTTCTTCGCTCAATAAATTCTGCCGATCTGGAGTCTATTGAAATGATAAGCAACCCTTCTGCAAAATATGATGCCTCGGGCAATGCAGGCATTATTGATCTGCGTTTAAAAAAGAATAAAAATTTTGGAACAAATGAAAGTATTACTGCAGGAATGGCATTTGCCCATAGTCCAAAAGCAAATAGTTCTTTTAATATTAATCACAGGGATAAAACAATAAACATATTTGGAAATTACAGCAACAACTTTGGGCAGAGAAGAACGTTTCAAAATTTATACCGTATCCAAAATGATACTATCTATGATCAGCATACAATAAATTATAGTGATCCCCATATTCATAATTTTAAAACCGGAATGGATTTTTTTATTAATGCAAAAAACACAATTGGATTTATTGTGAACGGAAATTTTAATACCGTTACTTATTCAAATGTAGATGGCTATGCTTTAATTATGAAAAATGGTTCTGCGGCGCCACAAAAAATATTATTTTCAAGTGGAGTGCAAAATGTTGAAAGATCTAATTTGAATTATAATATAAACTATCGCTATGCAAACAGTAAAGGAATAGAATTAGTGATTGACGGAGATTTGGGAAGATTCAGGAGTAAAGCCAATAGCTTACAGCCCAATTTTTACAGAACTCCTTCGGGTGTTTTACTGGATGAAAAAATATATCGAAATAGTACACCAACTGATATTGACATTGAGACTTTTAAAATTGATTATGAAACACCGGTAAATAAAGGGAAATTAGAAGTTGGCGCAAAATATTCAAACGTAAAAACAAAAAATATTTTTGACTTCTTCAATGTAATATCAGGAGTGAATATTATGGATTTGTCACGCAGTGATAAATTTAATTATACGGAAAATGTAAATGCCGGTTATATAAATTTCACAAACCCGTTAGGAAAAAAATGGAGCATGAGAGCAGGGGTGCGAATGGAAAATACAATCAGTGAAGGAGATCTTATCAGCAACCATCCACAACCTGATGATACTGTAAAACGAAATTATGTTGACTTTTTCCCAAGCGCTGCGCTAACACTTACGCCTAACGAAAAAAATTCTTTCAACTTTAGTTATAGCAGAAGAATTGACAGACCTAATTATTCAGACCTGAATCCATTTGAGGATAGAATAGATGAACTGACATATCAAAAAGGAAATGCATTTTTAAGACCTCAATACACCAATATTTTTGAATTTACACATACCTACAAATCACATTTTAATACAACTCTTAGCTATAGCCATATAAAAGATTTTCGCACTAACATCATTGATACAACTGAAATAAACAGGGTGTTCAGAACAGTGAAAAATCTTGCAAGCCAGGATATTTTCAATTTTAATTTTAGCGCACCATTTGCCATAACCAAATGGTGGAATACATTTTTTACAGTAAACGCATACAACTCATTTTATAAAGCAGATTTTGGTCAGAATAAAAAAATTGATCTTAATATTTTCGCTTATAACTTTTTTGCCCAGCAAACTTTTACTTTAACTGAAGGTTTGATCTTTGAGCTTTCAGGTTTTTATAATTCACCAACTATCTGGGGAGCTACTTTTAAAACTGATCCTTTTTACAATGTAGATGCAGGATTACAAAAAGTTCTATTTAAGAAAAAAGGGAATATTAAAATCAGCTATACAGATATTTTTAAAACGCAAAAATTCAGGGGTATAAGTGATTTTGGAGGGGCTTATTTAGATATTAGCGGAAGAGGTGAAAGCACCCAGTTGCGAATTAATTTTACTTATCGTTTTGGAAACAACCAGGTAAAAGCTAACCATCATAAAACCGGTTTGGAGGATGAAAATAAACGCATCAACAATTAATTGCCTGCTTATTTTTTTTCTGTATCAAACAGTGTATCTACAAAATCTTTTTTATCAAACACTAAAAGATCAGTCGCCTTTTCACCAACGCCAATAAACTTCACAGGTATTTTAAATTGATCAGCAATAGCCAATACCACTCCGCCTTTTGCCGTTCCATCCAACTTGGTTATTGCAAGCGCTGTAACTTCTGTAGCCGCTGTAAAATGTTTAGCCTGTTCCAAAGCATTTTGACCGGTACTGCCATCTAAAACCAGTATCACTTCATGCGGAGCATCAGGCATTACTTTTTTTATTGATCTTTTTATTTTACTAAGCTCTTCCATTAAATGTGCTTTATTATGAAGACGACCTGCAGTGTCAATTAAAATAACATCTACATTTTTAGCAATGCCGCTTTGTATTGCATCAAAAGCAACAGCGCTGGGGTCAGCGCCCATTCCATGTTTTACAATCGGCACATTCGCTCTCTCACTCCAGATAGTTAGCTGGTCAACTGCTGCTGCCCGAAAAGTATCTGCAGCACCTAATAAAACAGATTTGCCGGCTTGTGAAAAATTATGAGCCAGTTTACCGATAGTGGTAGTTTTTCCAACGCCATTTACCCCAACCACTAAAATTATATGAGGTTTATGACCGAATGGCAATTCGTAATTTTGGTAAGAAGTATCATTAGGAGAATCAACTAAAAGAGATTGTATTTCTTCTTTTAAAATAGAATTTAGTTCTGCTGTATTTATATACTTATCCCGGGCAACCCTTGCTTCTATTTTATCAATTATTTTAATGGTTGTATCAACACCAACATCAGCGCTAACCAAAGCATCTTCTAAATTATCCAGCACTTCTTCATCAACAGTGCTTTTACCGGCAATAGCTTTTGTTATTTTGTCAAAAAAACCGGTTTTGGTTTTTTGCAATCCCTCATCTAAAGTTTCCTTTTGTTGCTTTTTGCCTAAAAGCTTATCAAATATTCCCATACCCCCTTACCCCCTAAAGGGGGATTTTGTTTTAAGAATTTTTAAAAATAAGAGTTGTATAAATTTAGAATCATTTTCCGGAAGTCCCTTTAGGGATTTAGGGTTAAAACAAATAAAGCCATCCACCTCAGGCGGACAGCTTTATAAATAATTTTTACTGCAACGATTAGCTTTTCAAAAAATCTTTTATTTTGTCCTTATGCACGATACTTTCTTTAAAAGTATAGGAGCCTGTTTTAGGGCTGCGGACAGTGCGTACAACTTTTGTCCAGTTCTTTGCTTCTGTTGCAGCTTTTTGATCTTTTGTTTTTATCGCTGTTTTAGCTGATTTTGCCATTGTTATTTAATTTCTTTATGAACAGTAACTTTTTTTAATGTTGGATTGAATTTTTTCAACTCCAAACGCTCAGGGGTATTCTTCTTATTTTTTGTGGTAATATAACGGCTTGTGCCCGGAAGACCCGAAGTCTTATGCTCTGTGCATTCCATAATTACCTGAACCCTGTTTCCTTTCTTAGCCATATTAATAATTTTTAAAAATTAGATCTTGGAACCGTTCTTCCTCATTTCCTTAACCACACTATATAAACCGTTTTTTGCTATTGTACGAATGCCTTCAGTAGATAATTTTAAGGTTACCCATTTGTCTTCCTCCGCTAAAAAAAAGCGCTTGGTTTGCAGATTAGGTAAAAACCTTCTCTTTGTTTTTATATTAGAATGAGAAACTTTGTTACCTGTAATAGGTCTTTTACCTGTAACCTGACATACTCTGGACATATAATTTCCTTTTTTTTCGGAGGGCAAAGGTAAGGTAATTAATTTATAATTATACAAGGAAAAAGGTAGAATTTTGGAAGATTATTTGATGCTTTAAAATTATAATCTTTTGGCACAATTTAATTTTTAAATATCAGCTATATGGAAACTTTCAATAAAATATTAAACGGTGATAAGCCTGTACTGGTAGACTTTTTTGCTGAGTGGTGCGGTCCCTGCAAAATGATGGCTCCTGAATTAAAAAGGTTTGCAGATACGCATAAAGAGCAGGTAAGAGTTTTAAAAGTAGATATAGATAAGAACCGGGCAACCGCTGAGCAATTTAATATCCAGGGAGTTCCAACCTTAATCCTTTTTAAAAAAGGAAAGGTTTTATGGCGACAATCAGGAGCTATGAATGCACAGCAACTTTCGGGTATTGTAAAAAGCAAATTATAGAGGAGGTGTCAGTCAACTGCAGTTGCCAGACACCTAACTAACATTTTCTCAAAATAAATATTGCGGTGTAAGCGCTATGTTCAGGTATTTTGCAAAGTTGGAAAACCGGGATCAGGTTTAATTGATTTAGAATTTAGAAATAACTTTCCACATCTCATCTGCCACTAATTGATTGCCTTTATCATTAAGATGTACTCCGTCTCTTGTTAATATTCCTCTGTCTTTATTTTCAGAATTGTTTTTGAGATTGTATTCTAAAAATATTTTTCTAAGATCAATTAATGGCAGGTTATTTTTTGCGGCTATATCCCGGATGATGTTACAATATTTATTAAGATCCCCATCCTGTTCATTGGTAAAATCTGTTTTCTCCCCTATTGCCGCAGGTGTGCAAATAATTACTTTAATATTTTTATCAGTGAGCTTTTTTAAAATAGCGGAATAAAATCTTTCAAATTTATCAGCATCAGTACCGGTCCCTGTCAATCGCTTATGCCAAACATCATTCACACCGATAAAGATCACAACAATATCAGGATCTTTACTCAGCACATCATCTTCTAATCGCAAATAGAGATCATAAATTTTGTTGCCGCTTACACCAGAACCTATCAGATCATAATTATTTTTTAAATTATTTTTCCCCAACATCGAATCTATTTTCAAAATAAATCCGCCGGGCTTAACAGCCAGCTCGGTTATTGAATCACCAAAAAAAATGATCTTTTTCTTTTTCTGCATAGTGAAGGCAATTATCAGGATAAAACAAAACAGTTGCAAAATCTTTTTCATGCAGGAAAGATAAAAATAATTATCTATGAAATTTTTTGATTAATTTTCTTACTTAAAACAACTGCCTGGTAATTTTTATACTCATAACAATTATTAAATTTATTTAAACTACTGCAACATGAAAAAGCTACATCTCCATTTACTGGTGGCAATCTTTGCAACCCTTTGTTTAACTGGATGCAAATCTTTTAAAAAGAAAACTAACCCCAACAATGTTCAGCTCGGAATGCTGATTGAGACTCCCGAAAAGTTAGCCGGTATACCATTAGCTTCCACTCCTGCCGGCGGAAGCGAACTGCCGGCTTCGGTTGACCTGTCGGATAAATTGCCCCCGGTTGGCAACCAGGGAATGCAGCAATCCTGCGTGGCATGGGCAATTGCTTATGCTTTAAAAAGTTACCAGGAAAAATTGGAGAGTGGTCAGCAATATAAATTCAGCCCTTCATTTATTTACAACCAGATAAATAATGGATTGAATGCGCCTACTTATGTAACCGATGCTTTAAATGTATTATCACAGCAGGGTGTATGCCCCTATGATGAAATGCCTTACAACCAGAATGACTGGGTAACAAAGCCATCTCAGCAGGCTATGAGCGATGCAAAAAAATTTAGGATAGATTACTGGAGAAAAATAAATCATACAGATATTAAAGAAGTAAAAGCTCATTTAGCAGCAGGTTACCCCGTTGTTATCGGCGTTACTGTTTCAGAAGAATTTATCCATAATGGAAAAGACATTTGGAAAGACCCGGGAACACCGGAAGGCGGGCATTGTATGCTGTTAGTTGGATACGATGATACTAAAAATGCATTTAAAGTAATGAACAGTTGGGGACCTGAATGGGGAGACAATGGTTTTGGATGGATTGATTATGGTTTGTTCACTAACCCGCAGGTTATTATGTATGGCTTTGTTACAAAAGATGCTACTACTCAACAAACAGATAATACAACAAACAACAACAACAATAACAATACTACCAACACTAATCCTTCACAAATTACAGATAAGGAGCAGGAGCGTATCAATGAACCAAAGAATAATCCCACACAATATGAAGACCTGGATTTTAAAGCAACCAATGTTCAGCATAATCTTACGCTTCCTGATGAGCCCAACCTTAGGTATATAATGAAGATAGATGGCAAGCTGGATATTCCTGCAAACTATGGAAGAAAATTCCAGGTAACTGTTCACATTTATGATGCGGCAACCAACAAACAGGTAGGCAGTTTAATGTATCCAAGATTTGCGGATGTGAATTATTATGCAGCAGCCTATACACAGGTTTATGATATTGGGCAGGATGGCTGGCACGGCACATGGTGGGTGCAAATACCTTATGATGCTATAAATGTTGGGCAAGGGCAAACAAACCTATATGCCATACCTACATTGTTTGTAGATAATTTTGGGGTAGCCTTTGGAGACAGAATAAATTTTTA
>OCZT010003638.1_pt1 | contig 15716 bp, 16 predicted proteins | sample 1539031 | NCBI WGS metagenome assembly OCZT01 (sample SAMEA3539308, study PRJEB22396) | soil metagenome | biome: tundra; feature: field; material: soil | place: USA | collected 2010-05 | depth 0.15 m | reverse complement strand
CCGGGAACAAGAGCGCCACAGTCGTCAAAAAAGTTTCGTGGTTGCGGGCGGCGGTGGAGTTGGCTATCGACGAAGGCAAAATGACCTTCAATGCGTTCCGCAACATCGTTCCGAAGGGGGGCGATGAACTGCGCCGCAAACCGCTCAGCGACGCCGATATGGAGGTGTGCAAGCGCGAGCTTCACCGGCTTAGCGCATCCGATCAGGTATTGTTTCGTTTTCTTGCGACGACAGGCGTAAGGTTGTCCGAAGCGTTTCAAATCGACGGCGAGCACATAGAGCGCGGTGTGAAGTATGTGATCATTGGCTCCAAAACGGAGGCATCGCAACGCCGACTGCCGTTGCCTGAACCTTTACTCCCGTATCTGCCGAAGAAAATTACCGGCTCCTTGTTCGCGGCAGGGCCGTCGATAGAACTTGCAGCGAGAACGGCGTCGAAACGGCTGAATGACTTTTTGGATGAGTGCGGGTTGACCGATCCGAGCCTAGTGGTTCACTCGCTCCGGCATAGAATGAAAGACAAGCTCCGGGCTGTAGGTTGCCCGCTTGATGTACAGTATGAGCTTCTTGGCCACGAAAAGCGCACGGTCGCTAGCGGCTACGGCGTCGGCTCTCCCGTCCCGCTTCTTAAAGAATGGCTTGATCGCGCTGGTGGCTTCTAATCGTCATCGTCGCCGGTCAATAGCCGTCGCGCCGCTTCTGGATTGCGAGCCATCCTTCAAGCCCTAACGGCCGGCCGACATCGTGGCAGTATTCATCGAACGATATGGCTTCGAGTATGAAAGGCCGATCACGAATCGCTGGATCGGCAGCATTCTGCGGAAGCGCCTCAATATCGCAACATACAAGAGCCATGGGGTGTATGTCGTACCCATGGGCGACCGGTCGAAGATTGAGCTGCTTTGCGGGCGCTACGCGCAACGAGACGGTGAGCTTTACTCTTTCGCTGAAAGAACTCCTTACCATGCGGGACAAAAATCAGAAGAAATGGCACAACCTTTATAGTGATTGCTTGCTTCCGAATAATCGGGACCTCGATAGTGAGCTTGGGCTGGCAGAATGGATTGACTCGGCACTAAGTCCGGCGACGGGGGAAGATGACGATCACCGGTTTCTGACCAAAGGCAATCACAAGCCTCCAAAAGCGGGTGGGTCGGCCTCGTCCGCGAAAAAGGCCTCTATGACTGTCGCCGCTGCGGCGAAGGCCATAGTGGAAACCAAGGAGTTCAAAAGTCTACTTCAGAAGAATGACGACCTCAGCAAGGCGTGGGCCAAGTTCGAGAAAGATAATGACGATCTTTCAACGTTTCTCAATGCGGACAAGAAGCCGCTGCAAAAGCTCATCAAGACGCTCCTCGATGATATTAAATCCGTCCTGCAGCTTTGCGACTGCGCGCCCGACTCGCCTTTGAGAAGGCAAATCCTGAGCCTCACCAAGTGTCTTCAAGATCTCCAGGCGACGTTGAAGGCGCTTCAACCTGCACCGCTCGATCCTCCAATTGACTCTATTTCGCATCAGATAATATTCATTGTGACTGCAAGCGCGAGCGTCACCCCGAGTTGGACCCTGGTGCATTTTAAGGGGCCCGTTCCAGGAAGTGGCAGTCTAGCGGGAATATCCGAAACCGACACCCATACGCTCACAATCTCAATGGGTCCGGCTGGCTCCCTCGATGTTACGAACCAGAAGAACAACCTGGCGATATCGGCCGGCATCGCGAATGCGTTGCGGGTACCGACGCAATAGTCAAGGCAGCGGACGATGCGCGCAATCAATGGTGCTCTGAATTTGGCGAACAAACTTCTATGTAAATAATGTGCGTGCTCGCAGATGTAGATACCTACTAAGCGCTTCGCGGATGAACTCTGAGCGAGTCCGCAATTATTTCTTTCGCGCACGATCAAGCTCTGCCGCCATTTCAGTGGGCAGAGAAATGGTGAGTGTCACTGTGGTATGAGCCATCCAAACCAGTTTCTGCCAGGTAGCGGTGACGCGCACGGGGTGAGAAATCGCCAAATTGGCAATAAATAAGTCTGCTGCGGTCATCTGAGCTTGCTGATTATCCAATTCAAAAATGCGCGCCAGCGTGAGGGCTTCTGCGCGCTGGCGGCTTTAGCCACGGCAGTCCCGAAAGCGGCCTGAAAATCTAGCACAAGCGCGCGCAACGACAACCGCTCCATCTGACCGGGGCCGAGGACAATCGCATGGCCGAGGTCGTGATCGCCGTCCGACGGAAAGTTGTTGGTGTCGGCCGGGACGATCATAGACCCGATGTACATTCCGACGATGCCGACATGAAACGCTATTGACTGGTGGTGCGGGATCGCGATGAATAGTGAGCGCCTCATTCCCTCGCACAACGCGCGGTACAGCACCGCGCCGCCGCTGCCCAGCGAGTCGGCGTGGAAACGGTCACAGACCAAGATACCAGAATGTTCCAGTGTCCCCCGCTGTCGCAACTTCTCGACATCGAGAAAAATCAGTTCACGCAGGTCGTTGCAGTTGACAGCGCGGCGGAAAACATCTCCGTATACGAAGTAGCCTCCGCCAAGCGCGGCCTTAGCGATAAATCGCAGCGCGGTATGTTTGCCGATCTTGAATGTTGCAGTCATTTTCCGCCCCGCAACTTCGACCTCTTCGAGATTCCGGTTGGCACGCGCATCCCAGATAGTGATCTTCTGCTTGCCCCATGTCACCTGAATGGGTCTTCCGTCGTCCATCGCCCCCTTCCGCCAGCGGGGAACGTGTTCCGTTTTCCTGTGTCCGCGGACGCCGCTGTCACGAAGCGCTAGTTCAAGCAGCGGGTCGTTTGCGAGCGCGCCGTCGACTTCACTACCGATTACAGAATTCTTCTCGAAATCGGACCAGACAACGAAGGTATTCGTTCCGCCGAGCGACAGCGGATAGACGTGATCCCAGTTGCCCTTCTCGGGAGGCACCTCCTTGTCGGTATAGATGCAATACGTCGCTTTGCTGTCTGTCATTTTCCGCGTCCAAGCTACCGTGCCAATTCGGTTTGGCGACTAGATAGAGTCGTTATTCTGCAACGACCGTGTCAAGGCGTGAGAATTTGCTCTTCGGGCAGTAAGGGAGGACATTCGAACTTTATATACTAAGTGCGACCCAGAATTACTCGACGTACTTGATAATATCAAAAAACTTGAAGGGAGGCTCGGCATCAAGCGCGATGACGATCCGCCTCATCGTCGTGCCGCGTAACACTTCGTGACAGCGGTAGTAGAGAGTCAGCAGATTGGCCGCCATGTGCCGGGCATCCTCGCGGCTGATGTCCTTTCGAAACTCCTCCTTTCATTGAGCGCTTTCTCGAAGGGTTTTCAGGCCAGCAAGAATTGCGCCTGAAAAATCGCTGTGTGTATCGCTTGCGGGGAGACCTTTTTGCTCTCTACGAGATGTTTTACGCGAAGCGCTAGTTGGTGAGTTTTTCCTGTTCCAGGTCCCGCGAGAAGCAAGATCGGGCCTGGCTCCGCGAGCCATGCTTCGGCATCGACTTGAAGCTGAATTGCTTGTCCCATATGGCAGCAACAATAGCGCGTTTTGTGCGATTGGCCACAACTCAAACAGTTTTTTTGCTGACAGAATCAGTATTTGATGACTTAACAGAGTCGTTATTCGGCAACATGCGCGTCAAGGCGCGGAAATTTTACGTCATGGCAAATTTGCGCGCAGTCAGGGAGGACATTCGAACCCTGTGGGTCAAACGCGATCCCGAACTTATCGAAATTATACAAACCATATGGAAGCTGGAAATCAAGCTCGGAATCCGATCGGAGGACGACCGTCGGTTGGCTGGGTAGCCGCTGGCGTCGTCGTGTTTCCGTTTGGCAGCTTTCTTGCGAGTAGCTCGTATAGCCTCAGCACACGGAGGGCCATTTCACTCGCGTCTCTACGGCTTATCTCTTCCCCAAATTCTGCTTTGTAGATTGCAATGAATTCGTTGAGCCACTCGTCCGAGATTTGCATGTCCGAAGCATGCGCTATTCACCAGATCGGCAATAGGAGTGTGATTTTGCTTTATCGACAATAAGTGCCGACGAGTCCGGGGCAGACCTCGGACCAAAACGCAGGCATTTTTCGACCTGCTTGAGAAGCATTGTGAGGCACATCCCGAAGGAGGCCAGCGAGAGGAAGAAGCTCTCATCGCGGCGTAGATACTCGCATGTTGACATGTTGACCTATAGCGCTTCGCCCGCGGCAACATCAGCGAGCTGATCATTGTTTATATTATAAGACCAATTAAAATACCTGGAGACCACTTAGGGGGATTCCCACGGCTAATAATCTATGATTCACTCGGGCATTCGCGTCGGGTATCGACACAAGTGAATTCATCTCTAGCAACTGGCAATTCGGCTATCGCGAGAAATCCCTCCTGCGTCTTAGTGTTGCAATTTGGGCACGAACATGAATCGGACTAAACGGAGACGTAGTCCACAGCTCTCCACGATTGAAGAGTCCGGCGCCACCATCGGCCTAGATCAATTTCAATCTTGGACAACACTCACCGACAAAAACCAACGTCCAGGCATAGCCGGCATCGGTTTTGCGCTGCTTGGCATATTCGGTGAAGTTGGAAGTCTGCTCAGCGAGCTGAAGAAAAAACAGCGGGATAGCAACTCCTACGTCGCATATCATGACTCGGTAATCGAAGAGTTCGGTGACGTACTTTGGTATTTGGCGAACGCAGCGCTACGCGCTGGGCTGCGCCTTTCAGGTGTCTCGCGACGTATCCCTGCCAAACTCTCTGACTGGAATTATGAAGGTCGCGCTGCTGCTCGTAGCTTTGCTGACCTGCAACGGCGGAAGCGAACTTTTAAAGGCCCTAGGTCCTCAAAGTTGGTCGAGCGACGATTGCTCGCACTAGCAGGCAAAGTTGGAACACTGCTGGATGATTTCAGTAGTCGAAAGATAGACGATAATCGTGATGCGCTCTCCGGACATCTTGTCGAGGTCCTGCGGACAGTGCTTGCAGCAGCTGACGATGCCGACGTGAGCTTGAATGAAGCTGCTCGCCGCAATCTACTGAAGACGTTCGGGCGTTGGCCTATCATTCCGATCTACGAACCAATTTTCGACGAAGCGTATGATCAAGACGAGCAGTTGCCGCGTCGTATCGTCATGCAATTTGTTGAAACTACCGTGCGCGGCAGGAAGTACGTTTTGCAGAAGTGCAATGGCGTAAATATTGGGGATCGGCTGACCGACAACAAGTTGGAACCGGATGACTACCGGTTTCATGATGTTTTTCATTTGGCGTACGCCGCGATCTTAGGATGGTCACCGGTTCTTCGGGCGTTGTTCAGAGTTAAGCGAAAAAGTAACCCCGATGTTGACGAGAACCAAGACGGTGCTCGTGCGATCCTCATTGAGGAAGGCATTGCAACCTGGATTTTTAACCACGGAGTTCGCCACAAAAATTTCGAAAACGTGACAACACTTGATTATTCGCTTCTTAAGGCCATACGCGAGCTGGTCACGGGTTACGAAGTCGAAAGCAGACCCTTGTGGCAGTGGGAACGCGCCGTATTGGAAGGCTGGCGTATTTTTCGCGAAATGAAAAAGCATCGTGGCGGTATTGTAACGGCTGACCTAATCAATCACACAATCAAGTTCAGAGCGCCCAAATGAAATACCCCTCGAAGAGTCGCGTCGTTAAATTTGTGGACGAACTCGCTTCTTTACGTTTCGAGAACGTGTTCAATCCCTACGCCGATTGCTGTGCTGTCCATGATCACCCCGATTCTGCCCATATTCGGAAGCGCAATCTGACTATCTTTATCGAAGCTGCTCTTGCCATAGGAGTGGACAGTGTATGGTTTGGTCGCGACCTCGGCTATCGCGGCGGTCGGCGGACCGGCCTCGCGCTCACCGACGAAGCTCATCTCCATGTGTTGCGGTTGAGTTTTCGCAATGTTCCCGTTAAACAAGCGACCGCAACCAGCCCAGTTGCCGAGCGTACCGCCCAGGAGATCTGGAAGATGGTGCGCCAATTACCAAGTCCGCCGTTTTTGTGGAACGCGTTTCCTTTCCATCCCCACCAGCCAGGCGAGCCCATGAGCAATCGGTGCCACACAAAGCGTGAGGGACAGCTTTGTGAAGATATTCTCGATACGCTGCTACGATGGTTCAGGCCCACGCGGGTCGTCGCCCTGGGCCAAGACGCTCGCCGAGCGCTGTCTCGGCTCGGCCAAGAGAGTGTCTATATTCGGCACCCAAGCTACGGAGGACAGGCGGCGTTTGCTGCCGGCGTACGCGAACTATATGGGCTTCCTACCGTTGCCAATCCTTAGCGCCGAACGCGGGAACCGTTCCTTGCAATTCGATGTTTCTTCAAGCAGCGGCTGGCTGCCGCGCCGCGTGGCAACGCGCGATGAGTTCACGTACCGCAGGTTTGCCCCACTTCCCCGATTGAACGTCCAGCAGTGCCATCGAAGAGATGCACACCATCGGGCCTAGCTCAAGGCTGGTCTCTTGCGCCACGAAGTGCTGCAAATGTGCAAGGCCAAAGAGATTTCCTAGCGCACGCTGAATATACCAATGAGACCGATAGAAGGCCGTCAGCATCAATCGACGATCAGCCGTCAAATGAAAACTGACATGGCTAAGGCAAGGGCCACCGATCGGCCGCGTACGATCTTCGCGCGGATCGTAAATCGGGATGTCCAGGAATGGGTCGACGATACCGAGCTCGTAGACTGCCCGGTTCGGTCCGGTCATCGTTAGCTGTCGTTTAAGCTTCTCCACAAGTTCGCGTAGCGGATTCATCGTCGTGCCGTCCGAATCCTTACGGCATAGAATTCGATGTGCGTACGTGCCCCAACTGCAATCGGGATGCTTACTGATCTCGGGATAAATCTCCGAAATGTATCGATCGTAGACGCCGGCCGCCCCATGCCGAAGATAGAGCTGCGCGGGAAAGATCGTATTTACGACGGTGTTGAACGGAAGCCCACCTCGCTCAGTAAGGAATTGGTCAACGATTTCCACGACCTTCTTATCCTGCGGCGGTAGCGCTAGAGGCTCGGCAATCTCCAAAGCAAAATTATAAGCCCGCCAGTTATCATCACTGTGCTCCAACAGATGTCCGCATCCCTGCAGCCAAGCATCGACACAGGTTTTCGACTCGATAGCTTTCATGGTATGTTCCCGACAAAGGCTAGTTCATACAGTCTTGGTTCAAGATAAGCGGTGTCGACCCAGGCATGGCCGTCGAGACCCCAATCGTCACCCCAACTATTGCGGATCAGCACAAATCGGCGCGGCCCATCACGACCGTGGCCGACTGCCAGCACGGCATGATAGTCGGTGTCAGCATCGTCCGGCCCTGGTTCTATCAGCCCATTTGCCGGCGTGTAGAACCTCTCGCCGAGCAGGATGGTCATTACCATCGGCACACCAGAACCGACGGTAGCGATCACACTATCGATCGCGGTCGGGAGCGGCGTACTCGATTGTCGATAAACCGGAATAGCAGTTGCCGGTGGAATCCACGATGCGAGGTCTGTGGGCATTTGCTGGAGATATGGCCAACCCACTTCCAAGCACTGTCCGTCAAATTCTAATGCTTCAAGTAGCGTTGGCAACGCCACACCATCGCCAGGGTGGCCACCGGCGGTGCGCGTAATCGCGCGGTAGTACAGGCACTCGGGCGATAGCAACTCGTATGGTCCGCGCGCTACGGCGTGCGCATCGCTCACAGCAAAAGCGACACATGTCGGCCGGATGCCTTGATGCCGGGCTGGCCCGAGAGAAGCGCGAAGGTCCTGTAACACGGCGATCACCACTTATGCCGCCATTACTAGCCTGCGTACAGCGCGCGGCATGCCGACCTCCTTGCCGCGTAGATCGTAAGCTACGCGCAGTGCCTTCAATGGACTGCCGGACTTCTGCCACGGTCGTCTCAGTTCCAACGCAAAGGAGCCGATGGCTGGCTCGGTCCGTCGAGCGGTTAGCGCACGGGTGACGGGAGCCCCCACGGTCTTCTCCGGTGACGGAATCTCACGCTGATCACGGAGAATGGCAAAACCGGCTTCGGCCAGTCCGGCGGTATTCCACAGATATCCGGCACCACCGTGTTCGGTGAGTCGCAGCACGAATAAGTCGTCGGGCTGGCCTTCGATAGTGAGACCTTCATCGGCTTCGGTAAGCATCCAAACGTCAGGGTGATAATTCTCAACTTCAAAACCATTGAGTAGCTCCGCCTTGAGATCCCGGCGCGGTGCATCCAAAAGACGTTTTTGTGAACCTGAATCAATGATTCCGTTACGCTCAAGTGCGATGCAAGTGGCCTCGTAACTCGCGGCAACACGCAGGGACAGTTGGTACACTGCATGCGGCTCCTGCATACTTACGCGGTTCCAGCCCTGCCTTCTGGCGTGCATTTGAATCAGCCATTTCGGCAACAGAAACATGGACGCAAAGCTATTGGCCGCTACTTCTAACTCATCGTTGAGAACGCCACGGCCAAGAATCTCTGGCCCGTCAAGACTTACTGTGTGCCCAAGCACGACATGCCCAAGTTCATGTGCGCCAGTGAAGCGCTGAATCCGTAAAGGACGTTGAGTTGAGACGACCACGCCAGGAATTGACGATCCTTTGATGCAGAAGCCAAGAAGCCCATCCAAAGGGCGAAATACCAACGCCGCTCCGACTGCAATGATTGCTCCGAACACGTCAACGCAGCCAGCCGATGCCTCAACAGCATGGCGGGTGCCAAGTCGGGCGTGCAAACGTGCTGCTGCCTGCGCTCCCTCTAGGACTGCGTCACGCCTCGTCATTTTCGGCCTTTAACCTGCAGAAATTCAGCAAAACGTAACAGTTCATCACGATCGCGATCCGTCAATTTGGCCGCTGTCCTTGCGAGATGTTGGACATTCTTCGGGACCGGTGCAGATGTGGTCTCCTCGCCGGTAAAATAGCTGATGGGTTGTTGGTAAATTTCGGCAAGTTTCTTGAGTTCAATCGCGTCGACCTTTCGTTGTCCCGATTCGACCATCGAAATTGCCGTCCTCGGCAAGTTAAGTGCTTTCGCAACCTCATCCTGACTTAGTTCGAGGTATTCCCGCGCCTCCTTGAGGCGCGTACCAAGCAGTTGGCGATCAATCTCTTTCGGTGGCGAGGGCGCGGCGCGTCTAATGCGGCGGGCTTCTGTCATGCGGCCTCCTTTTTTGGTGCTTTGGTGGGTTTCTGTTTGCGTTTTTCAACCAGCGCTTTAACTTTTTGCAACAAGTCAGCCGACAATTCGTCGAAACTGCTGTAGCCGCCTTGGCGGATGACGTGGGGGGGAATCTTGAAACCGACGTACTTCTCTATGGTGATTAGACCGCTCACGACACCCAGCGAGTCAATCGTCGGCAGAACATCAAAAATCGTGCCCTCAGCGGGCTTCGGCATAGCAAAGGGATCATCTTCGCCGCCGCCAATTTGATCGTCCCACCAGACCTTTAAGTCGTTTAGGAGCGCCTTCTCGTCATATTCCAGATCGTCTTCCGGCACGGCGGAATCTCGCTAGTTGACTGTTTGATAATCCATCATATAGCACGTCTATGTTCGAATTTCAAACGTTTTATTCGTTATACTGTTTCAGCGTGCTTAAAAGCATCCAGTTCACCACACATGATAAATGAACAGCGCATTTGACGGGCGCGCTGTTTTCGTGGGGTCTCCGGCCCATAACGTCGGGGAGTTGACCGCTAAAGTTTTCCGTTGAAGGCGCGGTGGAGCATGGATTAAAAGAGATCGTCTAACCCTCGGCAGAATTGTAGCGGCGAACGAGCGGTGCAATTGGGTATCCCCCAACAGACTAGCTGCCCGCGGTTTCGTAGGTCATCGAAAAAACCGTGTCGGTCAGCCAGCGTTTGAATTCCGGATTGTCGCTGAACTGTTTGTAGAGCTCGGCATCATCCTTGAGCACCGCGGTCATGACGCGTTTCAACGCCTTATCATGCTCGATCTTCGCATTCTGTTTGTCCGAATTCTTCCTGGCGTTTTGATACGCCTTGTCCGCCGCCACCTTGGCCGGAATTTCCTCGGTTACGAGCTTGCGGACTCGGTCGCTATCCGTCCACGCTACACCACCAAATTGATCATTGAACGCCTTCAGAATGTTGGAGAGTCGATCAAGTTCGGGCTCAGCCCGTCCTCCGCCTGCGTCCAGGGGCACCGGCTCAATTTCAACATCTTGGTCGGGCAATTGGATTTTTACTGCGGCCTTCTTTTCGACCCTATAGCTGTCCATGTCGATCGTTTCGAGGATGCCCTTGGACAGGTCTTCCTCCTTTGGAGCCGGCAGCTTTGGTACCAAAAAGTTCAGGAAGATGGACAGTTTTTCCCACTCGGCATTTGTATACGGCAAGATCGCTGAGAGGAATCCGTAGCTGCGCAAGAAACCCTTTGCTTTTCCTTTGAAATCGACCTGTCCGTCCTCGTCCAGATTTTCTAGATACAACGCAACGCAGCCGTCGAGAATTGGATCAAGCTTCTCGCGTCCGGTCCCCGCAAGGTAAGCCTGTACAAATTCATCTATGTCGGCCGACGTATAGATCGCAGCGCCATCTAAATCGCTTTTAAGATCGTGCAGCTTGTTCGGATCAGTCTCCTCTGCAAGAATCGTTGTCCGATAATACGGCTCGAAGGCATCTTGGATCGTGGAGACATCATTCATAAAATCGAGAACGAACGTATCATATTTTTGCGGGCGTGCTCGATTGAGCCGCGACAAGGTTTGTACCGCCTTGATGCCTGACAGGTGCTTGTCCACATACATCGTATGCAATAGCGGCTCGTCGTAACCGGTTTGGAATTTGTCAGCGCAAACTAGAAAGCGATACGGGTGCTCTTGAATCCTGTCGACGATCTTGCTGGACGGGAAACCGTTGAGAGAGGCTTCGGTCATTTTCGTCCCGCCATAATCGTGTTCTCCCGAGAATGCTACAATGGCCTTGTGCGGACTCTTTCGCTCTTCGAGATAATTTCTAATGGCATGAAAATATTGGATCGCGCGCTCAATGCCGCTCGTCACCACCATCGCCCGCGCCTCGCCCCCGATTTTGCGTAGATCGATCACTTGCTCCTGAAAGTGATCCACCATGATCTCCGCCTTTAGCTCGATTGCGTGCTCATGGCTTTCGACATACCGGCGCAACTTCTTCTTCGCTCTTTTCGTGTCAAATTCCGGATCGCTTTCCACCGTCTTTACCAACTTGTAGTAGCTGTTTACCGGCGTGTAGCTCTTGAGCACGTCGAGGATGAAGCCCTCGTCGATCGCCTGTTTCATTGTGTAGCTGTGGAACGGCCGGTGCTTGGTCTTGTCGCCGTCTTTGAACGGCTCTCCGAATATCTCCAGCGTTTTGTTCTTGGGAGTCGCTGTAAATGCAAAATAGCTCGCATTCGGAAGCAGCTTTTTCGCCTCCATGATGCGATTGATTTTGTCTTCCATCGCTTCATCGTCTTCTTCGCTTCCAGCCTCTGAGAGTGCAGTACTGATCGCTGCAGAGGTCTTTCCGCCTTGGCTCGAATGGGCTTCATCAATAATGATGGCAAATGACCGTCCGCGATGCTCTCCCCCGATCTTTTCCAAAATGTAGGGAAACTTTTGCACCGTCGAGACGATGATCTTCTTGCCACCCTCGATGAAGGTCTGGAGATCGCCTGAGTGGTCGGCATGGCCGACCGTTGAGCTCACTTGAAGAAAGTTCTTGATCGTTTTGTTGAGCTGATCGTCCAAAAGTCTGCGGTCGGTAACGACAATGATCGATTCAAACACCGGCTTCTCTTGTCGTTCCAACACCACAAGCTGGCGCGCGAGCCATGCTATCGAATTCGATTTGCCACTCCCCGCAGAGTGCTCGATCAGGTACCGCTTGCCAGCGCCGTTTTCCTTAATGTGTGCGAGCAGCCGACGAACAACGTCGAGTTGGTGATATCGCGGGAAAATTTGCTCCCGTTTCTTCCTTCCGCTTTGCGGGTCTGTGATCTCGACGATTTGGGCGTAATTCTCAATTATGTTTGTGAGACTTTCACGAGCAAGAACCTGCTTCCACAGATAATCCGTCTTGAGACCATCCGGGTTCGGTGGATTCCCCGCGCCATGGTTCCAGCCTTTATTGAATGGAAGAAACCAGGAGGCCTTGCCCTTCAATTGGGTGCAGAATCTTACTTCACTGTCATCTACCGCCAAGTGCACTATGCACCGGCCGAATTGGAACAGCAGCTCGCGCGGATTACGGTCGCGCTTGTACTGCTCGACAGCGTCTTCGACCGTCTGCTTGGTAAGACTGTTCTTCAGTTCGAATGTGGCGATCGGCAACCCATTAATGAAAAGACATAGATCGAGGGCATTCAGCGTTTCGTCGGTGCTATAGCGCAGCTGCCGCGTGACACTGAAGCGATTTGCGGCATATCGCTCCTCTGCCTTTGTGTTGCCGGGTGTTGGCGTACCAAAAAAGCATTCGATTGTGTGCGGACCATGCTTCACGCCGTGCCGCAACACGTCGATCACGCCGCGTTTCGCGATCTCTCCTTGTAACCGCACAAGAAACTTCTGACGCGTCGGACTATCGTTTGCAAGATCAAGCGGTTCAACGAGCGCCGATTGCGTGTCACCAAGAAATGCCCTGAGCTGCACAAGATCGACTGCATAGCTGCGGTCGTAGTCATTCGGATTCCCAGCGATCCATCCCCCGCCGGCTGTCATGTAGCCGACGATCAGGGCCTCCAAGCCTTTTTCTGTGGTATCTGTTTTCATGCAGCGTCAGCGGCCTCCAATTCCTCACTGTCGGCCGCACCATCATCCTCAGGCATATCCTCCAATTCGTCCAGCGGCTCGACTTGCGGTGCCTCTTCTGGCAATTGCGCGGCCGCTTGCTGCACATCGAGCTTGCCCGTGACAACGGTAGATACGAGAGAGGTACGATACTCACGAATAAGTTCTATCTCGTGGATCGTTCGTTCAATGGCTACACTTAGGTCACGCGTCGCCTCACTCACGTCTTTAAGCACGGAGTCCTGTTCATCTTCGGGGGGACACGGAATTGGGATGCGCAGAAATTGTTCAGGGTACAATCTGAGGCGAGACGAGCGTATTCCCGTCGACCGACGAACAAATTCTGCGACGTAAATAGGAGTTCGCAACAAAAGATCGGCATAGGTTGAACGAAGCCGACTTGAACGCAACGGACGATATACAGCGTACGATGGGCTAACAATGCCCGTCTGCTCCGCAACGCCGAGCGCTCCCATCCACGCCCACATGGTGTTTACGACCAGATCATCCATGCGACAAAGCTTATGACCGACGTACGATTCAGCCTTGAACATTGTCACATTTTTTTGCGCTCGCGGCGTAACTCCCGTGATGTGCGAGACTGAAAGCAGCTCCTCATTCCCAGAAACGGATCGTTCGTCAACCTCATGATATAGCCGCTTTGCAGGATAAACGTTCCAGTTTTCTGGGACCTCGCCTAGCCATTCCGCACCCGAGGGCTTGGTGCGGACGTTGAGGTCGAGGCCGCGGGTGACGGCGTGCTGGATGATGACCTGCTTCTGTTCCTCCAACAGCTTGATCAGCTTCAGTTTTGCGAGAATGTAGCGTCGGATGCGCCGTTCGGTATAGTCGAGAAATCGCACGATGGCGGATTGTTCTGAGACAGGTGGCAGCGGCGTCTTGATGCCTAGAAAGCGCGTTGGCGGGATCGTATTCCTAAGTCCCGAGTAGAGAGGGCTGAGCAGCTTTCGGTCGTCCATTGCTCGATAAAAGGAATCCAAGAACAACGAAACCACGGGATCGGAACACTCGAACACTGTGTAGGCCCCAGTAATCATGCCGTCATGATGCGACAGGCCGACTGTCCGTGGTGTCTCAGGAACATCGAAGAGACAGAACACAAGATCGCCCGCGCGTACTTCCTGACAAGTCCCCATGTCGGCGGAGAATTTGCCTTTGCCGCTTTCGACATCACGGACGATGACGCCTCCCTTGGTGAGAGATAACAACTGATACTCGGAGTGCCTTGCACCGACGAGCACTTTCCGTCGACGCATCAGCGCACTGTTGGGCTGCAGACTCCAATGTTCCGGTACCTGCCCCACCCACGGCAGGCCTGAGTCCTTATACGCTGGATATGGTTTGAGCCCGTCGATCATACCGAGCCCCCGACGACTTCTTTCAGCAAGCCCTCAGTTTCTTGTTCGAGTGCCAGAATGTCTTTCCTGATTTCATCGAGCGACCGCAAAGGCTGCGGCTTGTAGAAATACCGATTGAAGCTGATTTCGTACCCTATCTTAGTGGCATCCTCGTCAAACCACGCATCAGGCGCGTGCGGCAGCACTTCGCGTTTGATAAATGCCTCTATACCTCCCGTTTCAGTGAGGGGCACCTGCTCCACATCGCGCAAATCAACGTCCGGCTCGTATTCGACGATGTAGCGCTTGTCCTTGATGGTCGTCTCGAACAGGCCGCGCAGCGGATCGAGCTGGCGGATGAAGACATTGACCGCATCGTTCGTACTTTCATTGATTTCAAAGAGAACGAACAGTCGAAGATTCTCGACAATGCTGCGTTCGGCTATTGGAAAGTGACCGTCGAACGGCCGTTGCGGGTCGCGGGCACCGATGCGGAGCACACCCACACGCCGAAAGAAATCAAGGCTCTCAAGGAGGAGCACGGCGTGGATGCCGACGCGCCGCCGGTCATCTGCAAGATTCATAAGACTGGCAACAGCTCGCAATTCTTCATGCCGAGATTCTTCCGCAGCGGCTTACACCAACTTGTCGCATCGATTAGTTGCACCTTGCCCTTCCGGTGCACTGGTTTCCGGTTCGTCAGAACCCAGATATAAGTCGCCATAGGGGTGTTGTAGAACATGTTGGTCGGCATGGCGACGATGGACTCCAGCCAATCGTTTTCAATGATCCAGCGGCGGATGTTGCTCTCGCCCTGCCCCGCGTCTCCGGTGAACAGCGAGGAGCCGTTATGCACTTCGGCGATCCGACTCCCGAGCTTGGTCGAGTGCTTCATCTTCGAGAGCATGTTGGCGAGGAAGAGCATCTGACCGTCGCTCGATCGCGTCAGCAGCGAGTATTCCGGATCGCCGGCATGTTCGATCACAAAGCGCGGGTCTTTGATGCCAGCCTTACCGCCCATGCGCTCGAGATCACTTTTCCAGCTTTTTCCATACGGTGGATTCGAAAGCATGAAATCGAACTCGCGCGAGCGGAACGCGTCATTCGACAGTGTCGAATATTCAGGCCCACCGATGATGTTGTCCGCGGCCTCGCCTTCTCCCTTGAGGAGCAAGTCTGCTTTACAGATCGCATAGGTTTCGGCATTTATCTCCTGCCCGTAGAGGTGCGTGGCCACTTCCTTGCCATGCTCCTTTGCGAGCTGCTGCAAGGTTTCTTCCGCGACCGTGAGCATCCCACCGGTGCCGAGCGCGCCGTCATAGAGCAGATAGGTTCCGGATTCGATTTTGTCAGCAATCGGGGCAAAGATCAGATTGGACATGAGCTTCACCGCATCGCGCGGCGTCCAGTGCTCTCCAGCCTCTTCATTGTTCTCTTCGTTGAAGCGGCGCACCAGCTCCTCAAAAATCGTGCCGATCGCCGCAGCGCTGCGCGAGCGAGAGTAAGCGCCCCCACTGTTAGTGCTGCAGATTTTCCGATCTGTTGTCGATGACCCCGTGGCTCGCGCAGCGCCGGC
>OCZT010003637.1_pt1 | contig 15716 bp, 15 predicted proteins | sample 1539031 | NCBI WGS metagenome assembly OCZT01 (sample SAMEA3539308, study PRJEB22396) | soil metagenome | biome: tundra; feature: field; material: soil | place: USA | collected 2010-05 | depth 0.15 m | reverse complement strand
TTGATACCTTGCAGACACGGCGTGACCTCCAGGACGACCCGTTGGCGCGGGCCGGATTGTTGATGAGATTCCTGGAAGGCTACGCCGTCTTCATGTCCGGGTCGGCCGGGATGTCAGCGGCTATTTCCACTGGGATGATCCCCGGGTGTGGAAAAGCAGTCGTAGTCGCCGGGGGATGAGGGTGCGGGAGAAGGGGGTTTCGCGTCTGGTGATGTTGTGGATGACCACGACTCCGGTGGGCTTTCATCGCGAGCGAAATCCCCTGCAGCGACCGCGGTTGCCATGATCGGCACCGAGGAACCTCTCGCACGGGCCTGACCCATATTCCCACCGGCCTCTGTGCCTTCAACTTGATCTGTCGACCCGCACGCGTGAGGTTCCTTGGTGCTCGTCAGCGGGACGGAACGTGACTTGATAGAAGCGTGCTCGCAGCTCGTCCCAGTGCTGTCCGCCCGCCCCGCTGACTCACCAAACCAGTCAGACCCCGAAAACATGAGGACATCAGGAATGGCTTCACGCAGCATGGCGGGCAGCATTACGTTTCTTGGGGGAAAACGGATGCAACGCTTCCCCGCCGCGCACCGCGTCGACCGAGGTGGTCGAGCTCGCCGGCAAGGGAAAGCTCGAGTCCGTCCGGCTCCGTGACCGCGCCACCGGCGAGAAGCAGATCGTCACCCCGCGCGCGGCGTTCGTCTTCATCGGCCTCGACCCCAACACCGCGTTCCTCCGCGACAGTGTGGACCTCGATGCGCGCGGGTTCGTCGACGACAAGGGCGGGTTCACGACGTCGATGCCAGGCGTGTTCGTTGCAGGAGACGTCCGCCGCGGCTCGACCAAGCAGCTCGGGTCCGCCGTCGGAGACGGTATCGCAGCGCTGATCGCGATCCGCGAGTACCTCCAGGAGCACCACGAGGTGGCCCGGCACCCGGAGGATTGACACGTCACCAGCGTCCCAATGGCAGCGTGCTATAGTGCGGAACGCAATATGGAAATGCGCACGCAGCCCAAGGACATGGTGGCCCTGACCACGCTCGGCCTGCTCAGCGAGCAGCCCTGCCATCCCTATGAGATCCAGCGCCTGCTCAAAGAGCGCCACAAGTCGTACGCGGTGGGCAAGACCCGCACGCTCTACCGTGCCATCGAGGAACTGGAAGCCGCCGGCTACATCGAGCCGGTCGAGACGAGCCGCGAGGGCCGACGTCCGGAGCGGACCGTCTACCGAATCACGTCCGACGGCAGCGAGGAGCTCGAGAACTGGATCGCCGATCTCCTCTCCACCCCTGTCGACGAGACGCCCGTGTTCCGGGTCGCGGTCGGCCTTCTCGGATACATCCCCCAGGAGCGCGCCGAGACCGCGCTGGCCACTCGCGTCGTCACGCTCCGGGCCCACGTCAACGCGCTCGACACGACCCTCAAAATGGCCCAGAACGACCTCGGCCTTCCGAGGCTCGTCCTCCTCGAGCTCGAGCACGGCATCGCGCTCGCGTCGGCCGAGATCGACTGGATCCGGTCGATCTCCGCGGAAATGGAGTCCGGCGCCCTCATCTGGAACGAGGAGCTGATCAGAGCCCACTTCGCAGCGATGCACGCCGCGGACGCGGAGCGTCGCAACCGTCACCGAGAGAACCATCTCGCCAAGCTGCTGCACCCGGCGCGACGCGAGCACCCATCAGCTACCACCGGGGAGGAAACGCCTTGATCGAAACCCACGATCTACGAAAGACATTCAAATCGCGCAAGGGGGCGGTGGAAGCGGTGGCCGGGGTCGACCTCGACGTCAAGAAAGGCGAGATCTTCGGCTTCCTCGGCCCCAACGGCGCGGGCAAGACGACGACGCTGCGCATGCTGTCGACGCTGCTGCCGCCGACGAGCGGTCAGGCCACCGTCGCCGGCTTCGATCTGCTCCACGAGTCCGCCAAGGTGCGCTACGAGATCGGCTACGTGAGCCAGGAAGGCAGCAGCGCCCCTGAGGTTCCGGGACGCACGGAACTGGTCATGCAGGGCCGGCTCTACGGCATGACCAAGGCCAGAGCCGAGCAGCGCGCGGTCGAGCTGATCACCGCTCTCGAGCTCGCCGATTGCGCCGATCGACCGACCAAGACGTTCTCGGGCGGACAGAAACGCCGCCTCGACATCGGCATCGGCCTGATGCACCTCCCCCAGCTCCTCTTCCTCGACGAGCCGACAACGGGGCTCGACCCGCAGAGCAGGGCCCGGATGTGGGACGAGGTGCGCAAGCTGCGCGACACCGGAACGACGGTCTTCCTCACCACCCACTACCTCGAAGAGGCAGATGCGCTCTGCGACCGCATCGCCATCATCGACCACGGCAAGATCGTCGCCGTCGGCACTCCCGATGATCTGAAGCGACAGGTCGCCGGGGATGTCGTGGTCGTCGGCACCGACAACGAGAGTGACCGTGTGCTCCAACTGCTGCGCGGCCAGTCGTTCGTCCGCGAGGCAACAGCCGGCGACGGCCTGGTGCGCCTGTACGTCGACCGGGGTGAGACCGCGATGGCGCAGATCATCCGCGCGCTCGACGCCGAGGGCATCGTGCTCTCGTCACTTTCGTTGAATCGTCCAAGCCTCGACGACGTCTTCCTGCGTCAGACCGGGCGTTCGCTGCGCGACGCGGCATAGGGAGGGAATCGCCATGAAGTTGCTCAAAGACACCTGGCTCATGTTCCAGCGGTATCTGTTCGTCTTCCTGCGCAACCCGGCCTGGGTGGCCATCGGCGTTATCCAGCCGGTTCTCTACCTCGTGCTCTTCGCACCCCTGCTCAAGTCGCTGACCCAGACGCCCGGTTTCCCAACCGGCGGCGCGTACAACGTCTTCGTGCCAGGCCTGCTCATCCAGCTCGGGCTCTTCGGCGCGAGCGGTGTCGGATTCGGGCTGATCGCAGAGCTCCGTGCCGGCGTGATCGAGCGCTTCCGGGTCACGCCGGTGAGCCGTTTCGCCCTCCTTCTCGGGCGGGCGCTGCGCGACATCCTCACGCTGGTCGTGCAGTCGCTCATCCTGTTGCTGCTCGCGATTCCGTTCGGTCTGCAACCAACCATCTCCGGCGTGTTCGTGATGCTCGGACTGGTCGCCCTGATCGGGCTCGGCATGTCATCGCTCGCCTACGCCGCAGCGCTGGCATTGAAGAGCGAGGACTCGTACGCGCCGCTCATCTTCACGCTCTCGCTCCCGCTGCTCCTGCTCAGTGGCGTGCTCCTCCCGCTCCAACTCGCGCCGGACTGGCTGCAGCACGTGGCGCAGGCCAATCCTCTCTCGTACGCGGTGACCGCAGCGCGCGACGTCTTCAACGGACACGGCTCCGACCCGGACGTGTTCAAAGGGCTTGCCATCATGGCGGCGCTCGCAGTGGTCGGAGTTCTGGTGGGCGCTCGTCGCTTCAGCAGGGCGATCGCCTGAGCCCAGATCGCTCAGCACGACCCCACGTGATCCGGCGACAGAGGACCCGCTGGGTGACCGCCGGCGAGCGTCAACTGGCGAGAGCCGGCGCGTCCTCGAAGCAGGAGCGGACCACCGCACCGAGGCCCGGCAGGCTGAACGGCTTGGTGATGAGGTGATTCGCGCCCGCCCAGCGGGCGCGCTCCACGTCCTTGTCGGACGAGAGCGATGTGAACACGAGTACTGGCATCGACTGGGTGGCGGGGTGCGAACGGATGTGACGGCAGACTTCAATGCCGTCGACCCCGGGCATCATCACATCGAGGATGGCGAGGTCGAACTGCTCGGTCTCGAGCATCGCTATCGCGACGGCCCCGTCCGAGGCTTCTCTCACTTCGAATCCTTCCATGCTGAGACACAGCCCGACGACGTGCAGCAAGCGCGGTTCGTCGTCAGCGAGAAGGATGCGCTGCTGGGTCAACGGATGGGGCCTCCCGGGCGCGTGGACAGGTGCGTGATCGCAGTATCGAGCGCCGGACCGATCTGATCTCGGCGACCATCGTTCCGTCACCCGGTGGGTTGCATTACCTAATGGGGGAAAACGGATGCAACACGCCATCCTCGGTCTGCTTCCCAGCGGCACTGGAGCAGCATTACGTTTCTTGGGGGAAAACGGATGCAACTGTGCGGTCAGGAGGCCGGCGCGCGTCCCCGGCGGCGCCGCCTGCCCACCACGAGCGCGGCCCCGCCAATCGTGAGCGCCGAGCCCCACAGCAGCGCGGTCAACGACGCGCTGCCAGTACTTGGCACCGGCACCGGCACCGTGGCGGCCGCCACCGGCGGCACGTACGTCGACACCGAGGCGGCGCAGTCCGCCACCGCCTGCATCGAGCCGTCGAGGCCCGAACCCTGCAGCTCGATGTGGCGCGAGCTGCTGCCGACCCACACCGGGTGGCAGCCCGTCTCCGGCTGCCAGCTCTGCGACGTGGTATCCCAGTACGAGGTGGACTCCGGGTCCAGCGCGATGGTGACGTGCTGTGTCTGACCCGGCTGCAGGGTGACCTTCTGGTAGCCGCGCAGCTGGTGCAGCGGCTCATTGACGTAGTTGTCCGCCGGCGAGCCGACGTACGCCTGCGCCACCTCAGCCCCGGCGACCTTGCCGGTGTTGGTGAGGTCGAAGCTCACCGACGCTTGGTCACCGGGCGGGGCGGACGCAACCGAGTAGTTGCTGTACGCGAACGACGTGTACGAGAGGCCATAGCCAAACGGGAACAGCGGCGTCAGCCTCATGTCGTCGTACCAGCGGTACCCGACGTTCAGCCCCTCGGAGTACGACGAGTGCGGGCCGACTGAGTCACCCGGCTGGCTGATGCCCGGGTACTGCGCGGTGGTGGTCGTGGGAAGGTCGGCCTGCGACGCGGGGAACGTCTCGGTGAGGTGGCCGGCCGGGTCGGTGTCACCGAACAGGACGGACGCGATGGCGTCCCCCTCGTCCTGTCCCGGGTACCACGCCTCGAGCACACCCTTGACCTGGCTGAGCCATGGCATCAGCACCGGGCCGCCGGTCTCCAGAACCACGACGGTGTTCGGGTTCGCGGCGGCAACCGCGGAGATGAGCGCGTCCTGGTTGTACCCGGAGCCGGTCGTGCAGCCGATGAGCTCGCAGTGCGTGCCCTCGGGCGGCATTGACAGGCTGCTCATGTCGACGCCCTCGGTCTCGGGGGTGTACGCGAAGACCACCGCCACGCTCGCCGCCTTCGCCGCTGCGACAGCGTCTTCGAACTGCGGCCCGTTGCCGTTGGCGTAGATGACCGCGTCCGTCTTCGTGGCCGCGAGCGTCTGCATCCCGGTGAGCGGGGTGATGACGTTGGCCTTGTAGGCCGCCTCGGGGATGTGCCCGCTGCCGCCGCCGTTGTACGTGTACAGCGCATCGGGCGTGGTCGCCGGCCCGCCGATCACCGCGATGGTGTTCGCCGGCGACGTCAGCGGGAGCACGTTGCCGTCATTCTTCAGCAGCACCATGCCGTTCTCGGCCACCTGGCCGGCGACGGTGTTCTGCGCCGGCGTGTCGGTGGGCGTCGCCGCCGCCGCGGCCTGCGCCGCCGCTCCCATGGCGATGGGATGGTCGAACAGTCCCTCGGCGAACATCGGCCGGAGGATGTCGAGCACCATTGTGTCCAGCGTCGCCTGGCTCACCTGGCCGTTGGTGATCGCCGTCTGCAGCGCCGTCCCGTAGTAGGTACCCGAGCCCATCTCGATGTCGAGCCCGGCGTTGGCGGACGCGACCGTGGAGTGCGTGGCGCCCCAGTCGGCCATCACCAGGCCCGTGAATCCCATCTCGGTGCGCAGCGCAGTGGTGAGCGTGTCCCGGTTCTCACACGCGTACACGCTGTTGATGCGGTTGTACGAGCACATCACAGCGCCGGCACCAGCCTGCTGGATGGCGGCCTGGTACTGCGGCAGGTAGAGCTCGTGCAGCGTGCGCGCATCGATGTCGGAGGAGTCCGTCGAGCGGTTGGTCTCCTGGCTGTTGGTGACGTAGTGCTTGATGGTGGCGATGACGTTCTGCGCCTGGATGCCGCGGACGACGGCGGCAGCCGTCTGGCCGGCGAGGAACGGGTCCTCGCTCATGTACTCCCAGTTGCGCCCGTTGAGCGGGACGCGGTCGGTCTCGATGCCTGGCGCGAGCTGGATGTTGATGCCCTTGGCGAACGCCTGGGCACCGAGGGTGGCGCCATAGGCCTGCTGGGCGACGGGGTCCCAGCTCGACGCCTGCGAGATCGGCGCCGGGAATGCGGTGGTACCGGTCATCAAGTCGCCGACGCCCTGACCCGCGTCGTTGAAGACGAGGTCGGGGATGCAGAGGCTGGTGTCCGGCGACGGGATGTAGCCGGCGACGCCGTAGTGCGCCCAGCCGATCGACGCGTACTCCGCGGGCGCCTGGGTGAGGGCGATCTTGTCGGCCTGGGTCATCGCAGCGAGGAGTGCCTGGGCGCGCTGATCGGGCGTCTTGGTGGTGTCCATCCAGGCGCTGCACGATGTCGTCGCAGCGGCGGCGGTCGTCACGTGCCCGCCGACCGGGAGTGACGCGGCGACGACGGCGACGGTCGTGGCGAGCAGGAGTGTGCGGATCCTGGTCGCACGGAGGATCCGCCTGACGTGCTTGCTCATGAGAACTCGCTTCCAGCCTTTGTGCACCCCGGACATTGCCCGCGCGACGCATGGTACGCCGGTGGTGCCCTCCGCGGGGTTCGGAACGCTGCCGGCCCTGCTGCGGCAGACTTCGGTTCGCCGTGCCCGATCCCACCCTCTTCGGCCTCGTCGTCGACCAGCTCGCAGACGCGCCGCCATCGGTCGCCGGGGCCGACAGCCTCGTCCTCGCCGCACGAGGTGTTGCGTGACCAAGGGCGCACTGGAGACAGATTCAATGCCGGAGCCTATCTTCCCGCTGCGCAGGATTCAAGGCACCAGCGTCACCTTCGGCTGGCGCGGCGTTCCGGGCCGGAATCGCCGGTCCAGGCTCCCTCCGGATTTGTTGCCTGACGACGAACTCCCGTCGCCCGCTGAGTGAAGCCTGGGGCCCTGCTCCACCGGCTACGCTCAGGCGCGCTCGAGAACGTGCGCTTCAGTGACGCAAGGGCTTTGGCGGAAGCTCTCGGCTTCGAGTACGTCGGCGGGGAAGGAAGCCATCGGATCTACGCTTACCCCGGGCAGCCCGAGCAACTGAATCTGCAGCCGCTCAACGGGCAGGCGAAGCCGTACCAACTCCGGCAATTGCTCCGCCTCATCGATCGGTACGGGCTGGCGCTTCCCTAGGCCGCGCCGGATGCCTGTGGACGGAACATTGGCTCCGGCGCCTGGCGGCCGGATTGCGCGGCGGCGTCGAGCCATGCTCGGACCGCGATGCGGAGTTCCTTGACCGCCTCTTCAGGGGTGGCCGCAACCGCCGAGCAGTAGGTCAGGTCGGGAGCGTTGGCCACATAGCAGTCGTCCTCGGGGCTGTAAAAGACCTCGAAGAGGTAGTCACGGGCGCTAGGGGCGGGTGCTGTGGTGGTCATAGCTCGAGGGAAACGCGCAGGCGTCTGTGCGTCTTTCGCCAGTGTAAACATCCCGCGCCGGGCGTGCCCCGCTCCCTAGTGGCGGATCCATCACAACCCCGTAAATCCCGCCGCGTTCTCGGTGAACAGCGACCCGGAGCGGATGTAGCGACGCACCATGGTCACCGAGCGGAGAGTTGGTGAGCGGCATCGCCGACGTGCGGTTAGGCCGTGAGGCGTCGCTCGGCCGGCCCGCGGTTGCGCGCTTTGCGGAGGACGAGGGTCTGGTCGGTCCGGCCAACCCGCAATTCATACCCGGGAAACTCGTCCGGCGCCACCATGCACACCGCCTCAACGGCCTCGACCATCTTCCGTCGGCGGCGAGTGGAGTTCTGGTCAGAGCAGCCGAGTTGCTTCGCCAGGCGGCTGACCCCGTAGAAAATCCGACCCCGCTCATCGGGCCGGTGGGTCCGCGCCCACGCGTAGAGCTTCAACGCTAGGGGCTGGCGCCGCAGCGCCCGCAAGGCCTCCGCTCGGAGGAAGGTGAACTCCCCGGCGCGGATGAGGTCGGCCATTGCCTGGTCGAGCTGAACGTAGTTGTCGCGTTTGACGGCGACGCCCTTCTGCTTGCGCTCCCGCGAGCCGAAGTTGGCAAGGAACCCGACGGTCACCTCGCCACGCGTAGTGGCGGTCCCGCCGACCGCGGTCTTGTCGACGTCATGAACCTTGACCTTGACGCGGGCGGTGCTCAGACGCTCGATCGACGAGCGGATGAGGCGGGTCGCCCCCTCGGGGTGCATGCCGAGCTGGCGGGCGATGTAGCCGAGGGTCGCGTGGTCGCCGTGGATCTTGTTGTCGGCCGGACACCCGTTGGCAAAGAACGCCTGGGAGAGCACCGCCATGACCAGCATGTCGCGCGTGCCGAGCTCCCCGATCCGGCTGATGACCGTAGTCTGCGGGTCGTACTCGTAGGTGAGCAGCGGCAGCTGGTCCGCCGCGGGGTTGTCGAAGTAGCTTCCCGGCGGATCGTCCTCGGCATCGGCGCGCTCGGTCCGGTACACCGGCTGTCGCAGCAGCTGCGTTTCGTGGAGCAGCCAGTCGGGGTCATCGCCGTCGGCGCCGCGATGGGGCACGACGGTGCCGCGCACCTCGACGACGCCGATGATCCCATCCTCGCGGTCATTGTCGGCATCAACGGGCGGCCCGTCGCCGCGCACGCGCAGCGCTTCGGCGAGAATGTCACCCAGGGCGGTGGGACCGGCGGTGCGTGCCTCGCGGTTCTCCACGGTGACTCTCCTTGCTGCGACGGTTGCTGGGACGATGAGGTGACGGTGTGGTATGGGATCGAGTCGATGGCGACTCTAGCGGGTTTCCGTTGATGTGCAAGGGGTTGTCTCGGTCTGGAGATCAAAACCTGACCGTTGGTATGGGATGAACTGTTGACTCTCAGTATGGGATCCGTGGATCTGATTTCCTGGCTCCTTGGAGCCCTCGCTGACTATGAAGAAGACCCTACAGTTGGACCCTATCGAGGATGTCTATAAGGGCGAGCGACAAATGTGACCTCGGGTATGAGATTGGGTGACCGCAGGGATGGGACCGCATGACCGGCGGTATGGGATGCCCTGACCAATCGGCTCTGCCGCCGGCTCGGACCTGTGGATAACTGCCGCGACCGTGACCGGTGCTATGGGAGCCGTCAGCGGTCCGGCCCGTTTCGGCGGCAGCACCCCGATCTCCCCTGCCGCTGATCCCATACCTGCGGGCATTTCCGGGGACACCGGGCGATCCATCCCATACCTGTGGTCAGGCGGCTGACTGCTCATCGGTGATGGAGCGACCCATCCCATACCGACGGTCACGTGCGCCGATCCGCGCGCGAGTTCGCTGACCTCTCGTATGGGATCAACCGCGCTGGTGCCGGCCGCGTCGACGAGCAGCCCCAGAGTGGTCGCGCGGTGTTCACGCCGGGTTTCGAGAGCCACACCGCGGCGGGAAGAGGTGGGGGAGGGGAGGGGTCGATCCCATACCTTCGGTCAGGTCATTGGCAGCGGGGGAGAGGTGACGTACGATGTGGCTGCTCTGGACATGCAGAGCGCCCTCGATCCACTCCACGTCTTCCAGGAGGGCCCCCCCATGTCGCCGTCCGTCGCGTATCTCTCCGCGGACGTCATCGCGCTCACGGGAGCCAGCGAGTCCTACCTCGCATTCCTGGTGCGCGCCGGCATTGTTTGTCCGCTCAAGCACCGCAACGGCAGGACGAACCTTTTCCCGGAAGCCGAGCTCGAGCGGGTCCGCTGGGCAGTCGGGAATCGCGGTCAGCTCTCCATCGACGAGATGCGTCATGGCGTCCTGAGTGGGGCCGCCTGATGGAGAGCACCACAACGGTGTGTAAGCGCGGCGCGCTTACACAGAAGTGTGTACCCGAGGGGGAGGGCTCGTGAGGGCGATCGCAGTCACCAACCAGAAGGGCGGCGTCGCCAAGACCACCACGGTTCTCAACCTGGCGGTGGCGCTGACCCGCCTCGGTCGGCGCGTCCTGGTCGTCGACCTCGACCCGCAGGCGAACCTGACCCAGCAGGCTGGCATCGACATCCGTCGTGTCCGGCTGTCGGTGTACGACGTCCTCGTCAACAAGCGGGCGATGGCCGACGTGATTGAGCAGGGCCAGCAGGGCTTCTGGATTGCCCCGAGCGACGAGGTGCTGATGCGCGCCGAGATGGAAATGGGCGACAAGCAGCTGGGCTGGGTGCGCGAGCTGAAGAAGTCGCTCGACCCGGTGCGCTCACGGTTCGACTACTGCCTGTTCGACACCCCGCCCGTCCGCGGCTTCCTCACCGTCAACGCGCTGGTCGCCGCGGACCATGGCGTCATCGTGCCGTTCGTCCCAGAGATCGACGCGATCATGGGCATGCAGCTGCTCCTTGCCCGAATGGACGAGCTGCGCGGTGCCAACGAAGGGTTGCGGCCCATCGCCTGCGTGCCCGTCATGGTCGATCGCAACTGGAAGACGCACACCGACACGGTCGCCGAGGTGGTGCGCCGCTTCCCCGATCTCCCGGTGATGGAGGCGATTCCTCGAGCCGCCGACTTTCCCCGAGCGCGAGCGTTGGGGATGAGCATCTTCGACTTCGCCCCGCAGAGCGCGGGCGCCCGAAGCTACCGCGCGCTGGCCGGGCGCGTTCTCGACCTGTACGAACCGACAGTCGACGTGGTGGGCGTCGCCCGCCAGGAAGTGAGGAGCTGAAGTGGTGCTGAACACTCCGTCCCGCAAGGAGCGCGCGGCCGCCATTGCCGATGGGCTCTTCGCCCCGCTCGCCAAGCGCGAACTGCTCGCCGGCCTCGGTGAGGTGGTCAACAAGAAGGTGCCGCTGACATCCATCGAGCGCAATCCCCGGCAGCCTCGCCAGAGCGTCGACGAGACCTCGGCAGAGTTCCAGGATCTGGTCGGCTCGATCCGCCAGCAGGGCCTGATCCAGCCGATCTCTCTCTGGCAGCTCGATGAGGACGAAGACCGCTACGTGGTGATCGCCGGCGAGCGCCGCTGGCGCGCCTTCAAGCGGCTGGCCGAGGAAAATCCGGCCGACTACTCGCGCATTCCCGCCACGGTTACTGTCCTCGATGGCGAGCAGCCCGAAGCTCGCGCGCTGATGATGGGCCTGATCGAGAACGTCGTCCGTGAGGACCTCAAGGACGGCGAGCGCGCCGACGCCCTGGCGCGACTCAAGGGATCGACCGGCTGGACCTATGAGCAGATCGCCCAACGCATGGGTATGGGCGTGAGCCGCGTGGTAGCCCTGGCCAGCATTGCGCGGCATGAGGTCGTGCGCGAAGCGATAGACGAGGGGTCTCTGACGCAGAAGCAGGCCATCCTGATCGGCCAGGGCGTCAGGGACCCTGAGCTCGCCGCCGAGTTGGTGGCCGCTGCCCAGGGTCTCGACGAGCGTCAAACCCGCGCCGTGGTGCAGTTCGCCCGCGCTGCGTCAGCCGAGGTCTCAGCCGCCGAGCGCGTTCGCGTCGCCGCTGAGCAGGTGGCGCTGGGAGTCGTGGTACCGGACGTCAGCGTGCCTCCGGACCAGAGCAGCAGTTTGCCGAGACGGAGGGGTTCACCCACGCCTCTCACACCGCCCTTCGTGTGGCGAGCCACCGCAACCGGTCAGATGGAGGGGATGTACAACGCTCGCGGGCTGCAACTGACGTCAGTTCTCGCCAAAGGCCGCGGCCATGCCTGGGAGCTCCGAGACGCCCTCGTTGACGCGGTGATCGCTTTCCGCGACAGCTGCGCGCGCACTCCCGGGACCTCAGACGAGTGGGAAGCGCTCCGCTCCGCTCTCAGCGAGGCGGTCGAAGGCGAGCGATTTGACGGCTCTCGCGGCCGAGGCTAAGAGTCCGTCTCGGTCAGTCTGCCCACTCCTGCCCACGCCGCGCAGAACTGACCGGTTGACACCGGAGGCCCTCAAGCCCGCTGGCGCGGCCGAGGCTGGCCGAGCCGCTGACGCGGAGCACGCCGGCTGCCCTCAGTCCTGGCCCGTCCAGGCTCACGCCACCGCGATGCACCAGCCCGCTCGCGGCATCGCTCGTGGAGCCGGATCCGGAGCATGACTCGCGACGAGCTGCGGGCCATGATGCAGGCGGCCGCCGAGCAGCTGGATATCTGGCCCCAGCGCGAGTCGTGAGGGCAGACCTCCCCCGGGCCGAGAGCTGGCCAGGGTGGGACCCTGACTGTATGGTCGGGGCGTCCAGGGCGCGGCGCCCTGAGACGTCGGCCCGGGTTCAGCTGCGCAGTTGCACCACCCTGGGCCCGCATGTTTCGCGGTCAGGTGGTCCGGAGACCACCTGAGGCATGATCCTGGAGCTGACCTGCCCCTTCGCTCGAGGCACGCTCGCGCGGTGGTCAGGTGTTCTCGTCCATCGACGTCGCCACGACCTCGTCCAGTAGACGTGAATACACGTCCCATGCATCGTCAAAGGAAGGGAGGAGCTCGACGAAGCCTTGGAGGCGCCCGATCCATTGTTCGCGATAGAGGCGCTGCACTCGAGGGTCGCGAAAATCATCCACTGAGGTCCAGCCGATGTTCCGGGCTCGCGCTTTGGCCGGGAGCGCTCATCGAGCAGGATGCCGGCAGCGGATGGACCATTGTGGGTCAGCGAGCTCGACGGTTCCCCAACGAACAGGACATGGCCCCCATTTGAGGGCGAAGCTCGACCGTGCTGCCGACACATCGATCAGCATCGTGAGAGAATCTCGACCTCATCTGATGATCGGCTGTCCGGAGGACCGATATTGGTGGTCCGATCTTCCCGTCGATGTCCTCGTCTGATCAGGGTACCGGCTTCAATCTCAGACGGTCCGATTACGCGTCGTACCACGGTAGACCTCTACAGCCGAACGATCTTTTCCGCGAAGCCGACCAAGCTCCGCGCGCGCCTAAGTGCTGCCCTCTGATCGCCTGCACCCTCGTGAATAACACCGTATTCGGCGTCATCCTTGAGAGTGAGTAGACGCCGCAGGTCTTGGGACGCGTCGGCACCGCCTGGCCGAACCTCGGCAAGCAAGTCGACAGCATCGTGGTGATCCTGGGATCGAGAGCGGCGTCCTAGCGCAGCGCAACAGGAAGCATCGCTCGCTGCGATTCCCGCGAGCACCGCCAACGAGGCCGCGACGTTCCCATATTCCCCGAGTTCATCGCCTTCGAAGACAAGATCAGCCACCTCGATGAACCGCTGTGCATGGCCCAGGCGAATCTGGGCATCGTGTGGGTCGCATGCGCTGGTTCGCGCAGCACGTCCTCTGGTCATCCCGCGACCGAATGTTGGCGAGCCCGCTCCGGTTTTCGAAGAAGGATCTTGTCGAGATATTCGCCGCAGACACGAATCCCGTCGCGCCGGATCTCAGTGAGGAGGCGGTGCTTGTCGCGGTTCATCGTTCGTAGCTCTTCCGAGCTTAGCTCGACCAAGGCAGCCCGATTACCCGTCCACAGCTTTACCTCGTGAACCAACGTATCGAGCTGGCCGCGCCATACGAAATCATCGGACTCTTCGTCGACGAACCGAGGGCGCACTACGAGGAGATCAATGTCGCTGTCCCTTCCGCCATCGCCTCGCGCCATAGAGCCGAACACCGATACATGAAGTGGCGGGATCTCCCAGTGACTCACCGCGGCCGCCATTCGGTTTACGAACTTCGCCCGCACGTCGAAGATTTCGTCCACCGCCGCGACCAAGAGATGCTCCTCGTTGAGGCTATAGAGGTTCGCCCTCCCGGCGGGCTGTGACCAGACGAGGCCGTGCTCGACGAATTGCTTTAGAGCCTCGAGCACCGCTGGTTGGGACACGCCCGCCCTTCGGGCTACCTCCCGGCCGGTCATTGGCGCGACCGTCCGACGCAGTGCCAGTAAGGTCGCTGCCCGAACTGGCGGCAGGAGGGCTAGATAGGGGCGCGCTACGTCCATGATAGGGGATCCTATCACATGATCGGAATCGCTATCGCGTGAAAGGTATCTAGTTCGAGGCTGACTTCCGAGACTATGATCGATCACAACCCCGTAAACGCGGCGGCGTTCTCGCTGAACAGCGACCCGGAGCGGATGTAGCGGCGCACCATGGTCACCGAGCGGTGGCCGGTCTGGGCCATGATCGCCCGCTCGGACGCCCCGCCGGCAGCCGCCGACGTGGCCAGGCCGGCGCGCAGCGAGTGCCCGGCATACAGCGCGGGGTCGAGGCCGGCGTTCTGGGCCGCCCGCTGGACGATGCGGGCGACGCCGCGGTCGCTGAGCCGCTGTCGCGAGACCACCCCGTGCCGGGACACCGGCCGGAACAGCGGTCCCGCGGCGATCCCCGCGAGCGACCGCCACGCCACAACAGCGCGCACCGGGCAGGTGCTGGGATGGCGGCCGCGGGGGATGCCGACCTCGCGCCCCTGGCCCTCCTGGTCGGTCTTGCCCCGCCGGATCCGCACGCGGAGCCCGTCCTCGGTCTCCTCGAGGTCCTCGACGTCGAGCGAGACGAGCTCGCTACGCCGAAAGCCGCCGCTAAAACCGAGCAGGAGCAGGGCGCGGTCGCGGGCGCCGGCCAGGCCGGTCGGGTCGGTGGCGGCGAGCAGCTGGCGGAGCTCGGCGGTGAGCAGGGCGGTCTTCTGGGTCGGGGCGGTGCCGAGGGCGCGGCGGATCCCCGCCATCGTCGCCCGGACCACGGGATCGGCGGTCGGGGACGGCACACGGCCGGCCATCTGGTGGGCCTGGGAGAGCGCCGAGATCCGGCGCTGCAGGGTCGAGGCCTTCGCCCCCGCCTGGGCCAGGGCGGTGAGGTAGAGCGCGATCGTCGCCGGCGTCGCCGGCAGCGCCCGCACACCCTGGCCCTCGCACCAGTCCTCGAAGTCGGCGAGGTCGCTGCGGTAGGCGCGGATCGTGTTCGGCGCCTTGCTGCCGGCCGCGTACGCCCGCGCGGCGTCGTACAGGGCGGCCTGGGCGAGGCGGCGGTCGCTGCCGCCGCTGCTGATGACGTCCACGCCGGGACTCTACACCTGATGTCCGATACTGTTCTCTTATCGGACGTCAGAAGTACTGTTCATTATTCGCGACACCCTGGGAAAGGGAGGTACCATTGACGGCGGTGTCGAACTCGAATCCCGCGGCCGTGACGCGACACGAAAGTGCCAGTGGGCACGACACGATCGTGCCGGTGATCACCACGGCGGGTGGCGGGTCCTCGTTGGCAGCCGATGTCAGTCCCGAGCAGCGCCCGGTGCGTGACCGCGCCGTCGCCGCCGACGAGGAGGCAGTCGAGGTCACCGGGACGGCGCTGCCGAGGGTGGCCACCGAGCTGCGCCGGCGCCGCGAGCTGCTCGGCTGGAGCCAGGGCGAGGCGGCCACGCGGAGTGGGATCAGCCGCACCGTCATCAACGAGATCGAACGCGGTCGTCGGTCTCCCAGCACCCGCACCTACGAGCGCCTCCGCGACGCCCTCGGCCTCTCGCTCCCAACCGCGACCGCCCTCCTCCACCGGCCCGCGCCCGGATCCCATACCGAGCGTCAGCTGACCACCCTGGCGGCCTGTCTCGTGTCCACCCGGGGTGGGACCCTCGCTGCATACGCGCAGGCGCTGGGCGTCTCCGTTCCCGCGGTGCGCGAGCAGCTGTCCCTGCTCGGCGACCGGCTTGCCGCCGTGGGCGTGGCTGTCGTCGAGGATGGCAATGAGGTCCGCGTCGTCCCCGCGGACCACGTCGTCGAGGCGCTCTCCCATCTGACGACTCTCGAGGTGCAGCAGCAACTCACCGATGAAGCGGT
>OCZT010003634.1_pt1 | contig 15718 bp, 10 predicted proteins | sample 1539031 | NCBI WGS metagenome assembly OCZT01 (sample SAMEA3539308, study PRJEB22396) | soil metagenome | biome: tundra; feature: field; material: soil | place: USA | collected 2010-05 | depth 0.15 m | reverse complement strand
AAATCCCCATATAATTCCATTATAAGTTAATCCTGTTTATTCCTTCCTTATCCTCAGAGGTTTTCATCAACATCGTTCTGCCAAGTAAAAACCCCTGAAGAACAAAGGTTTGTTTCCGGATATATAACGTCTTATGGCTTTCTTGAGGTCGAATTTGCATTCCGTGAAGCAGTAAAGAATAATAACAGAAAACTCGTCTATATAGAAGGAATCTGTAAAAAGCGTAAAGAAAAAGAATCAGTCAAGTCATCCCATGAAGAAGCTCTCCAAAAGAAACGCGAGGTATACAAAGACCTCACTCCCGAAGAACGTAAATCCTGGTCAAACCTGCATCTCTTTGATTTAGCCAAAAGTAAAAAACCTGAATATCCTTCACTGAAAGAAATAAGCTCAGGATAAACAAAAAATTTAGTTTAACAAATTCACATTCGCACCATTATAGTTTAATTTTCAAATAATGTAAATAAATCGTGCAAATGAATACCTTTTTTAATAATTTTTACTTCATCATATTCAATGATTTATGTAATGTCTAATCAGACGCCGGAGCAACAAGCAAGAGATAACATCGATAAGCAATTGATTGCTTGTGGCTGGATTATTCAAAGTGTTAAACAAATCAATCTGAATGCAGGAACTGGTATTGCAGTTAGGGAATATTTAACTGATGTGGGACCTGCTGATTATGTTCTGTTCGTGGATCGCAAACCTTGCGGAGTTATTGAAGCAAAACGTGAAGAAGAAGGTTACCGCCTTAATATTCATGAAGAACAGGCTGAAGATTATTCCAAAGCCAAACTCAAATACCTTAAAAATCATCCCTTACCGTTTGTCTATGTCAGCACAGGCGAAATAACAAGATTTACTGATTTTACTGACCCTAAACCGAGAGCAAGAAATGCCTTTAGTTTTCACCGCCCTGAATCATTAAGGGATTGGCTAAATAAGGATAAGTCACTTAGAAAAAGATTGCACGATCTTCCTGCTTTAAAAACTGACGGTCTTAGAGAATGCCAGATAATCGCTATCAACAATTTAGAATCCTCCTTCAAAGAAAATCGCCCAAGGGCTTTAATTCAAATGGCAACCGGTTCAGGAAAAACTTTTACTGCCATTACTTCCATATATCGTTTGCTTAAATTCGCTAAGGCAAAACGGATTTTGTTTTTAGTTGATACCAAAAATCTTGGCGAACAGGCTGAGCAGGAATTCATGTCCTTTGTTCCTAATGATGATAACAGGAAGTTTACCGAATTATACAGTGTTCAGCGTCTGAAATCCAGCTATATCGCTGCCGATAGCCAGGTTTGTATAAGCACAATTCAACGTTTGTACGCTATATTAAAAGGCAAAGAATTAGACGAGAAAGAAGAAGAAGAAAATCCTAATGAACGAAAATTCCAACCCAAAGAAATTCCTCCCATTGAATACGATCCTAAAATGCCGGTTGAATTCTTTGACTTTATTGTAATTGATGAATGCCATCGAAGTATTTACAATTTATGGAAACAAGTGCTGGAATATTATGATGCATTTGAAATAGGCCTAACTGCAACACCTGATAAAAGAACTGTTGGTTATTTTAACCAGAATCTTGTAAGTGAATATTCCCACGAAATGGCAGTTGCCGATGGTGTTAATGTAGGGTATGATGTTTTTATTATTGATACTAAGGTTACTAAGAAAGGCGCAACTCTTTGGAAAGGTGAGTATATTGAACATCGTGAAAGGTTAAGCCGGAAAAAACGTTTGGAATTGCAGGATGAAGATGAAAATTATTCATCCAAACAATTGGATGTCGATGTAGTAAATCCCAACCAGATCAGAACTGTTATTAAATCATTCAAAGAAAATTTGCCAACCATATTCAGAGACCGTTTTGATAAGGACGGAAACTTTGAAGTTCCTAAAACTTTAATTTTCGCTAAAACTGATAGTCATGCCGATGATATTATTGAAATTGTAAGAGAAGAATTTGCCGAAGGTAATGAATTCTGCAAGAAGATAACTTATAACAGTGAAGATCCTAAAAGTACATTATCCCAGTTTCGTAACAGCTATAACCCTCGTATTGCTGTAACCGTTGATATGATCGCTACTGGTACGGATGTAAAACCGCTGGAGTGTCTGCTTTTTATGCGGGATGTGAAAAGTAAAAACTATTTTGAGCAGATGAAAGGTCGTGGTACAAGAACCATTACCCTGGATAATTTGAAAAAAGTTACTCCAACCGCTCAATTCACTAAAGACCACTTTGTCATTATTGATGCTATCGGTGTAACCAAAAGCCTTAAGACAGATAGTCGCCCGCTGGAAAAGAAACCCGGCGTCCCATTGAAGGATTTATTGCAAGCTATAGCTGTTGGTGCACGTGACGAAGAATTATTTACTTCGTTAGCCAATCGGTTAACTCGACTTGACAAACAAATTACCGAAAAAGAAAAGATACACTTTGTTGAAAAGTCAAATGGTAAAAGTGTTTCCGATGTAGTTAAAGATTTGCTGAACGCATATAATCCGGATGTAATAGAAGAAATTGAAACCAGGGTGAAGAATGAATATAAAGGTGCCGCTCCGGCAGATATTGAAGCTGTTGTTAAAGCAGAATCCGAAAAGTTACAGGATGAAGCCGCCAAAGTATTTACCGGAGATCTGAACGTATATATTGAAAACGTCCGCAAAGCTCATGAACAGCGTATTGACATAACTAATCCTGATGAAGTTATTACAGTGGGTTGGGACAAAGAAAATAAAGTTAAAGCAAATGAACTTGTCACTGGTTTCACTGACTGGATGTACCTACATAAAGATGAGTTGCTCGCTTTGCAGATATTTTATAATCAGCCATATCGCAGACGTGAACTCACTTACACAATGATAAAGGAAGTATTGGAAATATTGCAAAATGATAAACCGGCACTTGCGCCTCTGAATGTGTGGCGTGCTTATGAAGCATTGGAGCAGTGCAGCGGTTCTCCCCGGAATGAACTAACTGCAATAGTTTCTCTTATTCGTAAAATAAGCGGTTTAGATGTTACCCTAACATCTTTTGATAAAACCGTTGATAAAAATTTTCAGAACTGGGTATTTAAAAAACAAGCTGGTAGTGTTAAGTTCAATGCAGAACAAATGCAATGGCTCCGTATGATAAAAGAATATGTTGTAAACAGTTTCCATATCGACAAGGACGATTTCGACTTGAATCCTTTCAATGCACTTGGCGGATTAGGCAAAATGTGGCAGCTCTTCGGCGATCAAACTGATACAATTATTAACGAACTAAACGAAGCTTTAGCCGTATGACCTGGAATAAAAATAATGCAGTAAATGAACCGATTGGTGATAATTGGGGCGGACCTTGGACTGAGAGGAAACTAATTGCTTTTGCAAAATATGTCAAGTCATATTTAACAATAATGAATAAATACAGCTTCAAAACAATTTATTTCGATGGCTTTGCTGGCAGTGGTACCAAACGAAAAGAAGCTAAAACTGAATTATTGATACAACTAAAACTTGATGATGAAGAAGAAATTACTTATAAAGGAGCTGCTGAAAGAATACTAAACTTGAGTGATAGTTTTGATTATTATTATTTTATTGACAAAGATGATAGCTCATTAAATAAACTTGAAAACAAACTCAAAAAGAATATTGATTTAACTAATAAAAAGATTATATACAGATCAGGTGATGCGAACAAGTGGATTTTAGAATTATCCAGGTTTTTGAAAGCTAAACAAGACTATGCTGCATTAGTGTTCCTTGACCCATTTGGGATGCAAATTGATTGGAGTTCTATAGAATCGTTGAAAGGTACTCGTTCGGATGTTTGGATCCTGGTGCCGGCAGGTGTTATAGTCAACCGTTTACTTGAAAAATCAGGAGAGTTAAAAAATATTAAAAAACTTGAATCTTTCTTTGGACTGCCCGAAAAGGAAATTCATGACATATTCTATAAGACGAAAGTAGTTGATACTTTTTTTGGCGAGGAAGAAACTACCGGGAAAATTTCAAATCCAATTGATAAAATTGCCAAGCTATATGCTGCACGAATGGAAACTATTTGGACACACGTTACAAAAGAACCTCTGAGATTATATAATAGTAGAGGGGTTCCCATATTTCACTTTGTATTTGCATCAAATAAAACAAGTGCATTGAAAATAGCAAAACATATTATAAAAGTGATTTAAATTATGTCTAAAACTAAAATTGAATGGACCGAAAGTACATGGAACCCTGTTACAGGTTGTACTAAAATTACTTCAGGTTGTAAATTTTGTTATGCCGAGGTCATGTCTCGACGGCTGAAAGCAATGGGTCAACCAAAATACTTAAATGGTTTTAAACTTACCCTGCACCCCGAAACTCTAACGGAACCCTATTCTTGGAAAAAGTCTAAAATAATATTTGTTAACTCAATGAGTGACTTATTCCATAAAGATGTTCCAGTTGAATATATTCAGAAAATTTTTAAGGTAATAAAGGAAAACCCCCAGCACGTGTTTCAAATATTGACTAAACGTGCTGATATCTTAAGATACTATGACAGTGAAGGCTGGCTTGAATGGCCGCATAATTTATGGATGGGAGTAACAGTTGAAAATAATGAAGTAATGCATCGGATTGATTTACTACGGGAAACAGGTGCAAGAGTGAAATTTCTTTCCTGTGAACCCTTGCTGACATCACTAAACAATATGAATTTACAAAATATAGATTGGGTAATAGTTGGAGGAGAAAGCGGACGCACTCCTCGTCCAATAAAAGAAGAATGGGTAATTGATATAAAGGAACAATGTAAAAACGCTGGAGTTGCTTTCTACTTTAAGCAGTGGGGAGGTACTAATAAAAAGAAAGCTGGCAGGCTGCTTGAAGGTAAGAGATATGATAAAATGCCAAAAAGATTAGCAAATATTGCCGAACAATGATTGAAAAAAATAATGTACCAAAACACTGGGAAATCAAAAAACTTGGCGAAGTTGCTGATTACATAAATGGTCGTGCATTCAAGCCGACTGAATGGGAAAAAACAGGTAAACCAATAATTAGAATTCAGAACCTGAATAAAGCCGAAGCAGGATATAATTATTCTAATCAAATATTTGAAGATAAATATTTAATTGATAAGGGCGACTTGCTTTATGCCTGGTCTGCTTCTTTAGGTGCTTATTTATGGAATGGAGATGAGGCTTGGCTGAACCAACATATTTTTAAAGTAATCCCAAAAGATATCTGCAATAAAAAATATTTATTCTATACTCTCGAAAAGATCACTTCTGAAATATATGCAAAAACACATGGCTCAGGGATGGTTCATGTTACTAAGGGGAAATTTGAAGAAACAGAAATTCCATTCCCATCTCTTAGTGAGCAACAAACAATCGTTTCCAAAATAGAAGAACTACTAAGTGATTTAGAAAACGGTAAACAACAACTCCAAACCGCACTGCAACAATTAAAAATCTATCGCCAAAGCTTATTGAAATATGCATTCGAAGGCAAACTCACAAATAAAAACGTAAACTCAGGTGAACTGCCTATCGGATGGAAATGGGCGAAATTGGGAGATGTTTGCTACAATGTTGAATATGGTTCAGCGTCCAAATCAGAAAAGGTTGGTAAAGTCCCTGTTTTGAGAATGGGTAATATTCAAAATGGAATGTTTGATTGGGATGATCTTGTTTTTACTAATAATGAAGAAGAGATTGAAAAATATTTACTTAAAAAGAATGATGTTCTTTTTAATAGAACAAATAGTGCTGAATTGGTAGGTAAAACTGCAATCTATAAGGGAGAAAGACCGGCTATATTTGCAGGATATTTGATCCGTATTAACAGAATTGAATCCGTTATTGATTCAAAGTATCTTACATATTTCTTGAATTCTCAGTTTGCAAAAAATTATGGAAATTCTGTAAGGAGTTTTGGTGTCAATCAATCAAATATCAATGGAACAAAACTCAAAACTTACCCATTACCGTTATGTCCACTTGAAGAACAACAACTGATCGTTAATGAACTAGAAAGTAAACTCGCTGTCTGCGATAAATTTGAAGAAACCATAACACAAAGTCTGTTACAAGCCGAAACATTAAAACAAAGTATCCTTAAAAAAGCCTTCGAAGGTAAATTAATTTAGTAGGTACAAATGATGAATACAAACAAGGCTAAATTCGATCCAGTAAAAAATGAAGTATTAGTTGAAAACAATGCACAGACAATTTATGATCATTTAAATGAATTAGAAAAAAATAGTCCAAATTATGTGAAGCGATGGTTTTGGGAATTATTACAAAATGCTAAAGATTCAGTTGAGAATGATTCTAAAGTTTCAGTTAAAGTTAATCTAAATGGTGAGAAACTTGAATTTCGTCATACTGGGGATCCTTTTAATGAACATGAAATTATTCATTTGATATTTCACGGATCTTCAAAAACAAATGCAGAAAATAAAACTGGTAGGTTTGGAACAGGATTCATGTCCACACATTTATTGTCTCGTAAAGTAAATATAACTGGGAAGTTAGAAGATAATACTTATTTTAAATTTGATTTGGATAGGGAAGCTAAAGATGTCCAACAACAGCAGGCTAATCTGGAAAAATCTTATGATTTGTTTACTGACTCTAATAGACAAGAAAATTATGCCGACGATTCATATAACACAATATTTTCTTATGATTTATCTGAAGAAAGTCTAAAAATAGCAAAAGATGGAATTAAACAACTTCGAAAAATACTTCCTTTCGTCTTGGCATTTAATGATAAAATTCAGGATATAGATATTATTGAAAATAATGAATCTATCTCAATCAAACGTGGGGAGTTGGATAAAATCCAACAAAAAGAAAACCATATCTTATCTCAGGAAATAATACATGATGATCATGTAGAATATGTTGTTTTCGTTAAATTAGAAGATTGTGATATTGCGGTATTATTAGAAAAAAGGGATGAAAAAATCAATGTTGTCGATCTAAATGATGAATATCCTAAACTCTTTTATGATTTTCCTTTGTTTGGTACAGAGAAGTTTGGGCTTCCAATAATTATTAATTCTACAAAATTTGATATACAAGAAAAAAGAGATGGAATTTTTCTAGGTCTTGAAGATAAAGAACATCCATCGATCGCCATAAACAAAAATATAATAGCCCAATCTATTGACAGCCTAAGTCTAGTAATCAAATTTATTTCTGAATATGGGGTACAAAGAATTTACAATTTATTTAAGGTGACGAGTCCTTTCGAATACCCTTGGTTGCAAAAAGAATGGCTCGAAAATCTTTATAAAAGCAAAATAGGTATATTATTAGAGACCGAGTGTTTAAATATTAAAGAAAGATCATTTAACCTTAATGGGTTGGTAATTCCATATTCCACAAATAATAATCATGCTCAGTTTTATACATTAGTAACTGATCTAGTTAAAGATTCTACGCCAGAATATAATGAAATTGAAGAATGGAAATTGGTTGCTAGGGGTTTGTCAAAACTTGAGAAAAAAGAATTGTCAAATTATCAATTTATAGTTGACGAAAAAAAATTATGTAAAATAATTGAAGATCAAAACATATTAATTAACATAAATAAGATTGTTCATAAAAGTGATATGGGTGAAGATCACGAATTAACTGCGTCAGTTAAATGGTTCAATAATTTTTATGATATCCTTACTAAAGAACAGACCGCTTTATTTTCTTCGAATTATAAAATCATTCCTAATCAAAATGGAGTTCTTGTTAAAAGGGAACCAAGTAGACCGAGCATTGATATAATTGGGAATGAAGCTATAAAATCAGTGGCGGCCAATTTTGGTTGGGATATAAAATCAGATTTGGTTTACCCAGGTATTTATCTAAAAGAGGGGATACTACAAACAGTAGACATGAAAGAGACTTTGGATAAAATTCAATTGATGAGTAATAGTATTACTGATGAGCAGTTGAATGATGTAAATATAAGAAAAGCATTGATCCATTATTTTCAGTGGTTAATTGAAAACAAAAAAGAGGAGTATATAAAGGACGTTTTTGTAATAGTTGAGAAAGGGAGAATTTCAACAGAAATAAATTATTCTAAAAAAAGATTATCCGTTGATAAACTTATTGTCCCTTCAACAATATGGGATGACAAATATTCCTTATACAAGGAAATAATCTCAAAAAGATATGTGCTGATAGATGAATATTCAGATTATTTGACTGCGGATGATTTTAGGTACTTGAAGTTAGAAGATTTGATATTTATTTCGCCTCTGATAAACAAAAAGAATCCCACCAAATCTGAAATTAAATTGTTATTAAAGAAGACAGATTCATATTCTAGACTTTTCAATGAAAAAGATGAGATGGTTGACGTCAATATTGAATATACTGATATTGCTTATCTTACAAGATCTGAAGATAATATTCTTGCCAAAACAGCAGATTCATTTAAAAGTGCTAAATCTCTATTAAATTTTTTGTTATCTCAAGTATTGGAAAATGATCCACTATTCAATAAAACGACAGAATTCCTTGTAAACGATGAAAAAATTTCTATTAGTAATTGTTTGTGGGTCTCTAGATTGCGGGACACTCAATGGGTGCCTGTAAAATCTATTGATACTGAAAAACAAAATAATAGCGAAAGACCCTCTGTTGCAAACATTACAGAGCTTATAAGAGACGAAGAAGATATCCTCAAAAACATTAACACTAAAAACGCCTCTTTGTTTTTTAATTATCTCGGTATTAGTTCGGCGGATATAATACGAAATACACTTTCAAATGATGAAGAAAAACTTAATTGGGATATGGCTTTTTCTCAATTATTATCAAATAAAAGTATTGATGCAGAATTGGCTGTTGAGATGTTAGGTGATCCTAGATTGCAAGCGGTTTATTTGCAGCAAAGGAAAGAAAGAGAGCAAATTAAAGCCAATCAGGATTTAGGGTATTTATTCGAAAGTATATTTAGGACGATATTTGAATCTGATGAATATAAAGAACAGGGTTTCTTGATAGAGCGAACTGCTTTTGGTAGTGATTATGGAGTAATCTATGAACAAGATATTGCTGACGGTGAAGGTAGTGAAGTTATTTTCAAAATTGGCCAGATCCTAATCGAACTTAAAGCAACCAGTAAAAGTTATGCCGAAATGACACCACTTCAAGCCGAAACGGCTACAAAGAATATTGATAAATATGTCTTAGCTGTACTACCTTTGAAAGGTTTTGAAATAACCGAAGTGTCTTTAAAGGAGAATTCTCGTTTTATAGTCAATATAGCTGAACCTTTAGTTAACAGATATAAGGAGTATCAATCTTATAACCAAAAAAAGATCATTTCTACTTCAGAACAAATGGGAGTGAAACTAAATATCGAAGAAGGTAATATAAGATATCAAGTTAAATCAGAATTATGGGAGAATAATTCTCTCTGTTTTGATGAATTTATTAATTGGTTAAAAAAGCCCTAAATGAATAATAACAATAAACTTAGCACAACCAATACATCTACTATAGTAAGTAAAGTTTGGTCCTTCTGTAACCCTCTCCGTGATGTCGGTGTCGGGTATGGTGATTATTTAGAGCAGCTAACTTATCTGCTCTTCTTAAAAATGGCAGATGAATACACTAAACCTCCATACAACCGAAACCTCAACATACCTAAGAAATACAATTGGGAAAGTTTAATCGTTGTTAAAGGTGCTGAGTTAGAAGTTCATTATGTTACCCTGCTTCGGGAGTTAAGCACACAAAAAGGAATATTAGGACAAATCTTTGTCAAGAGCCAGAATAAAATTCAGGACCCTGCTATGCTGGCTAAGGTTATCGATATGATCAACAGCGAAAACTGGCTCGTTATGGGTGTCGATGTTAAAGGCGATATTTATGAAGGATTGTTAGAGAAAAATGCAGAAGATGTAAAAAGCGGCGCAGGACAATATTTTACTCCAAGAGCCTTGATTAGAGCTATGATTGAATGTGTCCAGCCCCAACCGATGAAAACTATTGCCGATCCCGCTTGCGGTACCGGTGGCTTCTTTTTGGCTGCTTATGATTATTTGGTTGCTAACAACAAATTTGATAAAGGACAAAACAAGTTCCTGAAAAATTCTACTTTCTTTGGCAATGAAATTGTTGCTGGAACAAGACGACTCGCTTTAATGAACCTGTTCTTGCATAACATTGGTGATATTGATGGTGACAATTTTATATCTCCTGCTGATTCATTGATTTCAGCATCACCTGAAACCTATGATTATGTTCTGGCTAATCCACCTTTCGGTAAAAAGAGTTCTCAGACCTTTACCAATGAAGAAGGAGAATTGGAAAAAGACGACTTGACATATAATCGCCAGGATTTTTGGGCCACTACCAGCAATAAACAGTTAAACTTTGTTCAGCATATTCGTACAATGTTAAAAACTACTGGACTTGCAGCAGTAGTTGTGCCGGATAATGTATTGTTTGAAGGTGGTGCAGGTGAAACAGTTCGTAAAAAATTGATTGAAACAACGGATCTGCATACTATACTCCGCTTGCCCACAGGAATCTTTTATGCTCAGGGAGTAAAAGCAAATGTAATTTTCTTTGATAATAAACCTGCAAGCAAAACCCCTTGGACAAAAGAAATTTGGGTGTATGATTACAGGACAAACATTCATCATACCCTAAAGAAAAACCCATTAAAAATTGATGACCTAAAAGACTTTATTGCTTGCTACTCTCAGTCAAATCGGCATAAGCGCAAAGAACTTTATAATGCAGATACAAATCCAGAAGGACGCTGGAGAAAGTTTACTCATGATGAAATTATCGCAAGAGACAAAACCAGTTTAGATATCACATGGCTCAAAGATAAATCACTTACAGACCTTGATAACATTCCAGACCCTGATATTTTAACAGAAGATATTATTGAAAATCTGGAAGCCGGTCTTGAAAGCTTTAAAGAAATTATGATAAAATTAAGTGCCAAATAAAAATTATGCAAATCAAAATAACAGGAATTTAATATGAATGAATTATCGTTAAATAAAAAAGATTTATTTGATAAATTAATTAAGAGAATTAAAATTGATGCTGATAAGGATGGTGTCAAAATATTTAATGCTTTTCCTAAATGGTTTATTCAAACATATTTTATAAATCCATTTGACTTTATTTCTTCTGACGGTGCAAGGGATAGTAAGATTGATGCCTTTTGTAAGGTTCAGGAAGGAAATAAGATCACCTATAAAGTTATCAATAGTAAATTTACTGAACATTATGGTAAACTTGCTCCGTCTCAGTTTTACGATGAAATAATATCACTTTGTAATATGTTCGATAATAAAAGCCAAAGAGATTCTCTGCTTCAAAATTATATTAAATTAGACCTTAAGAATCATTATAAAATATTGTTCGAAAATTACGATGAAGGTAATTCACCATTATTCTTTATAACAAATTATAGAGAAAATCCCAATCAAGTTGGTAGGATTCAAGATTTAAATATAGAAGTATTCCATCTTGATGAAATACTCGGATTTTTAATTGAAGATCTTAGTGGTAGTATGCCATTTACACCCCCCCTACTTTTAACCGGAATAAATAGTGTACTATCAGCCCATACGGATGATACCATCGTTCCAACATCAATTATCTTTGCAAGATTAATAGATTTTATAGATTATATGAAAAAAGATCAATTTGATTTTCTATTTTCTAGAAATGTAAGATTAAATCTTGGTAAAACAGAACCTAATCGAAATATCTTGAATACATTTATTGACGAGCCGAAAGAATTTGTATTTAGTAATAATGGAATAACTATTATTTGTGATAAAAGTAAATATGACACAGGTAATCATGAAATTAAATTAACTAATCCAAGAGTTGTGAACGGGTCTCAGACTTTACATAGCATTAGAGATGTAAAAAACCCATGCAAAGAAGCAAGGGTGATGGTGAGGATCATTCAAATACAAACTACTGGTTCAGGTAATCTCGAAAAGGATATAAAATTAAAAAAAGATATTGTAAACAAAATTGCTATTCGCAGCAATCTTCAAAATCCTATTTATAAATGGAATCTCGCCGCTAATGATGAATTTCAAAATATATTAAAAAAATATTTCACTCAAAAGGGATTTTTTTATGAAACCAGGAAAAAAGAGTGGGATTACAAAAAATCTTATTTAAAAAGTAATGGATATGATCGCGGTCCCTTTATGCCTAAACTTATGCAATTAATTACTAGTTATTATTATAAAGACAAAATTCTTGGTCCAGCTAATGCAAAAGGGCAATTAAATGAATTATTTGATTCTAATAAAGCATATGCAAAAATAATTTCTACGATGCCTGAAATCGTGTATCAAGTATATCTTCTTAATGAAATAAAAAAGTTTTCCGTTACTAAATTAAATAACTTAACTTATATCAATCAGATAAGAAAGCATTGTAATTATGCACTTTTTTCAATTTATATTAAACTTACAAATGAATTATCGATTGAATGGGGGAGTGCAGAATTTACAGAATTTTTAGAAAAGTGTATTTATGAAAATTATTCAAGTAATTGGACAATTCTTACAAAAAAAATTGTTAGTGAAATAATCATGAAGCATTATAAACTGATCAAAAAAAAGCTTCAGAAAGAAGGGGAAGTTGATTTGAGTTATAATAATTATTTCAAGAACATAACATATATGAGGGAATTATTAGATTCAAAAACACCATTATCAATTAAAAAATTAGGTAGCCAAATATTTTTATAATAACTTTTAAATTAGAAGAAATTAAATTATTACTTAACCATTTGTTCAAAGAAGCTTTTATCAATTAGAATAAAATTCATTCAGTAGTATTTTTTTTTGTTTTAGCTATATCAAATAAACAAATACGATAATTAGATGGATTTATTTAATTATAATACCTAATTTTATTTAGGGTTTAGAAACATCTCTTGAATTTAAGGGAAATGGGTTTATTATTAAAAGAATTAAAATTATCAATATCCAAAATATTTTTTAGCGAAAGATGACTAAGAATATGGTCAAATATCAAAAAAATGAGGATTAATGTTCATTATCACAAAAATCAACCTATAGGTTGATTTAATGGGAATTGTTTGTATATTTGACATTCATAATCAAGGATTGTCCTCAATAGAGTATGGTGATGAACCGACAAATGAATTTGATCGATTATTTGCTTTATGGAACGATATCGAATATTTGGAAGAATTTTTCCATACACATCAAAAAGATTTATCAAACAGCAGTTTTTATGGTCATATCTCTGTCGAAGAAGCGATATCACGTACTATGGAAGATAGGAAAGAATTTCAAAAACGAATTTTTGAAATTGCTAAAAATGATCCTAAAAAACCAAAACATCTCGATGACTACTTTCAACCTCTTAATAATATTTCCTATAAATCAAATGATCTGGAAGAATACAAAGCTTATGGTACTTTAATTGATAGCTGGATACGGTTATACGCTATTAAGGTAGAAACTAATTATTATGTTATTTCAGGTGGCGCAATTAAATTAACAAAAAGTATGAAAGATAGAGCGCATACACAAAAAGAATTGGAAAAATTAACTACTTGTCGAGACCTGCTCCGTTCTCTAGGTATTTGCGATAAAGAAGGGCTTAAACAATAAAAAATAATATCACTATATAAAAAATGTCAACCATACAAGAAAAATTAAATAAAGTCGTTTCTAAAAAATCTGATTGGCTTGAAAAGGCCGAATGGGAAATAGCAAATGAAGATTGGTTGAATAAATCAGCCAAGATTGCAATTAAAATATTAAGAACAATCAGAGCTAAGGATATTACACAATTACAACTTGCTGAAATGTTGAACGTTTCACCACAGCAGATAAGTAAAATTGTAAAAGGTCAGGAAAACTTGACTCTTGAAACAATTGCAAAGCTGGAAAAAGCTTTAGATATCAAACTAGTTGAAATTCCAGCTATGCAAACTACGGTTCAATTAGATCCCATATTGTACCTCTCCACAATTAATAAATATTCAAGGACATTAGTTGTCAATAAAAATTTTAATGTTCCTTTAAATGAAAGTCATACTTGCACTGAAGAAACAAAACCTTATTATAAATTGGTATCCTGATGGCTAAAGATAAACCGATAAGTTTTTGTTTAAATAAAATTACTATTGAACAATTTGCAATTTTAGCTGAACCACCTAAAAAAGATGAGAAAATAAATATCACAACTGACATTAGATTTGGCTATGACAAGGATGAAAAAATAATTGGTGCTTTTTCTAAATTTAGATTCGATTCGGATAAGGAATCATTTTTAGTAATTGAGGTGGGATGTCATTTCAAAATATCTGATGAAGATTGGGGATCATTTATAAATGCGACTGATAATACAATCGTTTTACCCAAAGGATTCGCGACTCATCTTTTTATTCTAACAATTGGGACTGCTCGGGGAGTACTGCACGCCAAAATAGAAAATACTCCATATAACAATTATTTTGTCCCCCTAATTAACGTTTCAAAAATGATTGAGGCAGACGTAATTTTGAGCTAATTTTTTTTCCTTCATAAAATGATATAACACTTTAACTTTTTATTAATAAAGCCGGACCTTGTTGCCGGCTCTTTTTTTATAATTCAATTCCTCTCCGCTTCCTGATTGCCCAATCAGACCATCGTATTCTTTGTGTCCCCCCTGTATATCAGCAGATAATCCTCATTTACCCGGCAATACTCATCATCTATCGCATAATTATATATTACCGACAATACCTTCGCTATGAATGCGTCTGTCATCTCTTCCTCTCCTTCTTCTCTCCTTATGCAATCGAAAACATCCAGGGTTATCTTAATTAGTTCCTCTATTATATTACTCCCTTATTTGGATTTATTATCATAAAATCCCTAATTTTATATATAATTTTAGAATCAATTCTATAATTATAAGTCCTTACTGTAGCGCGGGCTAACAGTAACTGAATTAAAACTCCTAAACATGATGGAAGAACCTAAAAACAGTTTAATTATTTATTACTCTGCATATTTATGGTTGAATGTGATAAATATTATATTTTAGTAAAAATATACTGATTTTGACACCAAACAATATTTATCATTTTTTCAAAATTAAAGTATTACCGTTGGAAATAATTCAGGGGTTCATCAATCTCGTACATTTATGATGGACTCAACGAGTAATATTGTTGTAATAAAATTTCCCTCATGCTCCGAAATTTGGGTGGAGAGATTTAGTTCCTTTTTCATCCCTTTGGGTGATTGAAATAGTGTACGATATTATTGAATTTTAAAATATGATAATGAATTATTTGGTCACAAACCTGAAAACAGCATTATTAAATGGAGGTTTTTAATGAGTAAAATAACAACTAAGGATAAAACGCAAATCTACTATAAGGATTGGGGTTCCGGCAAACCCGTCGTTTTCAGTCATGGCTGGCCTCTCAATGCGGATGCATGGGAATCCCAGATGGTCTTCCTCGTTTCTCATGGTTTTCGCTGCATTGCTCATGACCGCCGGGGCCATGGCCGATCCGACCAGCCGGGGAATGGAAACAATATGGATACTTATGCCGATGACCTTGCAGAGCTTTTAGAATTGCTTGATCTGAAAGAAGTAACATTGATCGGACATTCGGCCGGTGGCGGCGAGGTTGCCCGTTATATCGGCCGACACGGAACATCCCGTATAGATCGGAA
>OCZT010003633.1_pt1 | contig 15719 bp, 8 predicted proteins | sample 1539031 | NCBI WGS metagenome assembly OCZT01 (sample SAMEA3539308, study PRJEB22396) | soil metagenome | biome: tundra; feature: field; material: soil | place: USA | collected 2010-05 | depth 0.15 m | reverse complement strand
TGACTACGGATCAGAAGGTTCCAGGTTTGAATCCTGGCGGGGTCACCACACAGGACTGAGTCCCGATTTTTTCGGAACTCTTTTCTTTTTACCTCTGCTGAAACCCTTACCACCATTGCAAAGCAGGTTAAGCACCTCACTTGGCTGCATGGTTTAAAAAGTATTATTGTTATAAGTAAAAAAGATTCCATTCAAATTGAACCTGATGTGTTTCCGGAAGCGATAAAATATTTTAATAAAACACCCTTCTCTAATAAGGCTACCTTCGTAAACAATACCCTCACCGGAAAGCAATCATAGAGAAACAATATACCGCCTGAAATAGAAACTGGGAAAAAGGCATAAAAAAATAAATATCAGGCCGGATGAAACGGTATAAAAAAAATAAAACAAAAGATGTTTTTTCTGAAATGCTTCCACAAGCAATTTCGATTATTAAAAGATCTATTCTTGATCCTTTGCTCGGGGATAATGTAATGCGTAAATACGCCAACGAAAAATCTCCTCTCCGGTCTGAATTGTTTTCATCAGGACAGATGCAGCAATATGCTGTAAAGTTGGCTAAAAGCCATAAACTAACTCAAGGAAAATCTTCGGAACAACTTTTGAAACGCCTTGCAGAAAATGAAGATGTTTTACTGGATGTTCATAGCTTATTAACTGAAACAGTAAGAGTAAAAAAACGTATAGCACCTGCAGGCGAATGGCTGCTGGATAATTTTTACCTAATAGAAGAACAGATATATACAGGCAAAAAACATTTACCGAAAGGATATAGCAAAGGATTGCCCCAACTTGCAAAAGGCCAGTCACAGGGACTTCCGAGGGTATATGATATTGCGGTGGAAATTATTTCGCACAGTGATGGACGTGTTGATATGAAAAGTTTAACTGCTTTTATTAACTCGTATCAATCTTTAATTACTTTAAAATTAGGAGAGCTGTGGGCCATTCCAATTATGCTTCGTTTAGCATTACTTGAAAATTTAAGACGACTGGCTACTCAAATTGCAGTTGATATACTCAATAAAAATCTTGCCGATTATTGGGCGGATGAGATGACTGACACTGTTGAAAAAGATCCTAAAAACCTGGTGCTGGTTATTGCAGATATGGCAAGGTCAAATCCACCAATGGAAAGTTCTTTTGTGGCCGAACTAACAAGAAGGTTGCAGGGAAAGGGTTCTTCTTTGGCATTGCCGCTTAGCTGGATAGAACAACGTTTATCAGAGAATGAGTTAACAACTATTGAACTTGTGTATTTGGAAAATCAAAAGCAGGCCGCCGACCAGATGTCTATCAGTAACAGCATTAACGGGCTTCGTTTTTTAAATACTACCGATTGGCGTGATTTTGTTGAAGGCCAGAGTGTTGTGGAACAAATTCTACGGGAAGATATTAATGATGTATATGAAAAAATGGATTTTTACACACGTGATAGTTACCGCCATGTTATAGAAAGGATTGCAAAGAACAGCAATTTTGAAGAAGAAAAAATAGCAGGTATGGCTATTGCTTTTGCAAAAGAGAATACGGGCAATGGTAATATCCGCACTTCTCATGTAGGTTATTATTTAATAGGCAAAGGAGTAGCGGAACTGGAGAAAGTTGCAAAAACCCGTTTAGCAATCGGGGAGATTTGTAAAAAATTTTTTAATAAAATCCCTTTATTATTATATACAGGCGCAATCGTAATCATTACATTTTTTTTAAGCTGGTTGTTATTAAATAAAGCTTATGAGGATGGCCTTCGGGGCTGGAAAATAATTTTATTAGGGGTAATATGTATTATAAGTACAAGCCAGCTTTCATTAACTCTTATTAATTGGCTGGTTACTTTATTTGCCCGGCCACACCTGCTTCCACGATTGGATTTTTCTAAAGGTATTCCTCAGCAATATCGCAGTTTAATTGCTGTGCCGACAATGCTTACAGGCATTAAAGAAATAGAAGACCTGGTAGAAGCCCTTGAAGTTAGTTTTTTGGCAAACAGGGATGAAAATCTCCACTATGCTTTGTTGACAGATTTTAAAGATGCTGTTACAGAAACACTTCCGGAAGATGAGTATCTTTTACAATCTGCAAAGAATAAAATCATTGAGCTAAACAGGAAATATGACAGAATAAAAAATGATACTTTCTTTTTTTTTCACCGGCCACGTAAATGGAATGCAAAAGAAAAAAAGTGGATGGGCTATGAACGCAAACGTGGAAAGCTTGCGGCGCTTAATGCATTGTTAAGAGACAAGGACAAAGAAAGTTTTTCATTGATAGTTGCTGATGAATCATTTTTCCCTGAAATAAAATATGTTATCACACTTGATACAGATACACAATTGCCAAGAGATGCAGCATGGAAAATGATAGGTACGCTTGCACATCCCTTAAACCACGCATTGTATGATGAGCAAAAGCAACGGGTAGTAGATGGATACACTATTCTTCAACCTCGTGTATCAAATAGTTTGCCGGGCGCTACCAGTTCAATATACAAAAAGATACATGGAAATGAAGCAGGAACCGATCCTTATACCCATGCTATCTCAGATGTATACCAGGATCTGTTCCAGGAAGCTTCATTTATCGGCAAAGGGATTTATGATATAGATGCATTTGAACAAACTTTAAATAACCGGTTTCCTGATAATCGTATTTTAAGCCATGATCTGTTAGAAGGAAATTATGCCAGATGCGGTTTGATTAGTGATATACAATTATACGAAGAGTACCCCTCCAACTACATTGCTGATATGCAGCGCGACCACCGATGGGTAAGAGGCGATTGGCAGATTGCACGATGGCTTTTTCCTTTTGTTCCAAGTCCAGATAAAAAGTATAGAAGAAATACATTATCAGCTTTATCCGTGTGGAAGATATTTGATAACCTTCGACGCAGTTTTGTATCAATATCTCTTACATTACTTCTTTTATTTGGCTGGATAATTTCTCCTTCAGCGCAGTTTTGGACCTTGTGTGTTATAAGTATAATCACAGTGCCTTCACTAATTACACTGATTTGGGATATATTTAGAAAACCAAAGGATATGGTATTGTGGCAGCATACAATATATTCTATTCGATCTGCATATAATAACTTCATTCAGCATACTCTCTATCTTATATTTCTTCCTTATAACGCATTCATAAATTTTGATGCCATTGTACGTACTAATTGGCGTTTATTTATTTCACGCAAAAAGTTTCTTGAATGGAACCCTTCCGGTAATTCATCTGTGAACACCCCCAAAAATTTATGGGCAGCATACGGGGTAATGTGGTTTGAGCCTTTGTTAGCTGTAAGCTTGTTGGTTTATTTAACTTATTATTCCTCATTGGCATTGTTAATAGAAATTCCTGTGTTGGTGCTTTGGATAATTGCGCCTGCAATTGAGTGGTGGGTAAGTCTTTCATATTCAAAACGTGAAGCGGATATTACAAAGAAGCAAACTATTTTTCTTCAAAAACTATCTAGAAAGATATGGGCCTTTTTTGAAAAATTTGTTACCGAAGAAGATAACTGGCTGCCGCCGGATAATTACCAGGAACATCCTTATCCAAAAATTGCACACCGTACATCGCCTACTAATATCGGCCTTGCGTTATTATCAAATTTAACAGCGTATGATTTTGGTTACCTGTCAGCAGAAAAACTAATTGAACGTACAGCCAATACATTAAATACAGTTCAAAAACTGGAGAAATATAGCGGTCATTTATACAATTGGTACGACACAATTACGCTTGCTCCCTTAGCACCACGATACATTTCCACGATAGATAGCGGAAACCTTGTAGCGCATTTGATAGTATTGAAGCAAGGGCTTCTTTCAATTATAAATGATAAAATATTTTCAGTGAAAGTATTTGATGGGTTGATGGATACCGTAGAAGTTCTTTTAGAGAAAAAAGAAAAGAGAGTTGTAATTGAACAATTTAAAAAAGAACTGGAAATTATTCGCCTTGCGCCGCCTTTTACTTTAGCAGAAACAATTGTTTGCATAAACAGCCTTGAAGAAACCTTTGGGCAAATTACTGCCAGTTTTACTTTCAATGAAGAACAGAACAACGAATCTTTTTTATGGGTGGAAAAACTGGGGAAACAAATAAATGATATACGCAATGACCTGTTAACACTTGCTCCATGGCTACTGCTTCAGCCACCTTCTTTAAAATTAAATGATATTGCTGCGTATAGATCACATATTCCAACCTTATCGCAACTGGCTAAAATAGAAATGGAATTATTGTCCCAAATAAAAGCGTTATATGCAGAAGATAATACAGCAGAAGAGAATGAGTGGATAAATGATTTTACAGCGCATATCAGCAATGCATCACGCAGGGCAAAAGAAAGGATATTGATATTGGGAGGACTTGCCCGGCAATGTATGGAACTTTCAAATATTGATTACGATTTTTTATATGACAGGTCGCAACACTTGCTTGCGATTGGTTATAATGTTGATGAACAGAGAAGGGATAATAGCTTCTATGATCTGTTGGCTTCAGAGGCAAGGCTCACCACATTTACAGCTATAGCACAAGGAAAGTTACCACAGGAAAGCTGGTTTGCATTAGGGCGTCAACTTATTAATACAGGTTCAACGCCAATTCTTCTTTCATGGAGTGGCTCTATGTTTGAATACCTGATGCCAATGCTGGTAATGCCTTCTTATGAAAATACTTTGTTGGGCCAAACATATAAAGCTGTTGTACAAAAGCAAATTGAATATGGCAAAAAACGTGGTGTGCCCTGGGGTATTTCAGAATCAGGTTATAATTCTGTAGATGCTAATCTTAATTATCAATATCGTGCATTCGGGGTTCCCGGGTTAGGCTTAAAACGCGGTCTGGGAGAGGATTTGGTTATTTCTCCTTATTCGTCTGTTATGGCATTGATGGTAGCGCCGGAAGAAGCTTGTAAAAACATGGAGGAATTAGCAACAAATGGTTTTGAAGGAGAATTTGGTTTTTATGAAGCTATAGATTACACCGCATCCCGTTTGCCAAGAAGGCAATCAAATGCTGTTATACGTTCTTTCATGGTGCACCACCAGGGCATGAGTTTGTTGTCACTATCGTATCTGTTACTAAGCCGGCCTATGCAAAAACGTTTTGAGGCTGAAGTACAGTTTCAGGCTACTCTATTGCTATTGCAGGAACGTATCCCGAGGGTATCAACTTTTTATTCTCCTGTCATGCATATATCAGACAGCAGTATGATAGCTGAAAATAATGATATACCCATCCGTGTTATTAATACACCTGATACGCCTGTGCCCGAAGTGCAGTTATTATCTAATGGCAGATACAATGTAATGGTTACGAATGCAGGCGGAGGCTACAGCCGGTGGAAAGACATTGCGGTTACCCGTTGGCGTGAGGACAGCACCTGTGATAACTGGGGAACTTTTTGTTTTATAAAAGATATGGAGCAGGATAGTAACCTTTTCTGGTCATCTGCATATCAGCCTTCACTTAAGGAAGGAGATAATTATGAAGCAGTTTTTTCACAGGGACGTGCAGAATTTCGCCGGAGTGATTACTCTCTTGAAACACATACTGAAATTGTTGTTTCTCCAGAGGATGATGTTGAACTGAGAAGAGTACATATCACTAATCGCTCAAGAAGAAAAAGATATATTGAAATTACCAGTTATGCAGAAGTAGTGCTTGCATCTCCCAATGCTGATGCTGCACATCCTGCTTTCAGTAATCTTTTTGTTCAAACAGAAATCATTTCACAACGCAATGCTATTATTTGCACACGACGTCCTCGTTCTGTGGAAGAACATAACCCTTCCATGTTTCACTTAATGAAAGTGCATCATGCAGAAATAAAATCTGTTTCTTATGAAACAGATAGAAGTAAGTTTATTGGTCGCGGTAATACTATTCATCAGCCTGCTTTTTTAGATAAAACGGATGGGCTTTCAGGAACACAGGGTTCTGTTCTTGATCCTGTTATTTCCATTCAATATAAAATAGTAATTAATCCCCAGGAATCTGCAACTATTGATATGCTGATTGGTATTGCAGACACTAAGGAGATTTGTAATGCATTGGTAGAAAAATACCAGGACAGGTATTTAAGAAACCGTGCACTTGAACTTTCGTGGACGCATAGCCAGGTTGTACTAAGGCAGATCAATGCAGGGGAAGCAGATGCACAATTATATTCAAAGCTTGCAGGTTCAGTAATCTTCGCAAATCCTTCTTTGCGTGCAGATCAGAACATCATTATAAAAAATCATCGTGGACAATCGGCTTTATGGAGTTATTCTATTTCGGGAGACTTGCCTATTGTTCTTTTACAAATAGAAGATGCTGCCAATATTGACCTGGTAAAACAATTAATACAGGCACATGCTTACTGGCGGTTAAAAGGTTTAATAGTTGACTTAGTAATCTGGAATGAGGATCATGGCGGCTACAGACAGGTTTTGCAAAATGAAATACAAAGCCTTATCGCACCTGCACTTGGTGCTGATTTTAAAGAACAACCCGGTGGAATTTTTATTAGATCAGCAGATCAAATATCAAATGAAGACCGCATACTATTTCAAACATTGGCACGCATTGTAATTTCTGACAGGATGGGTAGTTTGGAAGAACAAGCCAACAGGCGCAGTAAGGTAAAAAGCATCGTTCCTTATTTTACTCCTGTTAAATTTTATCCTTCTGTCGCAACATCCGTTACGCTGCCGGAGGATTTGCAATTTTTCAATGGTATCGGCGGCTTTTCAAAAGATGGAAAAGAATATATTATTACAACAACTGCGGCCCAAACAACACCTGCACCATGGATCAATGTATTAGCTAATCCAAATTTCGGAACTATTATTTCAGAAAGCGGACAGTCATACACGTGGCTTGAAAATGCACATGAGTTTAGATTAACACCGTGGAACAATGATCCTGTAAGCGACCTGGCAGGCGAGGTATTTTATATAAGAGATGAAGAAAGCGGAAGGTGGTGGTCGCCAACGCCACTTCCCGGCCGTAGCAAATCTTCATATATTACAAAGCATGGATTTGGGTACAGTATTTTTCAACACAGCGAGGATGGTATTTATTCAGAAATGTGCGTATTTGTTGATCTGGAAGTTTCTGTAAAATTCATTATTTTAAAATTACATAATCAATCCAATAGGCCACGCAGGCTTTCTGCAACAGGTTATATGGAATGGGTATTAGGTGACCTGAGGCCAAAAAATCAAATGCACATAATTACTGAGTCGGATGCGGATACAGGTGCTATCCTGGCAAGAAATCCTTATAATACAGAATTTGAAAACAGGGTTGCTTTTTTTGATGTTGATGAGCGAACAAAAAATTTCACAGCAGATCGTAGTGAATTTATCGGCCGCAATGGTACACTTCGTAATCCTGAAGCTATGGGTAAAGCAAAACTTTCCGGTAAAACAGGAGATGCGCTTGACTCTTGTGCTGCTATACAGGTCGTGTTTGATTTAGAAGATAATGAAGAATATGAAATTGTTTTTCGTCTTGGCGCGGTAAGGGATCATGATGATATAGTTAATATAATTCGTGATTTTAAAGGAGCTTCGGTTGCACACAATGCATTGGATAAAGTTAAAAAATACTGGCAGCAAACATTGGGAGTTTTGCAGATAGAAACACCTGATGCAGCTTTAAATATTATTTCAAATGGCTGGCTCAATTATCAGGCATTGGCCTGTCGTATTTGGGCACGTAGCGGCTTCTATCAATCCAGTGGTGCTTTTGGGTTCAGGGACCAGTTGCAGGATGTATTATCATTACTTTATTCAAAACCTGGAATTGTACGAGAGCAAATATTATTAAATGCTTCACGGCAATTTAAAGAAGGTGATGTGCAACACTGGTGGCATCCACCAGCAGGAAGGGGTGTACGCACAACATGTTCTGATGATTATCTCTGGTTGCCCTTTGTTACTTTAAAATATGTTTCGCACACCGGCGATAAAAGTATTTTAGACGAGTCAATTTATTTTTTAGCAGGACGTGTGTTAAATGTAGGTGAGGAATCTTATTATGACCTTCCTATCAGTTCTCATGAATCTGCCAGCCTGTATAATCATTGCATAAAAGCTATTGAACATGCACTGAATTTTGGGGAACATGGATTGCCTTTTATTGGTTCCGGCGATTGGAACGATGGTATGAACAAAGTTGGCGAACATGGTAAAGGCGAAAGTATATGGCTCGCATTTTTTTTATATGATATATTGATGCGGTTTACAGAAATTGCTGAGTTAAAAGGTGATGCAGGTTTTGCAGAAAAGTGTAAACAACAGGCAAAAAAATTAAGAAGCAATATTGAAAAAAATGGTTGGGATGGGCAATGGTATCGCCGTGCTTATTTTGATGATGGTACACCGCTTGGTTCATCAACCAATGAAGAATGTAAAATTGATTCTATTGTACAAAGTTGGTCTGTACTTTCTAAAGCAGGCGATATTGAACGATCACAAACGGCGATGAATGCCGCCGAAAAATTCCTTATCCGTAAAGATGCGTCTTTGATACAATTGTTTGAACCGCCTTTTGATAAATCTAATTTGAATCCCGGTTATATTAAAGGGTATGTTCCCGGCATTCGGGAAAATGGCGGACAATATACACATGCTGCCATTTGGTTAATAATGGCCTTTGCAGAGCTAAAGAATAAACAAAAAACCTGGGAATTATTGCAAATGATAAATCCTGTAAATCATGGTGCAAATGCTGATGCCATTGCAAAATATAAAGTAGAACCGTATGTAATGGCTGCTGATATTTATGCAGACTCTTTGCACCTTGGCCATGGCGGATGGACTTGGTACACAGGCTCGGCAGGTTGGATGTACCAGCTTATTATCGAATCTTTTTTAGGATTAAAACGTAAGGGAAATATTTTACAATTTGAACCTTGTATCCCTGAAGCATGGGAATCTTTTAAAATAAAATATCAATTTATCGATACGCTCTATCATATAACTGTGTTACAGGATAAAAACCAAACAGCGGCGATAGAAGTATTTGTTGATGAAGAAACACAATCAAATAAAATCATTTCGCTTATCAATGATGGTAAAGAGCATTTTGTAAAAGTGATATTGAATAATGCACATTATTCTTCTGAAAAATTGTAAAAATGTGAGGCTATGAAAAGAGAAAAGGAAATTAAAGGATGGAAAAGCAGATTAAAAATTCAGAAACTTATCTCAACTGAGTACCTGCTGCCGGCAGGCAGGGAGCATCCCGATTACAATTGGGAAGGTTTCAGGTTTGAATCCTGACGGGGTCAAATAAAAAGCAGCTTTTAGAAGCTGCTTTTTATTTATTTATTTATTTTCATAAATATTTTTATCTCTCCAAATTGTAAAAAAAATATTTTTTTTGCTTCTGATTAATTGAAAAGATTTAACATTTAAAAAAGATAATTAATTCATTTTTTCTCTTTTTAAATTCAATTGTTATTCGTTTCTTTTCAGTAAAAAAAATTTTCAATATATCTTTTTCTTAATGAAATTATTTTATAAAACGAATTATTGATTTTATTGTCAGTTGTAAAAAAACAAAAATGCAGCATGTACAAAAACTTATAGCTTGCGATATTCTTCTTTGAGAAAATATTATTTTTTATAATTAATTTTTAAGACTTAAAAATAAAAATTTATAAGTTGTAGTTTTCAGAAAGAAAATGTTATTGCTTAAGATGCTTTACTGGAAAGGGTTATATGCAGAATGGATAAAATAAAAAGCCCCGAAAAATTCGGGGCTCATATCATTGCTTAATTAAAAGCTAATTACCTTTTTCTACCACCAGCTTTTTTAGGAGCGGCTTTTTTTGCAGCGGCTTTTTTAGGAGCGGCTTTTTTTGCAGCGCCTTTTTTGGCGGCTTTTTTTGCAGTTGCCATTTTTTTAGAATTTAATTGTTAGTAAATATTTACTAAAAATAGAAATATTTTTCAAACTTGCAAAAAAAACTTATCAAATTTTACGAAGACACATGGAGAGCATTTACAGAAATGTAAGTTTCGCGTCTTTACTTTTTCTGAATTAACTATGTAGTAATTGCAAATTTTTTTATGCTGATGCTTCTACAGTATTTATAGAAATGTAAGTTTTATCGCCTTTACTTTTTTTGAATTCAACTACTCCATCAGCAGTTGCAAAAATTGTAAAGTCTCTTCCAACACCAACATTTTTTCCGGGATGAAAAACTGTTCCTCTTTGACGAACGATTATGTTACCGGCAATTGCAGGTTGACCGCCAAAAATTTTTACACCTAATCTTTTGCTTTGTGAATCACGACCGTTTTTTACGGAGCCTTCGCCTTTTTTGTGAGCCATATCTTTTAATTAAAAAATTAATAATTTAAAATTGAGAGTTGAATGCACAATCAAATTCTTTTTAGACAGCTAAATAATATCTGTTACTTTTATTTGAGTGTAATGAGTGCGATGACCGTGCTTTTTTCTAAATCCTTTTCTTTTTTTCATTTTAAAAGCGATCACTTTATCACCTTTAACGGTGTCATCAACTATTTCTGCTTTTACGGTAGCTTTCGCATCTCCGCCTATACTAACTTTACCCTCGTTTTCAAGCATCAATATATCAGAAAATTCAACTTTATCGCCGGTTTTCCCGGTAAGATGGGGTACAAATAAACTTTGTCCTGCCTGAACTTTAAACTGTTGACCGGCTATTTTTATAACTGCAAACATAACTACCCAAATTTAGGAGTGCAAAGGTAAGGGAATTCAGTTAAAATTTACTAATTCTATGTAAAAAATTACAAAGGTTGATAGCTCTATTATCTTATTTTGCAGCTTAAAGTTCTATTTTGAAATATTTAGCACGAGTAGTTAGAATAATCTATAGCATATATGGCTTTCTTTCTTTTTTACTGATAATGCTTTTACTTCTTCCAATATTCCTGGTAGCTTCCTTTTTTGGTAAGGTAAATGGAGGTAATATAATATATGAGGCATGCAGGGTATGGGCAGACATTTGGATGTTTTTGATCGGCATCTCTCATAAAAATATATATGAGGTGCCGCACGATACTTCACGCCAATATATTTTTGTGAACAATCATATTTCCTACCTGGATATACCTGTAATGATGAAAGCTATTCGCAGGCAAAATTTTCGCATTTTGGGTAAGGCTGAGCTGGCTGCAATCCCGGTGTTTGGTTTTATATTTAAACATGCAGCGGTTTCTGTAGATAGAAAAAATCCTGAGCATAGAGCAAAAAGTGTAATCACATTAAAATCTATTATAAGAAGAAAGATCTCTATTTTTATTTGTCCTGAAGGAACATTTAATGAAACTCATGCACCTCTGAAAGAGTTTTATGATGGGGCTTTTAAAATTGCTATTGAAACTCAAACTCCAATTAAACCCATATTATTTTTAGATACTTACGACAGGTTGAATTACAAAGATATTTTTTCACTTTCTCCCGGAAGATCACGTACAGTATTTTTAGAAGAAACCAACACTGCCGGACTTTCAATAAGTGATGTTTCTTTCCTGAAAGAAAAAATCTATAAACAGATGGAAGACGGCTTGATCAGGTATAAGGCAAGCTGGATAGAGCACCTTTAGACCCTCAAATTTATTAAGCCAGTATATTTGTTACAACAATGACAGATAATAATACCGGCAACAATTTATTTTCTAAAAAAGATACAGAATCTGCATGGGCAGAAGTTATATTGCCTTTAGCCATTCCTAAAACATATACGTACACCATTCCGCAACATCTTCAATCAAAAACACATCCAGGCTGCAGGGCAGAAGTTGTGTTTGGAAAAAATAAAAAATATGCCGGAATCGTAAAGTCAGTTTCCGGTAAAAAACCTGAGTATGAAACAAAAGAAATTTTAAACATAATTGACGACGACCCAATAATTTACCCTCAGCAATTAAAGTTATGGCAATGGATAAGTGAATATTATATGTGTAGTGAAGGAGAAGTAATGGCGGCTGCTTTGCCAACGCATCTTAAATTAAGCAGTGAAGCTATTATTGTTTTTAATGAAGATTATGGAGAAGATTTTTCTGATCTTGATAACGAAGAATACCTGGTAGCGGAGGCATTATTAATAAAAAAAGAATTGAGATTGCCGGAGGTGCAACAGATCCTGGATATCAATCATGTTTATCCGCTTATAAAAAGGCTTATTGAGAAAAAAGTTTGTTATGTATGGGAAGCATTCAATGAAAAATATAAGCAGAAGAAAGAAAATTACATTATCCTGAATCCTGAATTTAATAATGAAGAAAAATTAAATGAGCTGCTGAATAACTGGAGCAAAGCCCCCAAACAACTGGAACTATTGTTAAGCTATTTACATCTTTTAAAAACTGAAGGAGAAGTAATACAAACCGCATTATTAAAAAAATCCGGCGCTTCTGCAGCACAATTAAAAGGTTTAGCAGAAAAAAATATTTTATTTATAGAGAAGAGGAATGTTGACCGTGTTGAGAATTTACCACAAAAAATTTCTATTGATTTTGAACTGAGCGCAGCACAAAAAAAAGCATTAGATGAGATCAATTCAGTATTTTCTGAAAAGAATGTTTGCCTTCTGCATGGAGTTACAAGTAGCGGCAAAACTCAATTGTATATTAAACAAATTGAAGAATATATAAACAGGGGTAAGCAGGTTTTATATCTCTTGCCCGAGATAACTCTAACCGCACAAATCATCCGCAGGTTACAAAAAAATTTTGGCGGCAATGTCACTATTTATCATTCTAAATTTAATAACAATGAAAGGGTAGAGCTGTGGAATAAAATTAAGAATGGGGAAGTAAAAATTATTCTTGGTGCAAGAAGCGCCTTGTTTCTTCCTTTTAAAGATATTGGCTTGATAATAGTTGATGAAGAACACGACAGCTCCTACAAGCAGCAGGATCCTGCACCACGCTATAATGCAAGGGATGCTGCTATTTTTTATGCTTCTCTTTTTAATGCAAAAGTTTTGCTTGGTAGCGCAACACCTTGTTTAGAGAGTTATTATAATGTTGAAAAGAATAAATATGGTTTGGTAGAACTAAATGAAAGATTTGGAGGTATACAGCTTCCGGAGATCGAGATAATAAATACAAGGCAGGTAGCTGCAAGTAAAAAAGGTAAAGTGATCTTATCACCGCAGTTAAAAGAGGCTATTGAAGATGCGGTAACAAATGATAAGCAGGTAATTTTATTTCAAAACCGCAGGGGGTATTCTCCTTTTTTAATTTGTGCAACCTGCGGATTTATTCCTCATTGTAATAATTGTGATGTTACACTTACACTGCATAAATTCTCAAATAAATTGCATTGTCATTATTGCGGAAGCAGCTATCCAAAACTAACAACCTGCCCGGCATGTGGCACTGTAAACTGGATGGAGAAAAATTTTGGAACAGAAAAAATAGAAGAGGAATTGGAAAACGAATTTCCTTCTTATAAGGTTGCAAGGATGGATATAGATTCAGTGCGTGGAAAGACCGCTCATGATAGTTTGATAAAATTATTTGAACAGCATCGGATAGATATTCTTGCAGGAACACAAATGGTAGTAAAAGGACTTGATTTTGAAAACGTAAGCCTGGTAGGAGTTTTAGATGCTGATGGTTTATTGAGCTTTGCAGATTTCAGGGTTAATGAAAGAGCTTTCCAATTAATGGAACAGGTAAGCGGCAGGGCTGGCAGAAAGACTGAACAGGGAAAAGTGATGATACAGGCAGCAAAAATAAATCACCCTGTTTTGTTGTTTGTGCAGCAACATGATTTTAAAAGATTTTATGATTTTGAAATCGAAAATCGTAAAAGGTTTTTCTATCCCCCATTCAGCCGGGTGATAAAAATTATTTTAAAACATAAAATGAAAGAGGTTGTCAGCGAGGCAGCGGACAGATTAGGAGATGCATTAAAAAAGGATATGAATGATTTTGTAATAGGACCTGCCGCACCCGTGGTTAACAGGATCCGCAGTTTATATCTTATGGAGATACTGATAAAATTGCCGAAGGATGCAAATATGCTTCAGCAGTATAAAAAAGTGATCGCAAATCATTTTAATTTATTGCATGCAGAAAAGAAATTCAGGAGTGTTGTGCTTATAGCAGATGTTGACCCCATGTAATTACCGGATCAGTTTCATTATTTCTTTGTATTCAGCAATATGTATACCGGGTTGGGTTTGTTTGCTTTCTGCAACCATTGCTTTGGCAACATCTCTTGCTTTAATTGGATGATATTTATTTAAAGAACCAATAAGCATAAAAGAAAACACCTGCATAAGCACCTGCCCAATTTTTTCTGCAGGCCTTCGTTCTTTTCTCTTACCTAATAACATTGATGGTCTGAAGATGCTGATAGTATCAAAAGCAAATTGTTTAACAGCGTTTTCTGTTTTGCCTTTTAACTGTAGGTAAAAATTAGTTGATGAAGGATCAGCTCCAACAGAGGATACAATTAAGAATTTTTTATACCCTTGTGTACTGCCTATCCGTGCTGCATTCACGGGAATATCATGATCTATTTTTTCATATGCTGCTCTATCACCTTTTACTTTTTTTTGTGTTGTACCAATACAGCAAAAAATAATATCTCCTTTTCCCAATTTATTGGTGTAATCATTTATGTCATTAAAATCTACAAGCTCCTGTTGCAATTTTGGATGATTGAATGCTAATCCTCTTCGAACCAAAACTCTAACGATACCAAAATGGTCATCCTTCAGCATCTCTTCAACGAGATAACTTCCGATTAACCCTGATGCGCCAATTATCACTGCTGTCTGTTCATTCATATTTAGTATTTTGCTGTTAATTATGCAAGTTCAACAAAATTATTCGCTCAAAAAATATAACACATTCGGTGTTGAAGCTTCTGCAAAGTATTTTGGTGCATTTACCACGATTGATAATCTGCAATTATTATTGAAAGAATATTCTGAGCAATCAACTTTAGTCTTGGGTGGTGGCAGTAATATCTTATTTACTAAAAATTATGACGGACTTGTTTTAAAAAATGAGATAAGAGGGATTAATACGGTTCATGAAGATGAAGATCACATTTATGTAAAAGTGGGAGCAGGCGAGATCTGGCATCAATTTGTAATGCACTGCATCAAAAATAATTTTTCAGGAGTAGAGAATCTCTCACTGATTCCCGGAAATATCGGCGCTTCACCTATGCAAAATATTGGAGCCTATGGGGTGGAGATAAAAGATGTTTTTCATTCACTGGAAGCATTTCATTTACAGGAACAACGAATTTTAAATTTTACTTTAAACGATTGCGGGTTCGGATACAGGGATAGTGTTTTCAAAAAAAGGTATAAAGATCAATTTGCTATTCTTACTGTAACATTCAGGCTAAATAAAAAGCCTCAATACAATATTTCTTATGGAGCAATAAAAGAAGAATTAGAAAAAATGGGAGTGAAAGATCTGAGTATTCAATCCATTTCACAGGCAGTCATTAATATTCGCAGCAGTAAATTACCTGATCCAAATGTGATCGGTAATGCAGGAAGTTTTTTTAAAAACCCTGAAATATCAAATGAGAAATTCCAAATTTTAAATTCTAAATTCAAAAACATTGTTGGATATAAATTGGATAATGGAAATGTAAAACTTGCTGCTGCGTGGCTGATCGAGCAATGCGGATGGAAGGGTTTCAGAAGGGGAGATGCCGGCTGCCATGAAAAGCAGGCATTGGTT
>OCZT010003632.1_pt1 | contig 15721 bp, 9 predicted proteins | sample 1539031 | NCBI WGS metagenome assembly OCZT01 (sample SAMEA3539308, study PRJEB22396) | soil metagenome | biome: tundra; feature: field; material: soil | place: USA | collected 2010-05 | depth 0.15 m | reverse complement strand
TGCGATACCGCCTTGGCAGCCCATTGACAGAGTCTCGACAACAAGTCAAAGCCCGGCAGCCAACCACCTGCAACAAGGGCCAGCAAGCGAGCCGGCAGCAATGCTCCAACCGGTTTCGATCTGCGCGGTGAGTTATACCGTATCAGCGGCACCGACCTGACTCAAATCGAGGGCATCAACATCATGAACGCCCAAACCATCATCTCCGAGGTGGGTGTCGATATGAGCCGGTTTCCCAGCGAGGCACACTTTGCTTCCTTCCTGGGCTTGTGTCCGGACAATCAGATTACCGGCGGCAAAGTGCTCCGCCGGGGCACCAGGCATGTCGAGAACCGTGCGTCCACTGCCCTACGCATGGCTGCAAGCAGCTTGTCGCGCAGCAAAACCTATCTGGGAGCCAAGTTCCGCCGGTTGCGAGCACGTCTGGGTGCACCCAAAGCCATCACGGCAATGGCGCACATGCTGGCGCGGCTCGTTTATCGCATGCTCAAGTATGGAGAACGATACGTCGACAAAGGGATGAACTACTACGAGGAAAAGTACCGGGATCACGAAATCCGCAGCATTCAAAAGAAAGTGAAAGAGCTTGGACTGGATGTCACACTCAATCCCGCTGCTGCATAAGAGAAGTTTCTAAGGAGACGATCAGCCATTGCGTGAAGGATGCAACTGGTCATGTACACCAGGAAGCAATATTCGGGTCGATCCGGCGCAGTGGTCTACCTCTACTCCGCCCTTGAGAGTCAGCCCAAGTAGACGAGCTACATCGAATCGCCAATCCGATGCTCGATCCGTCGGCGCTTCATGGATGCAGAGACAAACGATGCGAATCACATGCGGACGTGGCTACCGATTCAGACTGCTCTGCGCCGGCACGATCTCGCGAAGGATAGAGCCGACGCTTCCTGTCGGCGTGCCGAACGCAGGAGCGCCGCAAGTGTCGGGGCTACATCGGTTACACCTACTCTCTCAGGGAACACTCCCGGCCTCACGTTGTTTCCCCAGAATATGAGCGGCACATGCGTGTCGTAGTTGTACGGGGTTCCGTGCGATGTGCCTTCGGCGGTAAACAGCCAGTAGGGTTTCTGGATGGCAAACACATCGGCGCTGCGGCTGGAATAGAAGCCTCTGGCCACATACGAATCAATCTCGTCTGCCATGGCAACATGGCGCAGTAACTGCTCCCGCGTGTACGTACGTTCCATGAATGGGAGCGTCGCCGCGGCTCGCGCTGCCTCTTCTTCCACCTCGACCAAAGTCAGCCGCTTGGTGGCCACGGTTTCATAGTTCAGATAGATACCGGTCTCCTGCGCGGACAGAATCCATTCGCCCGTTCCCCAGCAGGCATTGAGGGCGTTCACGATGGTGTTCACCACCTCCGCCATGCTCGCGCGGCCTCCGGGCATCTTTCTCTCCGCCATCACTTCCGGTTTGGGAGCCACGCCATGATCGGCGCTCAGGACAACCAGAAGATGTTGACGACTGCCTGCGGCACGCTCCGCCGCGGCCAGGAGTCTGCCAATCGCCTGATCGGTACGCAGACACATGTCCTCGACCGCCGGATCGTCGGGACCCACCGCATGGCCCAGATGATCGTTGGCCGAGAAGCTCACGGTCAGCAAATCCGTTCCATGATGGTGGCCCAAATGCTCCTGTGTCAGCACCAGCTCCGCAAATGACTCCAGCATGTCGTTGGCGAAGGGCGTCTGCTGCCAGCGGCTTGCATATTCCTTGTCTGGCGTTGCCGGTAATGTGAGGAAAGCCCTGTCTGCCTTTCCTTCAGCGCCCAGCGGGTACCAGGTCTGGCCGAGCGTCCTTTCCGTGGGCTTGGCAGCGTTGAAGCGCTGCACCCAAGTTGGCAGTTCGCGAAGATAGAACGTGCTCGACACAACATGGCCGGTTGCACTATCGAACCAATAGGCGGCATCCGCCATGGGTCCCGCGGGCAAAATTGCTGCGCGGTCTTTCATCGAGATTCCGATCACCTTGGTTTTTCCGCCGTCCGCGATCTTGATCTCGTCCCCCAGCGTACTCACGAGCAGGTTATGCGGCGAACTGCCTTTTGCGCCGGGTGTCCCGCCAAGCAGGGTCGTTGCGGCGTCTTCGACCGATGTGATGACCTTGCCGCTGGGGCGGTCATACCATTCATTGGCGACAATGCCGCTGGTCGCAGGCGTGGAGCCGGTCATGAACGTTGCATGACCAGGAGCCGTGACCGTAGGAAAATGGTCTTGGTGCGCATCGAGAAAGACCGCGCCCTCGTTCAGCAGGGTATGCAGACCGCCGGTGTAGCGCGCCGCGAACCGAGTCGTATAGTCATACCGGAATTGATCCACGATAATGGCCACGATCAACTGCGGGGCGGCTGGCGTTGGTTCTGCTGCCTTCGCTCTTCGAGCTGGCTGTGCCTGCGCGATAGAAGTCGAGAGCAATAGCGGCAGGAGAAAACTTTGCTTCTTCCACATTATCTCTGTTCCTTGTGGTATCGGGATTGGAGTACACGGCTTGTCATGCCGGTGTTCGAGGCCGTCCGCACAGCAAGGTGCGAAACCGCCTCTATGGAACCACAGGCAGGCTGAGGAAACTGGCTGCCCCCTGCGTGTGCCAGATCCGCTGCGTGGCTTTCTGATAGTCCGTGGGTTGAGCGTCGAAGATGTTCGGCACAAACGTCTGCGGATTTCGATCGTAGAGTGGGTAAAGCGTGGATTGGACCTGAATCATGATGCGATGCCCAGGCTGAAACACGTGGTTCACGGTCGGGAGGTCAAATCGAAAGAGAAGCGGTTCGTTCGGATGCAGGGCCTGCGGACGCTCGAAGTTGCTACTGTAGCGGCCACGGAAGATGTCCAGAGAAATCGGCAGCTCATAGCCATCCATGGTGAGCGGGGGCGCGTACGAGTCAGGGTACACGTCGATCAGCTTGACCACCCAGTCGCTGTCAGTGCCGCTGGTAGAGGCGTAGAGGTGGACCGCGGGGACTCCGCTGACTCGAAGCGGTTCGGTGAGCGGCTCGGTGACATAGGTCAGTACATCCGGACGGTGATCGGCGAAGCGCTGGTCGAGCACCAGCCAATTGTCGAAACCCTCCCAGTCATCGACGTTGATGGGTTGCGGCCTGTAGGGAACGGGCTTCATGGGGTCGGAGATATACTCGTCGAATTTCGCGCCGGCTTCGCTGGGGGCTTCGAAGCCCAGCTTGCCGGCAGTCCCAAGATAAAGGGGCTTCGTCTTGTTGGGGCAGCCCTGGTCGCAACTGGGCGGCCAGGAGGAGAAGCGATCCCAATGGTCTTCTCCCGTGTTGTAGATATAGACGGGCGGCGTGCCGGCTTTCGGCGCATCGTCTTTCAGATACTGATTGAAAAAGGGAAGCAAGATGTCGCGGCGAACGTGTGCAGCCGTGTCTTCATCCCAGAGGAGCGGACCGAGCGAGCGGCCGTCCACATTGATCTGGCTATGCCTCCACGGTCCGATGACCAGGTAATTCATGTCGTTGTCCTGATCTTTAGGTTCCATGGCCTGGTAGCAATGAATGCCGCCCCACATGTCTTCCTGATCCCAAAGTCCCTGCAGCCAAAGCGTGGGTACGCGGATCGGCTGCACGGCCAGGAGCTTGTCGAGCGCCTGACTTTGCCAGAACGCGTCGTAGGCTGAATGGGCTTCCACTTTCCGCCAGAAAGGCAACTGTTCCAGTCCCTGGGATCGCGCGAAATCGCCGGCTGAACCCTTGTTCAGAAAGCTCATGTACTCGTCGCGGTGTTCGCGTGGAATCCATTGGCCGTGGCCGTGCACAGAAGTCTGACCGACGAAGTAATAAAACATGTGCTCGCGAAAGGCGCCGTAGTGGAACCAGTCGTCGCCCATCCAGCCATCGACCATAGGGCTCTCCGGTGCCGCCGCCTTGAGCGCGGGATGCGGATGCAGCAGCGCCATGACAATGGTGAATCCTTCGTAGGAGGAACCGATCATTCCGACTTTTCCGTTGCTTTCGGGGAGATTCTTCGTCAACCAGTCGATGGTGTCATAGCCGTCGGTCGTGTCGTCGGCGCCGCTGGAATTGAAGGAGCCCACCGGTGGAGGCGTCATCAGGTAGGGTCCCTCCGATCCATACTTGCCGCGGACGTCCTGATACACGCGAATGTAGCCGGCCTTGACGAAGACTTCGTCGTTCAGAGGCAACTCTTCGATCATGCGCGGGGATTCGACGCGGGCTGCTCGCTCCGCGGCATTGTACGGCGTGCGGGTCAGCAGGATCGGGGCATGCGACGCGCCCTTGGGGATGACGATGACGGTGTACAGTCTTACACCGTCGCGCATGGGCACCATTTCCACGCGCTTGCAGGGCGTCGATATGACTACCGTTCTGATGGAGTTCATCCAGCAATACGTGGGCAAATTCGAATCAGCCACTCCGAAACGGCAGAAGAGCAGGCGCGCTTGAAGCGCGCCGCGCTCTACCTGCGCGTCTCCACCGTCGATCAGCACCCGGAGACACAGGTACATGACCTGCGCCAGATGGCGGCCCAGCGTGGCTATACCATCTTCCGCGAGTACACCGACAGAATCAGCGGCATGAAGGCTAAACGGCCGGGCTCGACGCGATGATGGCGGATGCTCGCCACGGTCAGTTCGATGTTGTCCTGGTCTGGGCATCAGATCGGATCGCCAGGTCGGTGAAGCACTTCCTCGATGTTCTGGACGAGTTGAACCGGCTCAACATCGAGTACGTCAGCTTCCGGGAAAATATCGATACTGGCGGACCGCTGGGCCGAGCCATCATCATCATCGTCGGCGCTGTTGCCGAACTCGAACGCAACCTGATTATCGAGCGAGTGCGCGCCGGCACGCGGCGCGCCCGGCTGGAGGGGCAGCACATCGGACGCAAACCGCTGGAACTGGACCATGCTGCCATCCAACACGACCGCAGTCAGGGCCAGAGCTTCCGGCAGATCGCCAAGGGCACCGTGTCTCGGCCGCCACCGTGCAACGTGTCCTTCGCCAGTACCCGGTCCCAATCCTCGACAAAACCGCCTGAACTCGCCCCTTTTGCCCCGTAACAAAAGGGGTCAGAAAACCCACCCGCTAAACCCAACGAAACAAACGGCCGGATCTTCCCGATCCGGCCGTGCCAAAAGGTGTGGGTTTAGCTACACCTATACCGAGGTCGTTCGGTAAGCGGGTATGTCACTTCGCTCCAATCGATCCTCTATGTGAACGATCTTTGCCAATCTTCATGCGGCTCGAGTCCTGGCGGTCCGTTCTTCTCGCTCCCTGGAGATTTGGGCCAGCGAAGAACACCGGCGACCCCAGTTTTCTGTTGACGGCGGAAACGAGAACTCCTAACATCGGCTCCGACAGAGATACGGCGGAATCTGATGGACCAAAGCAAGCATGGTCTGGCTTCCTCCCGCTTTGCCCACTTTGGGCCATGCTGTGTCGATCTTTGTTCCTGCGAGCTCTTCAAGGACGGCGCTCGGCGCCACATCCAAAACCACTCCTATCAAATTCTGACGATGCTCCTGGAACGGCCCGGCGTCGTGGTAACCCGCGAGGAACTCCGCATGCGGTTATGGAAGGCTCAGGAGTTCGTCGACTTTGACCAGGGGCTGAATACGGCCATGTTGCGCCTCCGCCATGCATTGGACGACGCCGCCGACACCCCGAGATTCATTGAGACCCTGCCGCGGCAAGGATACAGGCTTATCGCTGTCGTTGCCTTCTCCGATGAGGCAACCAATTGTGAGAAGGCGAGTACCGAGCCTGTTATCGAAAGACAACGTGGTGGTCCCGATGGGATCCCAGGTGATCGTTCGCAGATAGCAGATAAGCAACTCGCCAGGTCATGGCGCAGCCGTACCGCCCTGATGGCTGCCGCAACAGTGGTGACATTGATTTTGCTGACGATAGGATTCGCTTCGGGAAAGTTGCCTTCACTGCTCGGCAGCCAGGTCGGGGCAAAGGCGCTTCCGACTCTGGCCGTCCTTCCGTTTGACAGTCTCTCAGATGATCCGGCTCAGAAATTCCTGGCTGAGGGCATGACCGAGGAGTTGATCACGGAACTGGGAAAAGACCGTGAGGTGCAGGTCATTTCACGTGGGTCTGTGATGCAATACGAAGGAAAACACCTCCCGTTGGACGTTGTTGCAAACCAACTGCATGCGGATGATGTGTTGGAAGGCTCAGTAATCGAATCTGGGGGACGTCTGCGTATCACAGCGAATCTCTATCGGGTGGCCACTCGGAGACACTTGTGGGCTGAGAGCTACGAAAAGCCAGTTGCGGACAGCTTGTCGGCACAACGGGAGATCGTTCTCGACATGGCACGGAATATTCAGGCTCAGCTGACCTCGCACTAGCGGCCCAGTTCGCCAATGCTGCGTTTGGGGTCTGCGAGCCAACCTGGACCGGATTGGGAACCTGTGCCCTGGTGCTTGTTCCCTCCAGGGCATGCCTCAATGCCAGCGCTTCTGCCCATTTTCGGCGCCAGATTGAGATGATTCATAAACAATTCAGCAATAGTTCATCCCTGATCCATTGATAACGGCGCAAAACCGGGCCACTCTCTTCGAGCTGAGGAGGGTTGTGCAACGACCGAAGTGGTGTGGACAGGGGGTGTTTTTCGTCCCCGGCCGGTTCGCCTGTTTCGGATCAGGGACTGGGTCACACCCGCGCAGGAGCCATGAGTTGGATGGTCTGATTCCCTGCTTATCAGGTTGGCCATTGGACCTGCGGAAATGGGAGTTCAGGTTGCTGTCCGCCCGCTTGACGGCACGTTGGAATTGGCCACACCACCTGCTACGAGGAAGACGCCGATGAAATACACGATGTTCCTCACCCAGCGGTGTAATCTTGCTTGCGACTATTGCTATGTCTGCAAGAATAACTCCCGAATGTCCATGGAAGTGGGTTCGCTCATCATCGACTTCGCCTTTGAGCACACTCCTCAGAATGAAGAGATTGAAATCGGGCTCTTTGGCGGAGAGCCACTGCTCGAATTCCCTCTCCTCACGGAACTCATCCAACGGATAGAAGACGACACTCGTTATGATCCCTGTCGCCTGAAGCTTTCCGTGACAACGAACGGAACCCTCCTCACTCTCTCCATGCTGGAATTCTTTCGGCAGCACAATATCGCTGTCACGATCAGTTGCGATGGGCCGCCACACATTCAGGACCGTTTTCGTCACTTCCAGGATGGCTCTAGGAGTTCTCACCTTGTAGAGAAAGCAATTCTTACCTCCGTCGGGTTCCACGATGACACGAGCGTGAACGCGGTTTACGGTCCTCAGTCCATTGAGTACCTATCTGAGGTTGTCGACTACTTGTCATCGCTCGGAGTGCGCGAAATTCACCTGAACGCCGACTTTTCTGCCCCCTGGACGGAAACTGACGTCGTCAAGGTGGGCCCCGCTTATGAGGCAGTTGCTAAGAAATACATGCAGTACTACCGCGAGCGCCGGCCACGCTATATAAGCTTGTTCGACAGCAAGATTACTGTGATGCTTCGCGGAGGCTATCAACCCCAGGAAAAGTGCCGGATGGGCGTGGGTGAATTTGCTTTCACGCCTCTGGGCCAAGTCTATCCATGCGAGCGCCTCGTAGCCGCTGGCACGAATGGACATTCCATCGGGAGAGTGGCGCAACTGGTTCAAATAGGTCCCTTGCAAGGCCACTTCGCTTCCCCAGACGCGACCAACCCAGATTGCGTGGACTGCAGGGTGAAAGATCTTTGCATCAACTGGTGCGGGTGCTGCAACTACTCCATGACGGGATACTACAACCGCGTCAGTCCGTTCCTCTGCGCTTCCGAGAAGGCTTCGCTCCGGCTCGCCGCAGAGATAGTCGAGACCCTGGAATCGGAGCTCGGACCTACCTTCCTTCATCATTTGGGCGCTCTTCACGTGCTCCCTGGCAATTATCGGGCATCGCAGGGGACGGCTTCGAGGCTGAAGGAACGACTCAACGCAATGATGAAGCACCCTCATCGAAGAGTGATTCTGTGAGAGGGAAATAGGAGGAAGACCATGCCAACGAAGAAAGAAGCGCCGCTTCCACACAAGCCGATCGCCGATGTAAATCACCTGATCACCGGTTGGTGGGGGTCAATTCAACTTGGGTCGGCCATCCCGGTCAAGAATCCAAGCAATTTTCCCGGCAAGATACCGGTCTTCTGGTCGGAGTATGCCCAAACCATACGGCAGTTCATTGAATCAAATGATCTTCACTCGACCGAAGAAGCGGCGGCCAAACTCAAGACGATCTCTGAACAAAAGCCGCTGCTGGAGCTTCTCTTGACCTGGAACAACCCTGCGGGTGGCTGGCCCGGATGCCACCTTCACTTTGAGGGCAAAATGTATCCCCTCACGGTGGATCAATGGAACAGCTTCTCTCAGTCTGCGCTTTCAAGCATGAAACAAAAGCTGGAAAAACCGGGCACAGTCAGTTTTGAAGGATTCGCAGCTGTTTCTAAAGCAATGGAAGGGATTGCTGCTCGTTAGAGACAGCGACCCTTTGTCCAGTGACGCTCACCGCTCCGGCGGACCCGTTCTTTAGAGGTCGCGCTGGCGCAATTGGCCTTGTGTGCTGGTGAGCAAGCCGCGCCTCGATCCCCCATGAGCGGCGCCCGCTCCGCTTGAATCGAGCGGGCCGGTTCATGGTCGGAAAGCATGCCTGCTTGCCGGATGTGGGTATCTCGGCAATCTCCGGACCCGTATCGAAAGGAGAACCTCATGCGCGTTCGTACTGCACATTATCTCAGTCTGTCCGTTGCTTTCGCGCTTGGCTTGGTGATGGCCACGGCCGGCGCTCAGTCCACCTGTCCCCTGAGTTACGGGACGACAGATTCGGCCAAAAGCCATAAGCTGTATCTTTACTTTCCCACCTCGGATGATTCAACCTACCCCAACAGTTTCTCGGGAGAAAGCCCGGCAAAGCACTTTGACGTCGCCCAGCTGAACAGCACCATTGGGACAACTGCTGCGCTGCGCGACCGCATACACGACGTCGTGGTCGATGACTTCTGTGAGTTCAACGTCCAGGTTCTGTCGACCACATCCAATCCCGAAACCATGCCTTCTCCGCCCGCATTGCGTCACACAGAGGCGATCGGATCGGATAATAGCGGCGGAGGCGCATAGGGCATGTCACCGACCTCAAACGCCGACGTCTTGTTCGGGCGGGTTTGGGCCGGCGCCTATGTGGCGTGCGAAGGCGGTGACGGCAACGGCGGATGTTCGGCGGAAGGGGCTCTGACCGGCGTCAACGCCACCCTCGACAGCTGGGTCCAGGCGATTGGTGGAACCGCGGCTCACGAGAGTGGACACACCTACGGGTTGAATCATGCCGACGACGATGGCTCCACCGGCGTCTGCCCAGACCCCGGGCCGGGGCCGGAACCTGGCGAGGACGCCCTGACTCGCCACCTCATGCCCAGCGGCTGCAATCTCGACGGCAATTCGCGTGCCAGATACAGGCGCCACTTCAGCAACCGAGGGTACGGCATTTTGGCAACCAACATAGGCCTGTCGATCCAGACAATGCACAACTGGGACCTGATCAACCCGAACGCTCAGTCTGGTCACAGCCTGGCGATCGATTTTCTGAGTTCTCAAACCTCTGTCAACCTCACATGGTCATGGGCCGGTTCCAGCAGTCCCTGGATCAACCCGGCCGTGACTTCAACAGGGAGTGGAACCTATCACGGAACTTCGTACCACAAATTCCGGATCAAGTGGTCTACTGCCAATCCGGCGTGGAGCGGCGGCCCGTCAGGCATGGTCAATGGCGGTGGGGAATTCCATGTCGGTGCGACCTTCACTGGGGTGGACTTCAATCAGCCTGACCCGATTATTATTCAGAATGTCACCCTTCTTGACAGTAGTGGAAACCCGCTTGTGCTGCATCCGCGCTTGCCTATCTATGACGCGGGTTCGCTCGATTCTGCGGATGGGTCGTTCGCCGTGCGTTTCAGTCAGCCTCTCGGTCCGGTCATGAACCTGCAGCAGGCTGTGATCTATCAACTGCCGCGTGTAGCTTCAATCGACTCGCTCAATGGCGACAAAAGGCCCTTTACCTTCGACAAGGAGCCAATTCGCCCGTGGTCGGAGACCGAGTGCAAGGCTCAATCTCTAGAGAGAGACGTCCGCTGCGTCATAGCGCACGTAGCGGACCGTCCACACGTTCTTTCAGTCCACAAGGTTGGCGAGCCCAATGTATACGACTGCAGCAAGGGCATTCCATGGGAGAAGTTTCGCAAGGACTCCAAAGGCATTCCAGACGTGGACGGACCGATATGCGCGGCCACCGTTCGCGACCCGTTCCCATCGGCCACAGTTTACGTAATCGCCACCTTCGTCGATCCTGCAGCCAAGCACTGGGACCCTCGGAAGAAAGTCTATGTGACTGGACCGGTAACATCCAAGATCTACTATCAATTCAGCGGCGTCAGGAATCTGGACCGTCTCCGCAAGCGGGTTGGTTCTCTCCACAAAGCGCAGTGACGCCGCCCAGCAATTGACATAGAGGATCGATTGGAGCGAAGTGACATACCCGCTTACCGAACGACCTCGGTATAGGTGTAGCTAAACCCACACCTTTTGGCACGGCCGGATCGGGAAGATCCGGCCGTTTGTTTCGTTGGGTTTAGCGGGTGGGTTTTCTGACCCCTTTTGTTACGGGGCAAAAGGGGCGAGTTCAGGCGGTTTTGTCGAGGATTGGGACCGGGTACTGGCGAAGGACACGTTGCACGGTGGCGGCCGAGACACGGTGCCCTTGGCGATCTGCCGGAAGCTCTGGCCCTGACTGCGGTCGTGTTGGATGGCAGCATGGTCCAGTTCCAGCGGTTTGCGTCCGATGTGCTGCCCCTCCAGCCGGGCGCGCCGCGTGCCGGCGCGCACTCGCTCGATAATCAGGTTGCGTTCGAGTTCGGCAACAGCGCCGACGATGATGATGATGGCTCGGCCCAGCGGTCCGCCAGTATCGATATTTTCCCGGAAGCTGACGTACTCGATGTTGAGCCGGTTCAACTCGTCCAGAACATCGAGGAAGTGCTTCACCGACCTGGCGATCCGATCTGATGCCCAGACCAGGACAACATCGAACTGACCGTGGCGAGCATCCGCCATCATCGCGTCGAGCCCGGCCGTTTAGCCTTCATGCCGCTGATTCTGTCGGTGTACTCGCGGAAGATGGTATAGCCACGCTGGGCCGCCATCTGGCGCAGGTCATGTACCTGTGTCTCCGGGTGCTGATCGACGGTGGAGACGCGCAGGTAGAGCGCGGCGCGCTTCAAGCGCGCCTGCTCTTCTGCCGTTTCGGAGTGGCTGATTCGAATTTGCCCACGTATTGCTGGATGAACTCCATCAGAACGGTAGTCATATCGACGCCCTGCAAGCGCGTGGAAATGGTGCCCATGCGCGACGGTGTAAGACTGTACACCGTCATCGTCATCCCCAAGGGCGCGTCGCATGCCCCGATCCTGCTGACCCGCACGCCGTACAATGCCGCGGAGCGAGCAGCCCGCGTCGAATCCCCGCGCATGATCGAAGAGTTGCCTCTGAACGACGAAGTCTTCGTCAAGGCCGGCTACATTCGCGTGTATCAGGACGTCCGCGGCAAGTATGGATCGGAGGGACCCTACCTGATGACGCCTCCACCGGTGGGCTCCTTCAATTCCAGCGGCGCCGACGACACGACCGACGGCTATGACACCATCGACTGGTTGACGAAGAATCTCCCCGAAAGCAACGGAAAAGTCGGAATGATCGGTTCCTCCTACGAAGGATTCACCATTGTCATGGCGCTGCTGCATCCGCATCCCGCGCTCAAGGCGGCGGCACCGGAGAGCCCTATGGTCGATGGCTGGATGGGCGACGACTGGTTCCACTACGGCGCCTTTCGCGAGCACATGTTTTATTACTTCGTCGGTCAGACTTCTGTGCACGGCCACGGCCAATGGATTCCACGCGAACACCGCGACGAGTACATGAGCTTTCTGAACAAGGGTTCAGCCGGCGATTTCGCGCGATCCCAGGGACTGGAACAGTTGCCTTTCTGGCGGAAAGTGGAAGCCCATTCAGCCTACGACGCGTTCTGGCAAAGTCAGGCGCTCGACAAGCTCCTGGCCGTGCAGCCGATCCGCGTACCCACGCTTTGGCTGCAGGGACTTTGGGATCAGGAAGACATGTGGGGCGGCATTCATTGCTACCAGGCCATGGAACCTAAAGATCAGGACAACGACATGAATTACCTGGTCATCGGACCGTGGAGGCATAGCCAGATCAATGTGGACGGCCGCTCGCTCGGTCCGCTCCTCTGGGATGAAGACACGGCTGCACACGTTCGCCGCGACATCTTGCTTCCCTTTTTCAATCAGTATCTGAAAGACGATGCGCCGAAAGCCGGCACGCCGCCCGTCTATATCTACAACACGGGAGAAGACCATTGGGATCGCTTCTCCTCCTGGCCGCCCAGTTGCGACCAGGGCTGCCCCAACAAGACGAAGCCCCTTTATCTTGGGACTGCCGGCAAGCTGGGCTTCGAAGCCCCCAGCGAAGCCGGCGCGAAATTCGACGAGTATATCTCCGACCCCATGAAGCCCGTTCCCTACAGGCCGCAACCCATCAACGTCGATGACTGGGAGGGTTTCGACAATTGGCTGGTGCTCGACCAGCGCTTCGCCGATCACCGTCCGGATGTACTGACCTATGTCACCGAGCCGCTCACCGAACCGCTTCGAGTCAGCGGAGTCCCCGCGGTCCACCTCTACGCCTCTACCAGCGGCACTGACAGCGACTGGGTGGTCAAGCTGATCGACGTGTACCCTGACTCGTACGCGCCCCCGCTCACCATGGATGGCTATGAGCTGCCGATTTCTCTGGACATCTTCCGTGGCCGCTACAGTAGCAACTTCGAGCGTCCGCAGGCCCTGCATCCGAACGAACCGCTTCTCTTTCGATTTGACCTCCCGACCGTGAACCACGTGTTTCAGCCTGGGCATCGCATCATGATTCAGGTCCAATCCACGCTTTACCCACTCTACGATCGAAATCCGCAGACGTTTGTGCCGAACATCTTCGACGCTCAACCCACGGACTATCAGAAAGCCACGCAGCGGATCTGGCACACGCAGGGGGCAGCCAGTTTCCTCAGCCTGCCTGTGGTTCCATAGAGGCGGTTTCGCACCTTGCTGTGCGGACGGCCTCGAACACCGGCATGACAAGCCGTGTACTCCAATCCCGATACCACAAGGAACAGAGATAATGTGGAAGAAGCAAAGTTTTCTCCTGCCGCTATTGCTCTCGACTTCTATCGCGCAGGCACAGCCAGCTCGAAGAGCGAAGGCAGCAGAACCAACGCCAGCCGCCCCGCAGTTGATCGTGGCCATTATCGTGGATCAATTCCGGTATGACTATACGACTCGGTTCGCGGCGCGCTACACCGGCGGTCTGCATACCCTGCTGAACGAGGGCGCGGTCTTTCTCGATGCGCACCAAGACCATTTTCCTACGGTCACGGCTCCTGGTCATGCAACGTTCATGACCGGCTCCACGCCTGCGACCAGCGGCATTGTCGCCAATGAATGGTATGACCGCCCCAGCGGCAAGGTCATCACATCGGTCGAAGACGCCGCAACGACCCTGCTTGGCGGGACACCCGGCGCAAAAGGCAGTTCGCCGCATAACCTGCTCGTGAGTACGCTGGGGGACGAGATCAAGATCGCGGACGGCGGAAAAACCAAGGTGATCGGAATCTCGATGAAAGACCGCGCAGCAATTTTGCCCGCGGGACCCATGGCGGATGCCGCCTATTGGTTCGATAGTGCAACCGGCCATGTTGTGTCGAGCACGTTCTATCTTCGCGAACTGCCAACTTGGGTGCAGCGCTTCAACGCTGCCAAGCCCACGGAAAGGACGCTCGGCCAGACCTGGTACCCGCTGGGCGCTGAAGGAAAGGCAGACAGGGCTTTCCTCACATTACCGGCAACGCCAGACAAGGAATATGCAAGCCGCTGGCAGCAGACGCCCTTCGCCAACGACATGCTGGAGTCATTTGCGGAGCTGGTGCTGACACAGGAGCATTTGGGCCACCATCATGGAACGGATTTGCTGACCGTGAGCTTCTCGGCCAACGATCATCTGGGCCATGCGGTGGGTCCCGACGATCCGGCGGTCGAGGACATGTGTCTGCGTACCGATCAGGCGATTGGCAGACTCCTGGCCGCGGCGGAGCGTGCCGCAGGCAGTCGTCAACATCTTCTGGTTGTCCTGAGCGCCGATCATGGCGTGGCTCCCAAACCGGAAGTGATGGCGGAGAGAAAGATGCCCGGAGGCCGCGCGAGCATGGCGGAGGTGGTGAACACCATCGTGAACGCCCTCAATGCCTGCTGGGGAACGGGCGAATGGATTCTGTCCGCGCAGGAGACCGGTATCTATCTGAACTATGAAACCGTGGCCACCAAGCGGCTGACTTTGGTCGAGGTGGAAGAAGAGGCAGCGCGAGCCGCGGCGACGCTCCCATTCATGGAACGTACGTACACGCGGGAGCAGTTACTGCGCCATGTTGCCATGGCAGACGAGATTGATTCGTATGTGGCCAGAGGCTTCTATTCCAGCCGCAGCGCCGATGTGTTTGCCATCCAGAAACCCTACTGGCTGTTTACCGCCGAAGGCACATCGCACGGAACCCCGTACAACTACGACACGCATGTGCCGCTCATATTCTGGGGAAACAACGTGAGGCCGGGAGTGTTCCCTGAGAGAGTAGGTGTAACCGATGTAGCCCCGACACTTGCGGCGCTCCTGCGTTCGGCACGCCGACAGGAAGCGTCGGCTCTATCCTTCGCGAGATCGTGCCGGCGCAGAGCAGTCTGAATCGGTAGCCACGTCCGCATGTGATTCGCATCGTTTGTCTCTGCATCCATGAAGCGCCGACGGATCGAGCATCGGATTGGCGATTCGATGTAGCTCGTCTACTTGGGCTGACTCTCAAGGGCGGAGTAGAGGTAGACCACTGCGCCGGATCGACCCGAATATTGCTTCCTGGTGTACATGACCAGTTGCATCCTTCACGCAATGGCTGATCGTCTCCTTAGAAACTTCTCTTATGCAGCAGCGGGATTGAGTGTGACATCCAGTCCAAGCTCTTTCACTTTCTTTTGAATGCTGCGGATTTCGTGATCCCGGTACTTTTCCTCGTAGTAGTTCATCCCTTTGTCGACGTATCGTTCTCCATACTTGAGCATGCGATAAACGAGCCGCGCCAGCATGTGCGCCATTGCCGTGATGGCTTTGGGTGCACCCAGACGTGCTCGCAACCGGCGGAACTTGGCTCCCAGATAGGTTTTGCTGCGCGACAAGCTGCTTGCAGCCATGCGTAGGGCAGTGGACGCACGGTTCTCGACATGCCTGGTGCCCCGGCGGAGCACTTTGCCGCCGGTAATCTGATTGTCCGGACACAAGCCCAGGAAGGAAGCAAAGTGTGCCTCGCTGGGAAACCGGCTCATATCGACACCCACCTCGGAGATGATGGTTTGGGCGTTCATGATGTTGATGCCCTCGATTTGAGTCAGGTCGGTGCCGCTGATACGGTATAACTCACCGCGCAGATCGAAACCGGTTGGAGCATTGCTGCCGGCTCGCTTGCTGGCCCTTGTTGCAGGTGGTTGGCTGCCGGGCTTTGACTTGTTGTCGAGACTCTGTCAATGGGCTGCCAAGGCGGTATCGCA